>LNFM01000210.1_pt1 | contig 72259 bp, 66 predicted proteins | sample 596031 | NCBI WGS metagenome assembly LNFM01 (sample SAMN04254537, study PRJNA301005) | activated carbon metagenome | isolation source: dual media filters at the Ann Arbor, Michigan drinking water treatment plant | place: USA: Ann Arbor
CCACGCTCTGGCCGCGCGTGGTGTCCATGCGCATGTCCAGAGGACCATCGTGGCGAAAAGAAAAACCCCTCTCGGGGTCGTCGATCTGCGGCGAACTCACCCCCAGATCCATCAGCACACCGTCCGCCACGCCCTCCCCCAGTTCGCCCAGGTGGCAAAAGCCCTGGTGCCGGATCGCGAAGCGGCCATCGGCAGCGGCCAGCGCTTGCGCAGCCGAAACGGCCTGCGGGTCTTTGTCGAACGCAGTCAGCCTTCCGCGGCCTGAAAGCTGCTCCAGGATCAGGCGCGAATGCCCACCGCGGCCAAAGGTGGCATCGACGTAGTGCCCGTCCGGGTTGATCGCCAGCGCTTGCACAGCCTCGGTCAACAGGACGGTTTGATGGTTCCATGCGCTTTGCACCACCATCCTCAGAAAGAAAAGTCCTTGAGGACGTCGGGCATCTGCGCCTGCATCGCCTCGGCTTCCTTGGCGGCGTAGGCCTGCGCGTCCCACAGTTCCAGGTAGGAACCCATGCCGAGAAGCACCGCGTCCTTGGTGATGCCGGCCGCCGCCCGCAGTTCGGGTGACACCAGCAACCGGCCGGAGGCGTCCATCTCCACCTCCATCGCATTGCCCAGAAAGATGCGGCGCCACCACTGGGCGTCCATCGGCAAGGCGGCGATGCGGCTGCGGAACTTCTCCCATTCATCGCGAGGGAATACCATCAGGCAGCCGTGCGGGTGCTTGGTGATCGTGAGCTGGCTCGAAGCGGCGCTCAGGGCGTCACGGTGCCGGGTCGGAATGGAGAGCCGGCCCTTGGCATCGAGACTGAGAGAGGAAGCACCCTGAAACACCGCAGCTGGTCCTTGAAAAACACTTTTCACCACTTAATTGCACTTTTTTCCACTTTATCAGGAAACGGCCCGTGTGCAAGGTTGCGGCTACAAATTTTTTCAATGAAATCAACCACTTAGAACAGATTTGCAGAATCGCTCGGATAAAAATCCTGCAAAAGCAAGCACTTACAACAGGCTCTCAATGTGATGCTTGAAAGCCCTGTTACACAAGGGGCGATCTCGAATCGGTCGCCGTCGCTGCGGCACCGTGTTTTTTTCCACAGGGCCCCATGAGCAAAAGCCCAAAAAAAACCGCGATGGCCTAGGCTGGCCAACGCGGTTGACATCGAGGACCCGACGGTTCAGAGGATGTAGCGCGACAAGTCCTCGTTGCGGCTCAGAGCGGCCAGGCGACCGTCCACATAAGCGGCGTCGACCGTGACGGTCTGGCCCTGCAGCGTGGTGGCACCGAAGCTCACCTCGTCAAGCAGATGCTCCATCACCGTCGCCAGGCGGCGCGCGCCGATGTTCTCGGTGCGCTCGTTCACATCGCAGGCGATCTGCGCCAGGCGCCGGATGCCGTCGGCGGTGATCTCCAGCGTCACGCCCTCGGTGGCCAGCAGCGCCTGGTACTGGCGCACCAGCGAGGCGTGGGTCTGGGTCAGGATCGCTTCGAAATCGTCCACAGACAGCGACTGCAGCTCGACGCGGATGGGAAACCGGCCCTGCAATTCGGGGATCAGGTCGCTCGGCTTGGACAGGTGAAACGCGCCGGAGGCGATGAACAGGATGTGATCGGTCTTGATCATCCCGTACTTGGTGGACACGGTCGTGCCTTCCACCAGCGGCAGCAGATCGCGCTGCACGCCCTGGCGCGACACCTCGGCGTTGCCCCCCTCTCCGCCGCGCGAAGCCACTTTGTCGATCTCGTCGATGAAGACGATGCCGTTCTGCTCGGCGTTGTGCAGCGCCAGCGCCTTGATTTCTTCTTCGTTGACCAGCTTGCCCGCTTCTTCGTCCACCAGCAGCTTCATCGCCTCGGCGATCTTGAGGCGGCGCGTGCGGCGCTTGTCCTGTCCCATCTGGCTGAACATGCCGCGCAGCTGCTCGGCCATGTCCTCCATGCCCGCCGGCCCCATGATCTCCATGGCTGGGCGCGACTCGGCCAGGTCGATTTCGATCTCGCGCTCGTCGAGCTGACCTTCGCGCAGCTTCTTGCGGAAAGCCTGGCGCGCCGTGTTGTCGGTGGTCACGGCGGGCTCCGTGCCGGGGTTGCGCGGAGGCGGGACCAGCACATCCAGGATGCGCTCTTCGGCGGCGTCTTCGGCGCGGGTCCGATGCTTGCGCATTTCCGCCTCGCGGGTCTGCTTGACCGCGATCTCGGCCAGGTCGCGGATGATCGCGTCCACGTCCTTGCCGACGTAGCCCACTTCGGTGTACTTGGTGGCTTCGACCTTGATGAAAGGCGCGTCGGCCAGCCGCGCCAGCCGCCGCGCGATCTCGGTCTTGCCGACCCCGGTGGGACCGATCATCAGGATGTTCTTGGGCGTGATCTCGGGACGCAGCTTTTCGTCCACCTGCTGACGGCGCCAGCGATTGCGCAGAGCGATGGCCACGGCGCGCTTGGCGCCTTTCTGACCGATGATGAAGCGGTCGAGTTCGGAGACGATTTCCTGCGGCGTCATCGATGACATGTTGTGCGCTCAGTCCAAAGTTTCAATCGTGTGGTTCATGTTGGTGTAGATGCAGATCTCGCCGGCGATGGCAAGCGACTGTCGCACCACATCTTCTGCACTCAGGGTCGTGTGGGCGGTCAGCGCGCGGGCCGCCGCCTGGGCGTAAGCGCCGCCCGATCCGATGGCCACCACACCGTGTTCGGGCTCGAGCACATCGCCGTTGCCGGTGATGATCAGCGCCGCGCTGCGGTCGGCCACGGCGAGCATGGCTTCGAGCCTGCGCAGCACGCGGTCGGTGCGCCAGTCTCTCGTGAGTTCGATGGCCGCGCGCACCAGATGACCCTGGTGTTTCTCCAGCTTGGCTTCAAAGCGCTCAAACAGCGTGAAGGCGTCGGCCGTGGCACCGGCAAAGCCGGCCAATACCTGATCGCGATAAAGCTTGCGAACCTTGCGCGCCGTGCCCTTGACCACGATGTTGCCCAGCGTCACCTGCCCGTCGCCTCCAATGGCGACCTGCACACCCTGCGGCGTCTCGCGGCGCACGCAGACGATGGTTGTTCCGTGAAAAGAGTCCATAGAAAACTGCAAATGGGGATGAACAGATCGGCCTCAAGCCCGCAGACAGAGGGGAAAGAAAGTTCTTCGAGGGCGCCGCGGAACCGGCTCCGCCGGGCCGCCAGTGCCGCCCCCTCGGGGGGTGACGCCACAGGCGGTGCGGGGGGAGCCCGATCTCAGTCGTTCCTCACGACCACTTTCGCGTATTCGGTGATGCCGATGACGTGGAAAAAGGCCGAGACGAGGCGGTGCGCATCAACGAACTGGATCATGCGCCCGGCACTGTGGTGCCCGGTGACCCAGTTCAGCAAGGTGCCGGCGGCCGAGAAGTCCACACGGATCAGGTTGCGACACGAAATGATCATCACATCCGCTCCCTGCAAACGCCGCTCCAACGCCTCCAGCGTGGGCTGCGGATCGCCACGGATCTCGCCGGACAGCTCGACCAGGCCGAGGTTGTTGAACTCCGAGTTCTGCCCCTCCATGCCGGAGTCTCCCGAATACCCCGACGTAACCTGTTCCAGCACCACTTCGCCGAGCACCGAGCCACCCTCCTCGGACTTGCCGCTGGAGAGACCCTGGAAATGGCAGCGAGGCTTCTCCCAGCCTGGTGGGGACACTTCATAGGTGACGCAGAAATCGAGCGCAGTCAACTCGAATTCGTCGGGCCGGTTCATGACCCGAAGCGCCGCCATGCGGAGTTCCCACCAGAGCTGTTCGATGTCGCGCCTGCCCGAAGGCGTGAGGGTCTTGAGCAGATCGCGCAGGTCGGAAGCACCCTGGAAGCGCAACTCGACATCCTGATCGCCCCAGAGGGTGAACATGCCCAGCAAGGCACGAGCTGCCTTCACGTCGATCACTTCGATCGGCGTCCAGTCCAGCACCCAGGGCTGGGCGGCGCGCAACAGCACGTTCTGCAGCGTACCCACCGCGTGCGCGTCCACCTGGGACTCACAAACCCAGACCGCTCGGGTCGAGCCGCTGGAGGGCTTGTAGGTTTTCCCGGTCATGGCCGACACCAGTTCCGGCATGTCGTACCACTGGGGGGCGGAACGGCCAAAACGGTTCACGAAGTCCACCGCCCGGCTTTCGAACGGCGCGAGCTGGCCGGTGGCGCGGTACAAGTCGAACAGGGCCAACCAGTCGTCGAGCCGGTTCAGGCGGGCACCGTCGATGGCCAGTGCCTCGACCAGGCCTTGCTCGGCTCCGGCATCGTCCCCATTGGCAAAGCGGATGGCGGCTTCTTCCACCTCAGGGTCCTGCGCGATTTCCTGCACGTCGAGTGCGTAGAAATGCGAAGCGGAAAACACCGAACTGGGGCCCGACAGGTCGCCCTGCCCGGTCGGCGCCATCAGGCCGGTGCGGGCCGTGGCGGGCGCTGGCACAGGCGCTGCGGGCACCTGGTTCGGCGGCATGCTTTCCCGCGGCGCACTGTAACTGCTTCGGGCCTGGTAGCCTGGCGCTGGTGTTGGCGCAGGGACCGGCACGGGAGCCGAAGACGGGACGGTACGCCCAGTGTCGGAGGGATCGAGGGGCTGGGGCTCGGTACCACTGTCTGGCAGTGGCGAGGCCTCGGTTTCGTTGTACTGGGCCTTGCGGCGCCGGGCTTCGGGGTCCGCGCTGGGCTTCCTCGGTGTGCCTTCCTTGCGCTCCAGCGGGGTCCCGCCGGTGGTGTGAGCGCCGGAATTGAGGCTGGAACCGGTGGTGACGAGCGAGTCAGGGCCTTTGGTTTTCCACCACTGCATCGACATCTGGGCTTCGATCTCATCGATCTTCTTGAGCGTCATGGCCCGGTCGTCCGGCTTGGACGGCAAGCTGCTCTGGAAGAACGAAGGTCGCACGCCCTGCCCGCCTTCGCCGGAACCTTCACGGCTGCGGATCTTGCGCAGCATGTCGAATTCGCGCTTGCGCACGAAGTCGTTGCGGCGCTTGCGCTCGATCATCTCTTTGAGCGCAGCTTTGCTGTACTCGCTCTCCCGGTCGGCGCTGCGCGTGTCGAGATCCGACCAGCTCGTGGTCGGATGGCGCACGAACTTGACCACCTTGGACAGGAAGCCGCCGTTGGAGTCGTCCTTGGACATGAAGGCTCAGCGCCGAATGAGAGATGGTGGGTTGTTTCGGTTCGATCAGTCGCCGAACATCTTCTGCTTGAGCTCGCGGCGTTGCTGGGCCTCGAGCGAGAGGCTGGCCGTCGGGCGCGCCATCAGGCGGCCGACACCGATGGCTTCACCGGTCTCTTCGCAGTAGCCGTAGTCGCCCGAGTCGATGCGGGCGATGGCCTGCTCGATCTTCTTCAGCAGCTTGCGTTCACGGTCGCGGGTGCGCAGTTCGAGCGCATGCTCTTCTTCGATGGTGGCGCGATCCGCCGGATCGGGCACCACCACCGTGTCTTCGCGGAGGTGTTCGGTGGTTTCACCGGCGTTGGCCAGCATGTCGGCCTTGAGCAGCGACAGCTTGCGGCGAAAAAAGGCCAGCTGCACATCGTTCATGTACTCGCTGTCGGGCATGGCCTGCACGTCCGGGTCGGTCAGCTGTTCGAGCGACAGGGTCTTCCAGTTGTTGGCCCGCTTCGGGTCCTTCTGGATGCTGGAGGGCACGGGTGGAGTCATTACGCGTTCGTTCATGGTGAAAAAGGTCGCTTTGGCGGCATCCGGTGCGTGGGTGGGCACCACCGCGGCCTGCGTCATCTGCTCCATCATCACTTTCTTGGCGGCACGCTTGCCCAGAGGCCTGGGCGTCGGCTCGACCACGATGGGTGCAGGGACTGCGGCGACGGCTCGCTTCGCAGCGGGTGCGGGAGACCCGACAAGGGGTGGCGCAACGGCCTTGGATGCGGTTTTGGAGATGGTGGTCACGGCTTTGGCTGGCGCTTTGGCCGCAGATGGAGAGGGCGACGACTTGGCCGCCGGTTTCACCGGAGCCTTCGGCGCCGGCTTGGCGGCCGGTTTGACGACCGGCTTGGCCACAGCCACGGTTTTGCCCGCTTTGGCCGGGACCTTGACCGTGGCTTTGGATGGAGTGACGGGCTTGCCCTGAGCGCTCTTGCCCGCCGACACCGGCTTGGAAGAGCCAGATTTGGCGACGGGTTTGGCTGCCGGTTTCGGCACGGGTTTGCCTGCGGGTTTGGCTGTAGGTTTGACCGCCGCTTTCCTGGCGACCGGCACAGGAACAGCCTTTTTCGCGGTTTTGGGGGCGGCCTTGGCAACCGGTCTGACAGCAACGGCTTTGGCTTTTGCCGGCGATGGTCGCCCCTGGGCCGCAGCGCGGGCGGATGGGGTGGATTTCGCGGTCTTGGTAGCCGGGGCTTTCACAAGGGGTCTCCTCTCAGTGCCTGACGATGCCTGCTCTAGGGGCTTGTCGCTGCCCGAAGACAAGGGCTTCGGCGCGACCGCAGGTACGGACGGCACCGGCGGGTCTGTTGTTATACCCCGTTTGCGTTCCGCTCCCGGACTGCGCCCGGCCCGCAGGCTGACAGCGGGCCTGGCCGGACGTGCAGCGTCCGGCTTGGGGCGCGATTGTAACGACGCCTGCGCAGGGGGCACTGACACGGCTCCCGATGGGAAGCCCAGGCGTTGGAGAAGCGAGACAAAGAGCACGGTCAGACCTGTTTCTGATGTTCGGAGCCGATCGGCTTGCTCAGACCAGCGACTGGTCCAGGCCCTGAACCAGGATGTCCTTGGGCAGGTCGAGCCCGATGAACACCATCTTGCTCACGCGCGGCTCGCCGTCAGCCCAGGCTGGGCCGAGGTCGCTGCCCATGAGCTGGTGCACGCCCTGGAAGATCACCTTGCGGTCGGTCCCCTGCATGTCGAGCACGCCCTTGTAGCGCAGCATGCGCGGACCGTACACCTGCACGATGGCACCCAGGAAATCTTCCAGCTTGGCCGGGTTGAAGGGCCGGGTGGCGCGGTAGACGAAGCTTTTCACATCGTCGTCGTGGTGATGGTGGTGACCGTGCCCTTCGTGGCCATGCTGGTGCGACGGGTGGTTGCAGGCCTCACCGGGAGCGTGGTCGTGGTGTTCATGGCCGTGACCGTCGCCATGGTCGTGGTCATCGTCGGCCTTGAGGAAGTCGGGATCGATATCGAGCTTGGCATTCAGGTTAAAGCCGCGCAGGTCAAACACTTCCTTGAGGGCCACGTCGCCAAAGTGCACCGCACGCATCGGCGCGCGCGGGTTCATGTGCTTGAGGCGGTGGGTCAGCGCGTCCAGCTCGTCTTGGTCCACCAGATCGGCCTTGCTGATGAAAATCTGGTCGGCAAAACCCACCTGGCGGCGCGCTTCCTGGCGGTCGTTCAGCTGCTGGGCCGCGTGCTTGGCGTCCACCAGGGTCAGGATGGAATCCAGCAGGTACTGCTCGGCGACCTCGTCGTCCATGAAGAAGGTCTGCGCCACCGGGCCGGGATCGGCGAGACCCGTGGTCTCGATCACCACACGCTCGAAGTCGAGTTCGCCCTTGCGCTTCTTTTCAGCCAGATCGTGCAGCGTGGCACGCAGGTCGTCGCGGATGGTGCAGCAGATGCAGCCGTTGCTCATCTGGATGATGTTTTCCTGCGTGTCGGCCACCAGGATTTCGTTGTCGATGTTCTCTTCGCCGAATTCGTTCTCGATCACCGCGATCTTCTGGCCGTGCGCCTCGGTCAGCACGCGCTTGAGCAGCGTGGTTTTGCCCGAACCGAGGAAGCCGGTGAGGATGGTGGCGGGGATCAGTGACATGGCAGGAAAACTCCAGCGGCGATGCAAGGTGGGCGTCGGCAGCGGGGGAGTGTATGCGACCCGCTTCTCCCTGGCCCTGTCGGGGATCAATTCACGGCTTTTTCATGATGACCAGGCCTTTGAGGTACTCCCCTTCCGGAAAATTCACCGTCATCGGATGGTCACAAGCCCCGCCCAGACGCTGCAGGATCGCGCCGTCCACGCCGGCGTCGAGCCCGGCCGAGGCCACGATCTTGTGGAACAGCTCCACGCCAATGCCGCCCGAGCAGGAAAAGGTGAACAACACGCCACCCGGTGTGAGCAGCTTGAAGGCCTGGCGGTTCAGGTCTTTGTAGGCACGCGCGGCGCGCTCGGCGTGGGCCGCGGTGGGGGCGAACTTGGGCGGGTCGAGCACGATGGCATCGAACTGGCGGCCCTCGGCCACGAACTGGCGCAACGAGGCGTTGACATCGGCGTCCATGAAAGTGGCCTGGGCCGGGTCCAGCCCGTTCAGAACCAGGTTGGCCCGCGCCTGTTCCAGCGCCGGGCCGGACGAGTCGATGCTGGTCACATGCCCCGCCCCGCCGGCGAGCGCGGCCACGCTGAAACCGCCGGTGTAGCTGAAGCAGTTGAGGACCTGGGCAAAACCCAGGCGCTTCGTGAACTGGTGCAGAACGAGGCGGCTGTCGCGCTGGTCGAGGTAGTAGCCGGTCTTGTGGCCGTGGGCGATGTCCAGGCCCAGCCGCCAGCCGTGTTCTTGCAGTTCAAAGGTGATCTCGCCCGTGCCGCGCAGCCAGCCGGTGGCGTCGGGCAGTCCTTCGAGCTTGCGGCTGCTCGTGTCCGAGCGCTCGTACAGGCGCGGGCAACCGGTGAGCTCGATCAAGGCGTCTGCGATCGGCGCTTTCCAGCGCTCCACGCCACAGGCGGTGAACTGCGCGACCAGCGTGTCGCCGTAGCGGTCGACGATCAGGCCCGGCAGGCCATCGGACTCGCCGTGCACCAGGCGGACGCCGTTGCTTTCAATGCCCATGCGCATGCGCAAGGCGATGGCGCGCGCCAGCATGTCGCGGAAAAAAGCCGCGTCGATGCGCTGGGCTTCGTCAAAGCTCCAGGCCCGCACGCGGATGCGCGAGTTCGGCGAGAACGCACCCCAGGCGAGAAACTGGCCTTCGTGGCTTTCCACGCGCACGGTTTCGCCCGCGTCACCGCCACCCCGGGCCACAGCACCGTCAAACACCCAGGGGTGGCGGCGTTGCAGCGAGCGTTCCTTGCCGGGCTTGAGTCGAATGGTCTTCATGGGGGTATTGTCCCCCCCGCGCCGCAGGGAGGTCGCTCCCCCCGCGCCGCCTGCGGCGTCACCCCCCAAGGGGCGGCACTGGCCGTCCGGCAAAGCCGGCCCGGCTGTGCCTTGGGGTGGACTCCCCCTCTGTTCTGCAAAGTGACAGGTACTTACCGAAGAGGGTACTTATCGAAGCGGGCACCTCGGGAATTTAACCCTCACCGGAGCGAAGTGCCAGAACCCAGAACGCGGCGGAACCGGCTTTGCCGGGCCGCACCGCGTTGCCCCCTTTGAGGGGGTCGCGCGGAGCGCGGCGGGGGTGCTTCCTTCTACGGCCGCAGGTAGACAAAACCCTCGCGCGCCTGCAGCCTGGACACCTCGGCCACGCCCGAAGGCACGATCTTGGCCTCCATGGCCACCTTGGTGGTTTCGATCTTGCGCGACACAAGGGTGTTGTTGCACACGCGGAACTCGACGCCCTTGCCAGCCAGTTCGCCAATGGCGCCGGCAAAGGACTGGTCCATCTGATTGACCGCGCCGTCCAGCAGGAAATCGATGCCCAGACCATGGGTCACCACCACGATCTTGGCCTTGGGATCGGCCGCGAGGTGGTTGCGGATGTTGTTGATGGCCCGCGAGGCTTGCGGAATGCCTTCGCTCATGTGATAGACCGTCTTGATGACGTCGTCGGCAGCTTGGGCCTGCAGCGAGGCGGCGGCGAACAGCGCCAGCAAGGCGGCTTTGATGGAAAAAAAGAATCGGCTCATGGTGTCTCCAGAATAAATACCAACCCGGGTATTCGAAGGATTGTCACGGGCCCGGGGCTCTTCCTCCACCGGGAATACCCGCTCGCCCCTCAGGCTTCAGGGCTTTTTGCGCGCCCGGGGATGCGCTGCGTCGTAGGCTTTGGCCAGGTGCTGGAAATCGAGCCGGGTGTAGACCTGCGTGGTGCTGATGCTGGCGTGCCCCAGCAGTTCCTGCACCGCCCGAAGGTCGCCGCTGGACTGCAGCACATGGCTGGCAAACGAATGGCGCAGCATGTGCGGATGCACCGGCGTGGCCAGCCCCGCCAGCAGCGAGCGGCGCTTGAGCCGCACCCGGATGTGTTGGGGCGTGAGGCGCTGGCCACGGCCACCGATGAACAATGCCGGTTCTCCTTTGGCCCAGTCGCCACGCAGCTCCAGCCACCGCGCCAGCGAGCCCAAGGCGGCGCTGCCCACCGGAACACTGCGGCGTTTCGAGCCCTTGCCGAGCACGTGCGCCTCGCCCGCCTGGGCGTCGATCCAGCCACGGGCGCTGCCGCTCGCCACCACGTCCAGCCCCACCAGTTCACCGATGCGCAAACCGCAGCCGTAAAGCAGCTCGGTGATGCAGCGGTCGCGCGCTTCGAGCCGCGGGTCGTCGGTCTCTTCCACGTGCGAAGCGAGCTGCACCGACTCGTCCACGCCCAGCGCCTTGGGCAAAGGTTTGCCAGCCTTCGGCGCGCGCACGTCCTGCACCGGGTTGTGGTCGATCAACCCCTGACGACCGAGCCAAACATACAGGCCGCGCCAGCCCGAGAGGATGAGCGCGATGCCACGCGCACTGCGCCCGCTGCTGTGCATCTGGGCCACCCAGCGGCGGATGTGGCTTGCCTGCACACTGCGCAGTGACACGCCCGCAGCCTGGGCCTGCTCGGTGAGTTTTTCCAGATCGAGGGTGTAGAGCGTCACCGTGCGCTCGGCCAGGCGCTTTTCCACCCGGGCATGGGTCAGGTAAGCCCGGACCAGCGCGGCGTCGTCCGAGCTGGTCGCTGCGTTCATACCCGCGAACGGCCTGCCACCGGGCCGCCCCAAGGCAGGCCAGCCCCCACGGGGGGCAGCGCAGTACACGAAGTGACCAGCGTGGGGGTCATGGTCTCAGGCGCGACAGCGCGGCGCTGCTCAGTTCGCCGATGCGCGCCAGGAAACTGGTGCCCAGATCGGCGGCGAAACGCTGGGCATCGCTGGAGGCCAGCACCAGCAAACCGAATGCCTGGGGCGATCCGGCGGTACGCAACGGAATCAGCGCCAGCGAAGCGGCAGCGGTCGGTTCGTCCAGCCACTGCGCGGCTTCCAGCCCAGGGTTGGCGCCGCAGTAGGGCAAGGTGAGCGAGGAAGCGAAGGCCATCACATCGTCGCTCGCGCCCTGGGCACAAGGCTCGGCGGCAAACTCGGGCGACACGCCCCAGACCTTGATGGCGACCTGAGGCACCTGGAACTGCCCGGCAATCTCCCGCGCCACCACAGCGGGCAGTTCGCGCGCGTCGCGGGTGAGCAGCAGCTCGCGTGTCCAGCGCTGCAGCTTGTCGGCGATGGCGGTGTTCTCGTTGCCGTGGCGGATCATCTCGGCCGCCTTCAGCTCCAGCCCCTTGATCTTCTCGCGCAGCAGTTCGGCCTGGCGCTCTTGCAGGCTGACCGCGCGGTTGCTGTGCGGGCTGGTCAGCTGCACGGTACCCAGTAAGCCCGCATGGCGCTCGAAGAAGCCGGGCGTGTTGGCCAGGTAGTTGGCGATGTCGTCTTCGGTGATCGGGGGGATGGTCTGGTGGGTCATGGTGTGTCGGAGGTGTGAGGGTCAGGGGAGATCGGGTATATCGATCTCGCCCTCGAAGACGGTCGTGGCGGGGCCGGTCATGAACACCGGAGCGTCGTGCGAGGGTGTGTCCTGCCAACCGATGGTGAGCACGCCACCGTGGGTGTGCACGTCCACGGTGGGGTCGAGCAGGCCCATGCGGATGCCGGCCACCACGGCCGCGCAGGCTCCGGTGCCGCAGGCCAGCGTCTCGCCAGCGCCGCGCTCGAACACGCGAAGGCGCACTTGACCACGGTGGACGATCTGCAGGTAACCCGCGTTCACCCGCTCCGGAAAGCGAGGGTGCTTCTCAATCTGTGGTCCCTGGGCCAGGACCGGCGCGGCGTCCACGCTGTCCACCAGCTGCACCGCGTGCGGATTGCCCATGGACAGCACAGCAACCAGCGCCTCACCGCCCGTGGGCAAGACCAGTGGCCAGCGCTCGAAGTTGCCGATGGCGGCGGACAGCAGGTCCGAAGTATCAAAAGGCACGCGTTCCAGCGCAAACACCGGCGCCCCCATGTCCACGGTGACCCGGCCGTCCGGGTTCATGGTCAGGCTGAGCTCGCCGTTCTTCACCTTCACCCGCACCGGGTTGGCGGTGGTCAGGCCTTTGTCGCGCACGTAACGCACGAAACAGCGCGCGCCGTTGCCGCAGTGTTCAACCTCGCCGCCATCGGCGTTGTGGATCACGTATTCGAAGTCCAGCCCGGCGCCCGGCGAAGGACGCACGCTGAGGATCTGATCGGCGCCGACGCCGAAATGCCGGTCGGCCAGCCAGCGGTATTGCGCGTGGCTCAGGCCCAGGCGGGCGCGCGTTTCGTCGAGCACGACGAAATCGTTGCCTGCTCCCTGCATTTTGGTGAACCGGATGTGCATGGGCGGATTATCCGTCCACATCGGGAGGGCCAGCGGGAGCGACAGCAGCGTCCCGAACCCTGCAGCACAATCCCGAGATGGTCCGACACACCCAACTGCTCCACACCCAACGCACACCCGCTGTGGTGCGCCCCGCCGCCACCGTGCTGCTGCTGCGCGATTCGCCGCAAGGCATCGAAGTGCTGATGACGCGCCGTTCGATGACGGCGAGCTTCGCGCCCGGTGCCTATGTGTTCCCCGGCGGCGGCATCGACGCTGCCGACGCACAGGCCCATGGTCAGTCCACGCGACGCGCCACGCAGAGCGATTTGCACCTCACCCAGGCGATCGCCGCCATCCGCGAAAGCTTCGAGGAACTCGGCATCCTGCTGGCGCGCCGGGCCATTGGTTCGCACCTGGACTCCACCGCCATCGCCGCGATGGACCGCCAGGCCCCGTTCGCCGCCCAATGCGCCGCACTGGGCCTCACGCTGTCGGGCGCAGACGTTTTCGTGCTTGCCCACTGGATCACCGACCGCGACCTGCCGCGCCGCTTCGACGTCCCCTTCCTCGTCGCTCGCATGCCCGAAGGGCAGGAGCCGGTGGCCGACGAATCCGAGCAGTTCGAACCGCTCTGGGTGCGCCCCGCCGATGCGCTCGCGCGGCATGCCGCTGGCCAGTTCTTCATCATCTTCCCGACCATCCGCACGCTGGAGCGGTTGCAGGCTTATGCCACCGTGGATGTGCTGCTCCAGGCCTGTGCGGTCAACGACGAACCCCTGTTCACCAGTTGCCCACGCGCCGGACTGATGAACGGCCACGAGTCACGCCACATGGAGCACGAGCCGCCCTTCGGTGAACTGGCCCTGGTCAGCCCGGACGGACAGATCGTGCACGAGCTGGCCTGGCAGACCGAGCGGCCGGTGCCGCTGCTGAAAAACGTGCAGCGGCTGACCGCGCCCAACCCCGGCTTCATGACCGGCCCGGGCACCAACAGCTACCTGGTCGGCGACCCGGCCAGCGGCCACATCGCCATCGACCCCGGCCCCGACATCCCGGAGCACATCGAACGCCTGTGGCGGGCTGCGGGCGGCGACATCCGCGCCATCGTCTGCACCCATTCGCATCCCGACCACTCGCCGGGCGCGGCGCGGCTGCAATCGATGTGCGTCGATGCCGGCCGTGACAGGCCGCCCATCCTGGGCCTGCCCAGCGCGACCACCTCGCGCGAAAACAGCCGCTTCGCGCCCGACCGCGCGCTGGCCGACGGCGAGCGCCTGGTGTTGCAGGGGGCCGACGGCGCCACCCACACGCTGCAGGTGTTGCACACGCCCGGCCACGCGGCCAACCACCTGTGCCTGCTGCTGGAAGAAGACGGCCTGCTGTTTTCGGGCGACCACATCCTCAACGGCAGCACCACGGTGATCGATCCGCCCGACGGCAACATGGGCGACTACCTCGATTCGCTGGACCGGCTGGACCTGGCGTGCGGGCAGCACGGCGTCGACTTCATCTTGCCCGCACACGGGTACGTGCTGGGTGACCTGAAGCGCACGATCGACAACCCGAGCGCGCCCGAACACGGCGGCGCTCGCGCGGCCATCGCCCACCTCAAGGCACACCGCCTGGCGCGCGAAGCCAAGGTGGCGCGAGCCATGCAGGCCGCGCCGGGGGGGTCGATGGACGACTGGGTGAAGCTGGCCTACGACGACGTGCCCGAGCGCCTGTGGCCGGTGGCCAAGCGCTCCATGCTCGCGCACGTCGAACGCATCCAGAGCCTGGGAGGGTTCAACGCATGACACCTCGCTCCCCCACCCTGGTGTTGCTCCTCGCGCTGATGGGCAGCGCCCTGCCCCTGGCTGCCCAGGCCAGCATGAACCTGGCCCTCGAAAAGGGCTGCCTGGGCTGCCACGGCACGCCCCCGCGCGGCAAGGCACCCACCATGACCGAACTCGCCACCCGCTACGCCGGTGCCCGCGGCAACGAGACCGAGATCGCCCGGCTCACCGCCCATCTGCGCGAACACCACCTGTTCGGCGGCGTGCCGGCCCACGAACGGCTCAGCGCTGAAGAAGCCGGGCGCTTTGTGCGCTGGCTGGTCGACGGCGGCCGCTGAAAGTCCGCACCGTGCGCATCGCCTTCGTCTCCGACATCCACGGCAACCTCGCCGCGCTCGACGCGGTCATCGCCGACATCGAACGGCGCGGGGTGGACGAGGTCGTGAACCTGGGCGACACGTTGAGCGGTCCGCTGCTGCCGCTGGAGACGGCACAGCGCCTGTGCAATCTGCCCTGGCTGCACGTGGCGGGCAACCACGAACGGCAGGTGCTGCAGCTGCCGCTGGCGCGCCAGAACCCATCCGACGCCTACACCAGCGGCCAGCTGGCCGACGCGGACAAGGCCTGGCTGGCCGGTCATGCCGACCCCTGCGACCCGCGCCTGCACAGCGGCCAGGTCTGGCCCGAACGGCTCGGCGGCGACGTGGCCCTGTGCCACGGCAGCCCGCGCAGCGACATCGAATACCTGCTGGAAACCCCGGTGGGCGAAGAGGCCCGGCTGGCCACGCCCGACGAAATCCAGGAACGCCTGGATGGCCGGATTCCGCTGCACATCACCTTGCTGGCCTGCGGGCACTCCCATGTGCCCCGCGCGGTCCGGACCGCCAGCGGCTTGCTGATCGTCAACCCGGGCAGCGTAGGCCTGCCCGCCTACGACGACGACCATCCCTACCCGCATTCGAGTTTCCACCGCATCGAAACCGGCAGCCCGGACGCGCGCTACGCGGTGGTGGAACGGCAGGGCGGGCGCTGGTCCTGCGAGCTGATCAACGTGGCCTGTGACCACGAATCGATGGCCCGGCTGGCCGACCAGCGCCAGCGCCCCGACTGGGCACACGCCCTGCGCACGGGGTGGATGGCGCGGTGAATAAAGTGTGAAGCGCGCCGATACGCCGGATTTTGTGCGTTCAGAACCTTCTTGCGAAGGCCCGGAACGTGACCGCCATTCTTCTGGGCCGGGGGTCGCCCACCCGGCTCGGTGCTACCTACCCGCACGCTCTGCGGAACCACATCAACGCGTGCCTATTTGGTATTGCTGCGCGCAGAGATTGCCCGTTTCACCCGAACTGAATCGGCTCGTCTCTGTTGCTCTGATCCTCACCTTAGGGCCCTTCAGGTTGCCCTGACTGGCTGGTCGGTGGAGAGGTGTTACCTCCTGCGCTGTCCTGTGCAGTCCGGACGTTCCTCCAGCACACCCTTTCGGGCGCTGTGCCAGCGGCGGCCTGGCGCGCTCCACACCGGTATTATCGGCGCTCGCCGTTGACTGCTTGATCACCACAAGCCCCACGACACCATGATCCGCATCGCCGAACTCAAACTGCCCCTGGCCGAGGTGCCCGCCGAGCACCGCCGCGCCGCCGACGCCCCCACCGAAACCGACCTGGACCGGGAACCGCCGCCACACCCTCTGGAAGCTCTTACCCGCCTGGCCGCGCAGGTGCTGGGCGTGGACCCCGCCGCCATTGCGGGGCTGACGGTGTTCAAGCGCAGTTTTGATGCGCGCAAGGCCGACCTGCTGGCGGTCTACATCGTCGACCTGACGCTGGCCGACCCGGCGCTCGAAGCACGGCTGCTGGCGCAGCACGACAAGCACCCGCAAATCAACGCCACACCCGACATGGCCTGGCATCCGCCCGGCCATGCACCCGCCAGCTGGCCGGCCGACGAGGCCGAACGCCCGGTGGTGGTGGGCCTCGGGCCCTGCGGCCTGTTCACCGCCCTGGCGCTGGCGCAGATGGGCCTGCGCCCGATCGTGCTCGAACGCGGCAAGCCGGTGCGGGAACGCACCAAGGACACCTGGGGCCTGTGGCGCAAGAAGGTGCTGAACCCGCAAAGCAACGTGCAATACGGCGAGGGCGGCGCCGGTCTTTTTTCCGACGGCAAGCTTTACAGCCAGATCAAGGATCCGCGCTTTCTCGGCCGCAAGGTGATGCAGGAGTTTGTGGACGCAGGCGCACCGGCCGAAATCCTGTACCAGGCGCACCCGCACATCGGCACCTTCAAGCTGGTCAAGGTGGTCGAGGCCATGCGCGAGAAGATCATCGAACTCGGTGGTGAGATCCGTTTCCAGCAACAGGTCGTAGGCGTGCAGCTTGCGCCGGCTGGCCCGGGCCGGCAGCAACTCGTGGCGTTGCAGGTGCAGCAGCTGGACAGCGGCGAAACGGTGCGGATGCCGGTGCAGCGCGCCGTGCTCGCGCTGGGCCACAGCGCGCGAGACAGCTTCGCGCTGCTGCACGACGCGGGCGTGTTCCTCGAAGCCAAGCCGTTTTCGGTCGGGTTCCGCATCGAGCACCCGCAAAGCGTGATCGACCGCGCCCGCTGGGGCCGCCACGCCAGCCACCCGCTGCTGGGCGCGGCCGACTACAAGCTGGTGCACCACGCCAAGAACGGCCGCGCGGTCTATAGCTTCTGCATGTGCCCTGGCGGCACGGTGGTCGCTGCCACCAGCGAACCGGGCCGTGTGGTCACGAACGGCATGAGCCAGTATTCGCGCAACGAACGCAACGCCAACGCCGGCATGGTGGTGGGCATTGCCCTGGCCGACTACCCGCAGACCTTTCCGCAAGACGCACCGCTGTGGACCGCCGCCTTCGGCGAATCCGACGGCCCGCGCTACGCACAGCAAGCCGAGGCGATGGCCGAGCAAGGCCAGACCCATCCGCTGGCCGGCATCGTGCTGCAGCGCCAGCTGGAAGCGCGGGCCTACACCTTGGGCGGCGGCACATACGAGGCGCCGGGCCAGCTGGTGGGCGACTTTGTGGCCGGTCAGCCGTCCACCGCACTGGGACAGGTGGAGCCTTCGTACAAACCGGGCGTGAAGCTGGGCGACCTGGCCCCGGCCCTGCCCAGCTACGCCATTGAAGCCATGCGCGAAGCCATTCCGGTGTTCGGCCGCAAGATCAAGGGCTACGACATGCCCGACGCGGTGCTCACCGGCGTGGAAACGCGCACCAGTTCGCCGCTGCGCATCACCCGCGGGCCAGACTTCCAGAGTCTGAACACGCGCGGCCTGTTCCCGGCGGGCGAAGGGGCCGGTTATGCGGGCGGCATCCTGTCGGCTGGGGTGGATGGCATCAAGGTGGCCGAGGCCGTGGCCAGGGATGTGCTCGGCCTGGTCGGCGAGATTGGGTCGGCGGCCGAGGAAGACCTGGAAACGGCGTCCGACCCGGCCTAAGCAGCCTGCTGGTGCAGGGGCTCCGGGCGCGGCAAGACCAGAACGTACGAATATTTACATTTGCGGCACGGTCGCTTGACACAAGCCCTGCATGCTGAAGGCTCCTCAACACCGGAGCTTTCCATGAAAACCCCGAAGACCCTTTCCCTCCTGCCTGTCATGACCGGTCTGCTTGCTCTGTCCGGCGCAGGCGTGGCACAGGCCCAGGACGAGCAAGGCCGAGTCATTAGCAGCACGCCTGTGATCCAGCAGGTCGCCGTGCCGCGCCAAGTCTGTGTGGACCAGACCGTCACGGTGCCAGGGCAGCGTTCCGGCGCAGGCGCACTGATCGGCGGCATCGCCGGCGGCGCCATGGGCAATGCCATCGGCGACGGCAGCGGCCGGGCGCTGGCCACCGTCATCGGGCTCATGGGCGGCGCCATCGTCGGCAACCGCATCGAAGGTGCCAGCCAGCCCCAGACCAAAACCGTTCAGCAGTGCGGCACCCAGAACTTTTACGAGAACCGCACCGTGGCCTACAACGTGGTCTACGAGTACGCCGGTCGCCAGTACAGCACCCAGATGCCCAACGACCCGGGTCGCTTCGTGCGCTTGAACGTGACCCCGGTGGACAGCGCCCTGCCCCCGCCGGTGCAATACGTGCCGCAGCCCCGCGTGGAATACGTGCCGGCCGCACCGGTGGTGACGCGCATCCATGTCGGCACCACCTACGTGCCGGCACCGCGCGTGGTGTACATCGGTGGCTACCGCGAAGCGCCAGGGCACTACCAACGCCGCGACCGGGATGACCGGCGCGACCACCGACGTGACCGGGATGACCGCAACGACCACCGGGATGACCGGCGCGACGATCGCGGCGGTGACAAGTGGATCCGCCACTGATCGGTCAGCCCCTGAAATGAAAGAAGCGCCCTGTGGGGCGCTTCTTTTTTTGGGCTTCTTCAGAGTTCACCACGCTCCGGCGCGCGTGACTCCATCCCAGGATGCGGTGGAACCGGCTCCGCCAGGCCACTCGCATCGCCCCCGGGGGGGTGACGCCGCCGGCGGCGCAGGGGGGTCAAAGCTTCTGCAGTGCTTCGATCCGCTCTTCCATCGGCGGGTGGGTGGAAAACAGCTTGCCCAGGCCACCGGCAATGCCCATGGCCTGCATGGTCTTGGGCAACTCGCCCGGGGTGAGGCCACCCAGACGGGCCAGTGCGTTGATCATCGGCTGCTTGCGCCCCATCAGCTGGGCGGCGCCCGCGTCGGCGCGGAATTCGCGCTGGCGGCTGAACCAGGCCACGATGATCGCTGCCACGAAGCCCAGCAGGATGTCCATCACGATGGTGGTGATCATGTAGCCGATGCCGGGGCCGGAGTTGCTGTCACTGCCGCGGCGCAGAAAGCTGTCCACCGCGTAGCCGATCAGGCGGCTGAGGAACACGACGAAGGTGTTCATCACGCCCTGGATCAGCGTCATGGTGACCATGTCGCCGTTGGCCACGTGGGCCACCTCGTGGCCGATCACCGCCTCGACCTCTTCTTTGGTCATGCTTTGCAGCAAGCCGGTGGACACCGCGACCAGCGCGCTGTTCTTGAAGGCGCCGGTGGCGAACGCGTTGGGCGCGCCGTCGTAGATGGCGACTTCGGGCATGCCGATGCCCGATTTTTCGGCAAATTTCTGGACCGTCTGCACGATCCATGCCTCATCGGCGTTGCTCGGCTGGGTGATGACGCGCGCGCCGGTGCTCATCTTGGCCATGGTCTTGCTCATCAGCAAGGAGATGATGGCGCCACCAAAACCGAGCACGAGCGAAAACCCGGCCAGGGCGGTCATGTTCAGGCCGTTGGCGGTGAGGAAGCGGTCCACACCCAGGATGCGCGTGGTGACCAGCAACACCGCCATGACGGCAAAGTTGGTCAGGACAAACAACAGGATGCGTTTCATGCAGGCTCCGTGAAAAGAAAAAACAAGCAGATCATAGTGGGGGCAACCCCGTCCGTTTCAAGCCCGGGCACCGCCACCTTTCCGTCCCCGGCTCACACCTGGGGCAGCAGGTAGCGGCGCTCCCAGGCACTGACTTCGTTCAGGAAGTGGTCGTGCTCCAGCGCCTTGACCGCCAGGTACCCGCGCACGAAGCGCTCACCCAGCAGGCGCGGCGCATGGGCACTCGCCGCCATTTGTGTGTGCGCCGCGTCAAAAGTTCGCGGCAGGCCGCGCGCCTGGTCGTAGCCGTTGCCCTCCACGGGCTCCAGGGGTGGCAGGCACTCCTGCATGCCGGCCAGCCCGGCGGCCAGCGTGGCGGCCATGGCCAGGTAGGGGTTGGCGTCGGCACCGGCCAGCCGGTTTTCAACCCGGCGCGCCACCGGCGCGCTCACCGGCACACGCAGCCCGGCGGTGCGGTTGTCGTATCCCCACTGCACATTGGTGGGCGCCTGGCTGCCGGCCACGTAGCGCCGGTAGCTGTTGACCGTGGGGGCGTAAACCAGCATCAGGTCGGGCGTGTACGCCTGCAGGCCGCCGATGTAGCGGAAAAAGGCCTCGCTGGCCGAGCCATCAGCGTTGCTGAACACGTTGTGACCCTGCGCGTCGACCACGCTCTGGTGCAGGTGCATGGAGCTGCCGGCCTGGCCGGCGATGGGCTTGGCCATGAAAACCGCGTTCAGCCCGTGCTGCAGCGCGATTTCGCGGGCGGCGGTCTTGAACAGGAAGGCCTGGTCGGCCACCGCCACAGGATCACCGTGCAGCAGGTTGATCTCGTACTGGTTCTCACCCACCTCGTGCAGCCAGGTGTCGGCGCGGATGCCCAAGCCGTCGATAGCGGCGTGGAAGGCGTCCCAGAACGGTGCCAGCTCGTTGAGCGCGTTCAGGCTGAAGGCCGACTGGCCCACTTCAGGCCGGCCGCCCTTGCCCGTGGGCGAGGCCAGCGGCTGGGCCGGGTCGGTCATGGCCGCCGTCAGGTAGAACTCGATCTCGGGCGCGACCACCGGGGTCAGGCCCTGGGCGGCGTAGCGGGCCACCACGTTCTTCAGCACCGAGCGCGGCGCGAACTCGCACAGGCTGCCGTCCATCTCGAACGCGTCGTGCACCGCCAGGTAGCGCGGCACGCTGGCCCAGGGCGAGCGCTTGAGCGTGGCCAGGTCGGGCACGAGGCGCACGTCCGGATCGCTGTCCGGGAAGATGGGGTCGTAGCTGTATTCACCGGTCACGCACTGCATGGGAATGGCCTGGCAGATGCGCAGCTCGCCGCCGGCGGCGAAGCCGGCCGCCGGCATGAGTTTGCCGCGGGGGTAGCCGGTGACATCGGCGAACAGGCACTCGACATCGCGCACGCCGATGGCTTTGAAGTGCGCGGCCAGCGTGGCGCGGTCAGCGTCCTGCGACAGGTTGAGATGGGCCCAGGAGGGCGAGGGATTCAACGACATACAGCGTCCAATTCAATCGTTCAGCGGGCAGCGCCGGGCAACGCTCAGGCTTGCGCACGCCTGGGCCGGAACACGCCGGCGTCGGCGTAAAAGGCGGGGTCTTCGTTGGCGGGCCACCAGCCCGGCACACCCAGGACCGGCAGCGGCGTGAACGGCTTGGTGCCCAGCTCGGCCGCCGTGAGGCGAGCGGCCAGCCAGCCGTCCCAGGCGGCGAGATCGGCCCCCAGCGCCATCGGCACCGGTTCTCGATACACATGCCCGGTGATGGCCTTGTAGGGCGCCACCAGTTTTTCGGTCAATGCGTGACCGAACAGCACCAGCCGGGCCTGCGCCCACAGAGGCCGCAAGTCCACGAAGAGTCGGGTCCAGTCGCGCTCGATCAAGGCGTCCCAGAGCACATCGGGCGCCTGCAGCAGCACGGCGTTTTCGTCGAACAGCGTGATGGCGTCGCGCACCGGCCCACGGACCTGCCCCACGCCCGCCTGGGCGATTTCGGTCGCCTGGAGGCGGTTGAGCAGCCGCTTGGTGACCGGGAAACGCATCCACACCAGGCCATTGAAGAAGTCGTGCAAGCCTTCCCGCGTGGGCACCTGGCCTGTTTCAAAGATGAACTGTTCGTAAGCCTTGCCCTCGGGTAACGCCGTTTGCGGAACAAAGCGCGGGCCCGTCCCGCCCATGCGCTGGTTCAGCGCCTGCGGCAGCGGGCTGCCGGCGTCGCAGGCGGCGCGCACCGCAGCGCCGTCCGGCGCATAGGGCGCAAACCAGGGCTGCGCCCAGTCGGGCGACAGCCCGGCCTGCGCCGCCTCGCCCCGAGCACACATCGTCAGGCCACCAGCTTCCAGGGCAGCGCCTCGCTCGAACGCAAGGGCTTGAGCTCGGCTTCGCCGAAGGCAAAGCTTTCCGGGGGCGTCCAGCTCTCGCGCTTCAGGGTGATGGTGCCGGTGTTGCGCGGCAGGCCGTAGAAATCGGCGCCGAAGAAGCTGGCAAAACCCTCCAGCTTGTCCAGCGCGCCGGCGACATCAAAAGCCTCGGCGTACATCTCCATGGCGGCGTGTGCGGTGTAGCAGCCGGCGCAGCCGGTGGCGTGTTCTTTCAGGTGCGCCGGATGGGGCGCGCTGTCGGTGCCCAGGAAGAATTTGGGGCTGCCGCTGACCGCCGCCGCCACCAGGGCCTGGCGGTGGGTCTCGCGCTTGAGCACCGGCAGGCAGTAGTAGTGCGGGCGGATGCCACCGGTGAAGATGGCATTGCGGTTGTACAGCAGGTGGTGCACGGTGATGGTGGCGGCCAGATGGTCGTCACCCCCGGCCACGTACTGCGCCGCCTCTTTCGTGGTGATGTGCTCCATCACGATCTTGAGGCCGGGGAAGTCCCGCCGCAGCGGCTGGAGCTGCTGCTCGATGAACACAGCCTCGCGGTCGAACAGGTCGATGTCGGGCGATGTCACTTCGCCATGCACCAGCAGCAACATGCCGGCTTTCTGCATGGCTTCGAGCGTCTTGTAGGTCTTGCGGATGTCGGTCACACCGGCGTCGCTGTTGGTGGTCGCGCCAGCCGGGTAGAGCTTGGCGGCGACCACGCCCGCGTCTTTGGCGCGGGCGATCTCGTCTGCCGGCAGGTTGTCGGTGAGGTACAGCGTCATCAGCGGCTCGAAAGCCACGCCCGCCGGCACGGCCGCGCGGATGCGGCTGGCGTAGGCCACCGCCTGGGCCGCGGTGGTCACCGGCGGCTTGAGGTTGGGCATGATGATCGCGCGGCCGAACTGGGCCGCGGTGTGCGGCACCACGGTGTGCAAGGCGGCGCCGTCGCGCACGTGCAGGTGCCAGTCGTCGGGGCGGGTGATGGTGAGAGTTTGAGCAGGGGCGTTCATGGGTCAATTGTCCCACCGCCCGCGCCGCCTCCGGCGTCACCCCCTCCAGGGGGCGCAGCCAGCGGCCCGGCAAAGCCGGTTCCGCGGCTGCCTGGGCAGAGCCTCGGCAAGCGACCCGTTCCGTCAGACCTTGGTGGCGGCCGCCAGGTGTTTTTCCAGGTCTTCCCAGAACACGTCGACCGAACCCTTGGCCTTGCGTGTGCCCGGGCGCTCCCGGTAAATGCGGATGTCCAGCGCGGTGTCCAGCCCCTGTCCGGCGCTCACCAGGCGTTTGCTGCGCAGCTCGCGCCGCACCGCGCTGGCCGGGAGAAAAGCCACCCCGTGCCCCTCCAGTGCCATCGCCTTCAGCCCTTCGGCCATGTCGGTTTCGTAGATGCGGTCCAGGTGCACCGGCGTGCGGCTGTCCTTGATCAGTTGATCCACCGCGCGACCGAGGTAGGCGCCGGGTGCGTAGGCCAGGTAAGGCAAGGGGTGGGCAACCGACCCGGGCAGGGGGTACATCGGATCGCCCTGCTCGTTGGGCTTCACAAACGGAGACAGCGTCTCGCGGCCCAGCGGCAGCATTTCGTAGCGCGCGGCGTCGAGCTGGATCGGCTGTGCCACGTGGTGGTAAGCGATCAGCAGGTCGCAGCTGCCCTCCACCAGACGCATCACCGCGTCGTGCACGTTGAGCGCGATCAGCCGGCTCTTGATCGGGCCGCAGCTCTCGCGCAGGCCCGACAGCCAGGCCGGGAAAAAAGTGAAGGCCAGCGTGTGCGGGACGGCGAATTCGATCACGTCCTGCGCGGCCGCCGTGTGGGCGCGCAGCATGGCGCGCGTGCTTTGCAGCGCCTGCAGCATCTCCAGCGACTGGTCGTACAGCGTCTGGCCGGCGGGCGTGAGGCGGGTGGGATAGGACGACCGGTCCACCAGATCGGTGCCGGCCCAGGCTTCGAGCGACTGGATGCGGCGCGAAAACGCGGGCTGGGTGACGTGGCGCAGCTGCGCCGAGCGGCTGAAGCTGCGGGTTTCAGCCAGGCTCACAAAGTCTTCCAGCCACTTGGTTTCCATGGCCGCGGATTATGCGCGCCGCTCATAACCCTGGAAACGCTGATTTTTTGACGCTTTGCGGTCACATGCTTCCATTACGATAGCATAAACCTAGGGTTAACCCTTATTTTTGCATCCCATGACACAAAACCCGCCCACCGTCTTCCCGTCCCGCATCGCCCACACCGGCCTGCGCCAGAAAATCATGTCGGCCGAAGCGGCGGCAGCCCTCATCGAACATGGCGACCATGTCGGCATGAGCGGTTTCACGGGCGCCGGCTACCCGAAAGCCATTCCCCTCGCACTGGCCCGGCACATCCAGGCGCACCACGACGCCGGCAAGCCCTTTCGCATCGGCGTCTGGACCGGCGCCTCCACCGCGCCCGAGCTCGACGGCGCACTCGCCAAAGTTGGCGGCATGGACATGCGCCTGCCCTACCAGTCGGACCCGACCTGCCGCGCGCGCATCAACGACGGCGAGATGGCCTACATCGACATCCACCTCTCGCACGTGGCGCAGTACGTGTGGTTCGGCTTCCTCGGCAAGCTCAACGTGGCGGTGATCGAGGTCGCGGGCATTCTGGAAGACGGCCGCCTGATCCCGGCCACCTCGGTGGGCAACAACAAGACCTGGCTGGACCAGGCCGACAAGGTCATTCTGGAAGTGAACCACGGCCACAGCCTGGGCCTGGAAGGCATGCACGACATCTACTACGGCACCGAGCGCCCGCCGCACCGCAAGCCGATCCCCATGACGCACGCCGGCGACCGCATCGGCGAGCCCTACCTGCGCTGCGACCCGGCCAAGGTGATCGCCATCGTCGAGACCAACCTGCCCGACCGCGATACGCGGTTTGCGGCACCGGACGAGGCTTCGAAACGCATCGCCGGCCACCTGATGGCCTTTCTGCAGGACGAAGTGACCCAGGGCCGCCTGCCGCCCGAGTTGCTGCCGCTGCAGTCGGGCGTGGGCAACATCGCCAACGCGGTGATGGAAAGCCTGAACGACGGCCCGTTCAATCACCTGCAAGGCTACACCGAGGTGCTGCAGGACGGCATGCTCGCCATGCTCAAGTCCGGCAAGATGGTCATGGCCTCGTCCACCGCACTCTCGTTCTCGGCGCCCGTGATGGAAGAGTTCCTCGCCAACCTGGACTTCTACCGCGAGCGCATCGTGCTGCGACCGCAGGAGATCAGCAACCACCCCGAGGTGATCCGCCGCATCGGCATCATCGCCATGAACGGCATGATCGAGGCCGACCTCTACGGCAACGTGAACTCCACGCATGTGATGGGCACGCGCATCATGAACGGCATCGGCGGCTCGGGCGACTTTGCGCGCAACGCCTATCTCTCGGTCTTCATGACGCCGTCGACCGCCAAGGGCGGCAGCATCAGCTGCATCGTGCCCATGGTCAGCCACGTGGACCACACCGAACACGACGTGCAGATCATCGTGACCGAACAGGGCCTGGCCGACCTGCGCGGACTCTCACCCCGCCAGCGCTCGCGCCGCATCATCGAACGCTGCGCCCACCCGGATTTCAAACCGGCTCTGCTGGACTACGTGGAACGCAGCGAAGCCAACGCCCGCGCCGGCCACGCCGGCATGCACACGCCGCATCTATTGGACGAAGCGCTGTCTTGGCACAGCCGGTATGAGCGCACCGGCAGCATGAAACCCTAGTCAGAACCGGACTGCTGCAGGGACCACATCCCTGCGTAGGTGCCGCCCCTGGACACGAGGTCGGCGTGCGTCCCCCGCTCGACGATCTCGCCGTTGACGAGCACCAGGATCTCGTGAGCATCCACCACCGTCGACAAGCGGTGCGCAATCACCAGCGAAGTCTTGTTGCGCGCGGCCGTCTTCAACTCCGCCTGGATCGCCCGCTCGTTCGCCGAATCGAGCGCCGAGGTCGCCTCGTCAAAGATCACGATGGGCGGGTTCTTCAGCAGCGTGCGCGCAATCGCCACCCGCTGCTTCTCGCCGCCTGAGAGCTTCAGGCCCCGCTCGCCCACCGTGGTGGCGTACCCCAGCGGCAGTTTTTCGATGAAGCCGTGGATGTGCGCCGCCTGCGCCGCCGCCACCGCCGCCTCGTGCCCGGCGTCGGGCCGGCCGTAGAGGATGTTGTATTCGATGGTGTCGTTGAACAGCACCGTGTCCTGCGGAACGATGCCGATGGACTGGCGCACGCTGGACTGGGTGACTTCCCGGATGTCCTGGCCGTTGATGAGGATGCGCCCGCCACCGTGGGGGCCACCCGGCTCATGGTTTGTCACATCGTAGAAGCGGTAGAGCAACCGCGCCAGCGTGGACTTGCCCGAGCCGGACGGCCCGACCACCGCCACCGTCTTGCCGGCCGGAATCTCGAAACCGATGCCGTGAAGGATCTCGCGGGCTGGCTCGTAGGAAAAACGCACGTTCTCGAACTTCACCGCTGGCGGGCCGTCCAGCACCATGTCTTGTGCACCGGGCTGGTCGGCGATTTCGCGCTCTTTTTCCAGCAGCACGAACATCTTGTCCAGGTCGGTCAGGCTCTGCTTGATCTCGCGGTACAGCACACCCAGGAAACCCAGCGGGATGTAGAGCTGGATCATGAAGGCATTGACCATCACCAGGTCGCCCAGGGTCATGCGGCCGTCGGCCACGCCCTGCGTCGCGCGCCACAGCATCAGCACCAACGCCACCGCGATCACCAGTTGCTGGCCAGCGTTCAGCATCGAGAGGGTGGTCTGGCTCTTGATGCGAGCGCGGCGCAGTTTCTCCAGCGCCTCGTCGTAGCGGCGACCTTCGAACGCTTCGTTGTTGAAGTACTTGACGGTCTCGTAGTTGAGCAGCGAGTCGATGGCCCGCGTCTGGCTGACCGATTCCAGTTCGTTCATCTCGCGCCGGAACTTGGTGCGCCACTCGGTCACCGTCACGGTGAAGGTGATGTAGAGCACCAGCGCCACCAGCGTGATCCACACATAACCCATGTCGAACATGGAGCCCAGCAAGGTCAGCACCATGATCACTTCGATCAGCGTCGGGAAGATGCTGTAGAGCGAATACGAAATGAGCGACTGTACGCCGCGCGTGCCGCGTTCGATGTCGCGCGTCATGCCGCCGGTCTGGCGCTCCAGGTGAAAACGCAGGCTCAGCGCGTGCAGGTGGCCGAACACCTGCAGCGCGATGGACCGGGTGGCGCCCTCGGTGGCCTTGGCAAACACCAGCTCGCGCAGCTCGGTGAACACCGTGTTGGACAGGCGCAGAGCGCCATACGCCACGATCAGCCCCAGCGGCACCACCAGCAGGGCCTGAACGCTGCCGGGCTTGATCGTCATCGCGTCCACCAGCTCTTTCAAGAGCAGCGGCACACCCACGTTGGCCATCTTGGCCGCCACCATGAAGGCCAGCGCGAACACCACGCGCCACTTGTACTGCCACAGGTAGGGAAACAGGCGCGACAGCGTGGCCCAGTCGGAGCGGCCGGCGGGCGCAGAAGCGGCCCCGGCGGGGCCGGCGGGTACCGGAATGGAAACGTGGGACGAATGGGAGGGGCGCATGCGGGACAATGGGACGACTGTTACTCGGAGATTGTGCCCATGTCCCACGAATCAAGCCCGCGTCCGGAAACCGATCTGCCCAAGGACCACCGCGAACTGGTGCTCAAGGTCATCCCCATGCCGGCCGACACCAACGGCAATGGCGACATCTTTGGCGGCTGGGTCATGGCCCAGGTCGACCTGGCCGGCGCCGTGCTGCCGGCGCGCTACGTGCGAGGCCGCATGGCCACGGTGGCAGTGAACCAGTTCATCTTCAAGCAGCCGGTGCGCGTGGGCGACATCCTGAGCTTTTTTTCGCATGTCACGCGGGTGGGCAACACGTCCATCACGGTCCAGGTCGAGGTGTTCGCCGAACGCTTCTCGGCCCAGGGTCAATACGTCAAGGTGACCGAAGCCAGCCTGACCTATGTGGCGATCGACAAGGACGGCAAACCACGGCCCATTCCCAAGGACGGATTGAGGATTCCCGGGCTGGCGGGCTGAACTGCTCACGGGGCCCAGCGCGAGCGCCAGGCTTCGTAAATGCGCCGGGCCAGCGCTTCGCTCCCGGCCTGGTGCCGGACCGTCCCGTTCGCCATGGCCAGGGGATCTTGCACCGAGGACGGGTACCGCTGGGCCAGCAACGGATAGGCCTCGCCGGGGTGCGCCAGCCAGTCGCCGATCTTCTGCGGCGTGATCTCGATGTGGAACTGCATGGCCAGGTGCTGCCGCAAAGAGAAGGCCTGGTGCGCACAAGCCGGTGAGCTGGCAAGCAGCTCGGCCCCGGGCGGCAGCTCCACAAAACCGTCGTGGTGCCACTGGTAGACCATGGCCTCGGTGGTGTCGCCCAGCCAGACGCGGGCGGTGGCGCTGCCGTTGTGGGCGATCGCATGCCAGCCAATCTCAGGCTGCGCCAGCGTCTCGACACGACCACCAAAAGCCCGCGCCATGAGCTGACCGCCCAGACAGTGACCCAGCACCGGGATGCCCAGCGCATCCGCCTGTCGGATCAAGGCCTCTGCCTGCCGCAGCGAGGGTCGGTGATCGTTGGCGCTCCAGGCGCCGCCCAGCACCGCCAGGCCTTTGACGCCCTGCAATGTCTCGGGGTAGGCCTCGCCGGCCTCGGTGCACAACACCTGCCAGCGAGATCCCTGTTCGTCGAGCCACTGACCGAGAAGGCCCGGGCCGTCTTCGTACAAGTGTTGCAGCACCAGCACGCCCGCGCCGGTGCTCTCTGCGGCATTCATCGCGGCGAACCGGGTGCCGGTGCCGAAGCATCCCCCCACCAGCCGACACGTGACGCGTTCAGCACCTCGTCCAGCTCAGAATGTCCCACCTCAATCTCTATCCGCAACAGCGCACCCGCCATGGACTTGCCCAGGTTGTCCAGCCGCAGGTTGCGCGCGCCGCCGCCCTGCAGCGCGCCCTTGAGCACGAACTTGAGCGCCAGCATGTTGGGCAGCGCCCAGGCATCCACCTCGCCCGGCAGCCAGGGTGCGAAATGGGCGCGCACGCGCTCGGCCGTGACCTCGCGCTCAAGGAGCCTGTAGCCCGCAGCGTTCCAGGCAAACAGACCGAAGTCCACCCAGTCGGCCTTGTCGCCGCTGCGTGCGTGGGCGATGCGCACGATCGGAATGCGCATGGTGTTGTTCATGCAGCACCTCCCAACAGGTCCACCTGGATACTCGGCTCCACCAGCGCCCGCGGGATCAGCGTTGGCCAGATGCCGAGCAACTCGCTGCTGTTGTGCAGCCCGGTGAAGCCACAGGTGTAGGCCGGGCCGCTCAGGCCGATCCACGGGAACAGGCGGCCAAAGCCATCGGCGGCGGCCTTGCTCTGCGTGCGCAGCACCAGCCGGGTCCAGATCTCGTTCATCGCGTTGAGCTCGTCCACCGGCGGCAGCGGCGCGAGCGGGCCGTGCGCGGAATTGAGACCGGGATACTCAACATACAGCTCGTCGTGCGGGATGCGCTTCTCGGCCAGCTGGGTGCGGATGGTGGCGATGGCGGCCTGCGCTTTGTCCCAGGCATCGGGCCACGAAAAACCCCAGGTCACCTCGGCCTTGAAGCCGTCACGGTAACCGGCCACCACCTTGAGCTGCGGCCCCGGTGCCGTGCCGCGCGCACCGGTCAGGCGCACCCGGTCGTGGCCCTCGTCGTGCAGCACGATCTGGCCCATGTCCAGCACCACGTCGGGCGAGTGGTAAGCGTGCGGGTTGTGCACCTCGTACAGCAGTTGCTGGCGCACGGTGTCGAAGTTCACGCGTCCACCCGTGCCGGGTGCTTTGGTGATGAGCGCCGTGCCGTCTTCCCACACCTCGGCGATGGGGTAACCGATGTGCGCCAGGTCGGGAATCTCTTTCCACGCGCCCTGGCTGCCGAAGTTGCCGCCACTGCCCTGCCCCGAGCACTCCAGGAGGTGCCCCACCGTCAGGCCTTGCGCGAGGCGGTTCAGATCTTGGGGTTCGGTGGCACCGCCCAGCGTCCAGCCCAGGCTGTGCACCAGCGGCCCGAGGAAAAGCGCGGCGTCGGCCACCCGGCCGGTGATCACGATGTCGGCGCCAGCTTGCAGCGCCTGCACGATGGGCGCAGCGCCCAGGTAAGCGTTGCCGAACACCAGCCGCTCGCGCACCCGCGCCACCGCCTCGCCGGTGAACAGATGGGCCAGCTCGTCGGCCGGTGTCGACGCGTCCAGCAAACGCGGCAAAACGTCGTCTCCGCTCACCACCGCGATGCGCGCGGTCCAGCCCTTGGCGGTGAACGCGGCCAGCACCGCCTGCGCAGCGCCTTGTGGATTGAGCCCGCCCGCGTTGCAAACAAACCGCACACCACGCTCGCGCATCAGCGGCCACAGCCGCTGCAGCATGGGCACCACGTCGCGCGCATAACCCAGTGCGGGGTCGCGCTGACGGTCCTTCTGCAGGATGGCGAGCGTGAGTTCGGCCAGGTGGTCGCTGGCGATGAATTGCACATCGCCGCGTTCGATGCTCGCGACCACCGGTTCCCAGTTGTCGCCGTAAAAGCCGAGACCGGCCCCGATGCGGATGGACTTCATGACGCGTTTCCTGAAACTGAGGAGCCAGCATACGGGTTTGCATCATTTATGCCAAGCGAACGCTTTGTAAAAATATCCGGCGCTGGCGCATCGGCGACTTCCCATGGGGACAACCCTAGCGTCAGTCTGGTGCAAGACCGCTATAAACCCAGCACGCACCCGGGGTGGCGCGCCACAAAGATTGCAGCAGCAACCCCGGCCCTCAACCCCGCCAACCCACTGGAGACCTGCGCGTGCAAGTGCTGCAACTGCTCATCGATGGCGCCGCCCTGGGGTGCATTTACGGCCTGATTGCGCTGGGCTTCGTGCTGATCTACAAGGCGACCGAGACCGTCAGTTTCGCCCAGGGCGACCTGATGATGGTGGGTGCCTTCGGTGGCCTGGCCGCCATGACCCTGCTGGGTTTTCCGTTCTGGATCGGGGTGCCCGCGGCCATCATCGCCATGGCCGCGTTCGGCATGGTGCTCGAACGGGTGGTGATCCGTCCCATCCTCGGTCAGCCGGCGTTTTCCATCGTCATGCTGACCATCGGTGTGGGCTATGTGTTGCGCGGCCTGATCACCATGATCCCCAACATCGGCACCGACACCCACACCCTGCCGGTGCCTTATGCCGGGCAGGTGCTGCGCCTGGGCGCCCTGGTGGTGTCGGCCGAACAGGTGGTGGTGATTGGGGCCACCGCCGTGCTGTGCGGAGGGCTGTACGCGATGTTCCGCTACAGCAAGCTGGGCATCGCCATGCAGGCCTCTTCACAGAACCAGCTGGCGGCCTATTACATGGGCATTCCGGTCAAGCGATTCAACGGCCTCGTCTGGGGCCTGGCGGCGGCACTGGCAGCCATCGCCGGCCTGCTGCTGGCGCCCACCACCTTCGTGCACGCCAACATGGGCTTCATCGCCCTCAAGGCGTTTCCCGCCGCCGTGGTCGGCGGTTTCGGCAGCCTGCCCGGCGCCATCGTCGGCGGGCTGATCATCGGCATCGTCGAGGCGTTCTCGGGCTTCTACCTGCCCGAAGGCTTCAAAGACATCGCGCCTTACATAGTGGTGCTGCTGATGCTGGTGCTGAAACCCAACGGGTTGTTCGGCGAGAAGCTCCGCAAAAAGGTCTGAACAGATGCGCTTCATCTTCAAAACGGACTACAACCAAGACATCAAGCTCGCCAAACACGGCGGGCACGTGTTCTGGTACAGCCTTCTCTGCCTGTTCCTCGTGACCGCACCTTGGGTGATCGCCGAGTATTGGCTGGCTCAGCTGACCTTTGTGCTGATCTACGCCATCGTCGGGCTCGGCCTGATGCTGCTGGCGGGCTTCACCGGCCTGTTCTCGCTCGGACATGCTGCCTTCCTAGGCGTGGGCGCCTACACCCAGGCGGTGATGGTCAATGCCGGCGTGCCCTTCCCGATTGCGCTGGCCTGTGCAGGTCTGCTCTCGGCAGCGGTGGGCATGGTGGTGGCCCTGCCGGCGCTGCGGGTCAAAGGCATCTACCTGGGCATGGCCACGCTGGCGTTCGGCTTCATCGTCGAAGAGGGTCTGGCCCGCTGGGAAAGCGTGACCGGCGGCAACGCGGGCCTGATGGTGAGCTACCCGTCGCTGTTCGGCTGGGAGCTCGACTCGTCTGCCGAGTTCTACTTCCTGTGCCTGATCCTGACCGTGGCGTCCACCTTGCTCATCGTCAACCTGCTGCGCTCATCCACCGGACGCGCTTTTGTGGCCATCCGGGATTCGGAAATCTCGGCACAGAGCATGGGCATCCACCTGGCGCGGTACAAAACCATGAGCTTTGCCATCTCGGCCGCCCTGGCCGGGGTGGGCGGCGCGCTCTACGCGCACAAGATCATGTTCCTGTCGCCCGAACAGTTCAACCTGCTGCAGTCGATCGACCTGCTGCTGATGATCGTGATCGGCGGCCTGGGCTCCATCCACGGCGCCTTCCTCGGCGCGATCTTCATCATCGTGATGCCCCAGCTGATCTCCGTCAGCAAGGACTTCCTGCCCGCCGTGATCGGGGAAGCCACCGGTCTGAAGGCTGTGGTCTACGGCATGGTGCTGATCGCCATCGTGCTGTTCGAACCCATGGGCCTGTATGGCCGCTGGCTGAAGATCCGCACCTGGTTCCAGCTGTTCCCGTTCTACCGCAAGGGCATGTTCAAGCGGCAGAAGAGTTTTCAAAAGTCGGATCGCCTGAAATGAACGACGACATCCTCCTTTCCGCCAGGAACCTCAGCGTGCGCTTCGGCGGCGTGCTGGCGGTGAACAACGTGAGCTTCGACGTCAAGAAGGGCGAGGTGTTCACGCTGATCGGGCCCAACGGCGCGGGCAAGACCACCGTGTTCAACCTCATCAGCCGGATCTACACGCCCACCACGGGCCAGATTCAGTACGCCGGCCCCAGCGGCACCGTCACCCTCACCGAGCAACCCCCCCACAGGATCGCCAGCCTCGGCATTGCGCGCACCTTCCAGAACATCGAGCTGTTCGAACACGCCACCGTGTTGCAGAACCTGCTGATCGGGCGCCACACCCACCGAAAGACCGGGCTGTGGGGTGAGCTCTTTTTCACCGCCAAGACCCGCGCTGCCGAGGTCGAGGCGCGCGAGAAGGTCGAGCAGGTGATCGACTTCCTGAACCTGCAGCACCACCGCGAATCCATGATCGCCGGCCTGCCCTACGGCGTGCGCAAGGTGGTGGAGCTGGCGCGCGCGCTGTGCACCGAACCCAAGCTGCTGCTGCTCGACGAGCCGTCGTCCGGCCTGAACGTGGAAGAAACCGAAGACATGGCGTTCTGGATCGCCGACATCAAGAACGAGCTCGGCATCACGGTGCTGATGGTCGAACACGACATGACACTGGTGTCCAAGGTGTCCGACCGCGTGCTCGCCATGAGCATGGGCGCGGAACTCGCCACCGGCACACCGGCCGAGGTGCAGCGCGACCCGGGCGTGATCGAAGCCTACCTGGGCTCGGTGGACGATGTGTCCAGCCTGCGCCGCGAGAACCATGGGAGGGTTGCGACATGACGGCCCCGGTCACCGACAACGCCGTGCTCAAGCTGCTCAACGTCGAGAGTGCCTATGGCCCCATCAAAGCCATCCGCGGCGTGAGCCTGCAGGTGCGGCGCGGCGAGATCGCCACCGTGCTCGGTTCCAACGGCGCGGGCAAAACCACCATCCTAAAGACCATCAGCGGCATCATCGACCCGCGCAAGGGCAGCATCGAGTTCAAGGGCGAGAACATCACTGCCCAGGACCCGGCCCACATCGTGCAGCAGGGCCTGATGCACGTGCCGGAAGGGCGCGAGGTGTTCCCGCTGCTCTCGGTGCGCGACAACCTGCTCATGGGCGCTTACACCCGCAAGGACAGCGACGGCGTGGCGCGCGACATGGAGCTGGTGTTCGGCTACTTCCCCATCCTGCGTGAGCGCGCCACGCAGGACGCCGGGCTGCTTTCCGGGGGACAACAGCAAATGCTCGCCATCAGCCGCGCGCTCATGGCCAACCCCGACCTGATCCTGCTTGACGAACCCAGCCTGGGCCTCTCGCCCAAGCTCACCAAAGAGATCTTCGAGATCGTGGTGCGCATCAACCGCGAGCGCGGCACCACCATCCTGCTGGTCGAACAGAACGCCAACATGGCGCTCAACGCCGCCGATTACGGCTACGTGCTGGAGAACGGCCGCATCGTGATGGAAGACACCTGCGCCCACCTGCGCGAGAAGGACGACATCAAGGAGTTCTACCTCGGCATGAAAGAAGAAGGCGTGCGGGCGGACCGCCGCTGGAAGAAAAAGAAGAATTGGCGGTGAACACATGAGCTACCTCTGGGATCTCTCGGACATTCAGCCGGAAAACAAGATCGTCATGCCGGGCGAGACCATGCCCGCCATCTTCTGGAACGCCGTCAAGGCGCGCGGGCCGAGCGTGTGGATGCGGCAGAAAAGCTTCGGCATCTGGCGCAGCTGGACCTGGCAGCAGACCGGCGACGCGGTGAGCGAGATCGCGCACGGCCTGATGGCGCTGGGCTTTCAGCCGCGCGAGACCGCGTCCATCCTCTCCAACACCACGGTGGAATGGGTGCTGTGCGACCTCGCGGTGCTGAGCGCGGGCGGTGTGTCCAACGGCATCTACCCCACCGACGCGGCCGAACAGGTGGAATACCTCTGCGCCGACTCGCGCACCACGGTGCTGTTCGTGGAAGACGACGAACAGCTCGACAAGGCGCTGGAGGTGCGCGAGCGCCTGCCGCTGCTGAAGAAAATCATCGTGGAAGACATGGAAGGCCTGCGCGACCTGAACGACCCGCAGGTCATGAGTCTGGCCGCGCTGCGCGAGCTGGGCCGCGCCCATGCCCGCGAACACGCGGGCGAGCTGGCGGCGCGCGTGGCCGCCTGTCAGCCCGACGACCTGGCCATCCTGGTCTACACCTCAGGCACCACCGGCCGGCCCAAGGGAGCGATGCACAGCCACAGCGGCCTGGTCTACACCGTGCGTGGCTACAACACGCTGATCGCGCGCAACGAAGCCGACGAGTGCATGTGCTTCCTGCCGCTGTGTCACATCGCCGAACGCATGGGTGGCGAGTACTTCTCGCTCTACACCGGCGCCAAGCTCAACTTCGTCGAGAACCCCGAGACCGTGCCCGAAAACGTGCGCGAGATCGCACCCACCGTGTTCACTGCTGTGCCGCGTGTGTGGGAAAAGTTCTACTCCGGCGTGATGATCACGCTCAAAGAAGCCAGCAAGCTGCAGCAGGTCGCCTATGGCTGGGCCATCGGCGTGGGCCAGCGCGTGGCCGACCACGTGCTCAAGGGTGAACCCGTGCCCGGCGGGCTGAAGCTGCAGTTCCGCGCCGCGCGCCTGCTGGTGCTGGACAACGTGCGCAAGATCATCGGCATCCACCGTGCCCGCTTCCTGGTCACCGGCGCGGCGCCCATTTCGCCCGATCTCGTGCGCTGGTACCTGGCGCTGGGCGTGCCCATGCTGGAGGTGTGGGGCATGACGGAGACCTGCGGCGCCTCCACCGGCGTGCCGGCCGAGCGAATGAAGCCCGGCAGCATCGGTCCGGCCGCGCAATACAACGAGGTTCGGCTCGACCCGCAGACCGGTGAAATCCTGGTGCGCGGCCCCAACGTTTTCATGGGCTACCTCAACCTGCCCGACAAAACCGCCGAGACCATCGACGCCGACGGCTGGCTGCACACGGGCGATGTGGGCGTGGTGGACGAGGAAGGGTTTTTCCGCATCACCGACCGCATGAAAGACATCATCATCACCGCAGGGGGAGAACGAACTGAAGTTCTCGCCTTACGTGACCGACGCCGTGGTGATCGGCGACAAGAAGCCCTACCTCACCGTGATCATCATGATCGACCAGGACAACGTGGAGAAATTTGCGCAGGACCAGGACGTGCCGTTCTCCAACTACGCCAGTCTCACCCGCGCGCCCGAAGTGCAGGCGCTGATCCAGTCGGAGATCGACCGTGTGAACAAGAAATTTGCCCGGGTCGAACAGATCAAGAAGTTCTTCCTGCTCGACACGCAGCTCAGCGCCGAAGACGAGGAACTGACCCCGACCATGAAACTCAAACGCAAGCTGGTGCAGCAGAAGTACGCGCCCCAGATCGACGCGATGTACAGCTGAACCGATTTCATTTCCCATCCCCCGGATCAACCCCAAGGAGACAAGCAAGATGAGCAAAAAACTTCCACTGATCGGCGCTGCCCTGCTGCTCGCCACCACCGGAGCGTGGGCGCAGTCGCAAGGTGTCAGCAAGGATGAGATCGTCGTCGGGTCCATCCAGGACCTGTCGGGCCCGCTGGCCGGCTTTGGCAAGCAGATCCGCCTCGGCATGAACCTGCGCGTGGACGAGATCAACGAACAGGGCGGCGTCAACGGCCGCAAGCTCAAGCTGCTGGTCGAAGACTCGGGCTACGACCCCAAGCGCGCCGTGCTGGCCGCGCAAAAGCTGGTGAACCAAGACAGGATTTTTGCCATGCTCGGCCACCTGGGCACCGCGCAAAACATGGCCGCCATGCCGGTGCAGTTCCAGAAGAACGTGGTCAACTTCTTTCCGGTGACCGCCGCGCGTGAGATGTTCGATCCGTTCCACCGTCTCAAGTACGCGTTCGCTGCCACGTACTTCGAACAGATGCGCACGGCCCTGCCTGTCCTGGTCAAAGAAAAAGGCGCCAAGAAAGTCTGCACCATGTACCAGGACGACGAGTTCGGCCTGGAGGTGGTGCGCGGCGCCAAGGAAGGTCTCAAGTCGATCGGCATGACCATGGCCGAAGAAACCACCTTCAAGCGCGGTGCGACCGACTTCGCCTCGCAGATGCAGAAGTTGGCCGCCGCCCAGTGCGACTTCGTTGTCATGGGCACCATCATCCGCGAAACCATTGGCGGTATCGCCACCGCGCGCAAGATCGGTTTCAACCCCACCTTCATGGGCAGCAGTGCCGCCTACACCGACCTCATCCACAGGCTGGGCGGCCCAGCCATGAACGGGCTCTACGCCACCATGACGGTGCAGAACCCCTACACCGACGACGCTTCACAGCCTGTTCGCTTCTGGGCCAACAAGTACAAGACCAAGTTCAACGAAGATCCCACCGTCTTCTCGGTCTATGGCTACGTCATCATCGACACCTTCGCCCGAGCGGCCGGCAAGGCAGGCAACAACCTGACCACCGACAGCTTCATCAAGGCGATGGACACGATGAAATTGCCACCCGACATCTTCGGCAGCCCCGAGATGACCTACGGCCCCACCAAACGCCTGGGTAGCAACGCCTCGCGCATGTCGCAAATCACCGATGGCCGCTGGAAAGTGGTGTCCGACTACACCAAGAACTGAGTCCAGCCTGTACCGCGTCGCCTGCCGGTCAGGCCATGCGTCAAAGCCGCCGTGCCCCGTGCACCGGCGGCTTTTTTGATGGGTGATCGCAGGCACACTCGCACCCATGAACCCCAGCACCGCCGCCCTGCTCGCCGACACCCTGCTCGCGCTGCACGTGGGCATCGTGCTGTTCGTGGTGGGGCTGCTCCCGCTGGTGCTGTTGGGCGGCTGGCGCGGCTGGCGCTGGGTGCGCCACCGCGGCCTGCGGCTGTCGCACCTCGGACTGATGCTGTTCATCGCCGCCCAGGCCTGGCTCGGCCAGCTCTGCCCGTTGACCGTGTGGGAGCAGGACCTGCGCGGGCTGGCCGGGCAATCCGCCTACCGCGAGAGCTTCATCGAACACTGGCTCTCCAGGCTGCTGTACTGGGATCTGCCATGGTGGGCGTTTGTGGCGGCCTACACCGGTTTCGCGGCGCTGGTGGCCGGCGCCTGGTGGTGGGTGCGGCCCGTGAAGACAGCCTGACGAGGCCCCCCGTTGAGCCAGGGGGGATCTCACGCCAAAAGCCCTCAGACCACCGCCCGGAATTGCCTGGCGGCAAAGGCCCAGGCCATGCGCGACGCATCCGGCCCGCGTCCATCGCTGAACGCCTGGCTCGCGGCGCCGCCGCTCCAGGCGTGGGCCAGGCTGCTCACGGCCACCAGCGACGCCACCGTGCTGCCCTGGCGCTTGAAATCGGTGACACGCATCGGGTGGCGCTGACCCCGCTGGACGCTGCGCGGCCGGGCCGCCTTCGCCCCCGCCGCATCGGCCCAGACCTGCGCCGACGCGAGCCCGTTTTTGGGCGAGACCACGGCGTCCGCGTCGCCGTGGATCACCAGCAGTGGTGGCCAATCGGCCGCCATGGTGCCCGGGGTGGCCGCCAGGGGCGTGGTGGCGCGGTGACCGTGCATGGCGCCCAGCGCCGACAGGGTGGAGTGCGCGGTGCCCGGCGGGATGCCCGAATGCATGATCACGGCCTTGAAACGCTCCGGGTGCCGGGTGACCAGCAACGCGGCCATGCTCGCACCGGCCGACAGGCCGGCCACCGCCACGCGCGCTTTGTCGACCGGATGCAGCAGGCAGACCTGGTCGATCGCCTGCAAGATCAGCGCGGCTTCGCCGTAGGCCCGGCCATTGCCGGTGTCGTACCAGTTCCAGCAGCCCTGCGCGTTGGCCAGGCGGTCCTGCTCCGGGTAGAGCACCAGAAAACGCTCGCGCAGCGCGATGCGGTTCATGCGCGTGCTGGCCGCGAAGCTGCCGGCGTCCTGACCGCAGCCGTGCAGCATCACCATCAGCGGCAGGCGTTCGCCGAACGCGACCCCCGGCGGACGAAACAGCCGGAAACGCCGGACGCCCGCCGCGCCCATGACCATACCCGGCACCCAAGCGCCGGCCGCGGGCGGCGGCGTGCGCCTGACCACCGCGGGCTTCAGGCTCCGGGTGAGTGCCCGGGTGCCGGAGGCGGTGGCCAGCCGTGTCATGGCCGCGAAGCCGCGCTCGAAGTTTTTGACCCAGGCAGAGGGACGCAGTCGTTTCTTCATTCGGGTCATTCTGGAGGCGGAAAGGCAGAGCCAACCGCAAGGCCGGCGCTCCGGCGCCGGCGCCGATATGTGGGGGCGTGTCCGGGCAGCGCAACGACCACCCGGCACGCGCTAGCGCGGCACCGTCGCCTCTCGGCGGGCATTCCCGGTGTTCTCCGGGAGCGCCGCCGCAAAGCGCTGCGCCAACGTGGCCTGTGCCATGAGTTCGTCGAACCACACCCGGTAGCCGGCATCGGCCGGGTGCAGCCCGTCCCGGGCGTTCAGCCGTGGTTGCCGGACGAAAGGATCGTCGGCCCGCTCGCGGAACAGGTTCACGACCACCACACCCGGTGGCGCCGCCGCTGCGTTCACGATGGTGTGCAACCGGCGTGAACGCCAGGTCATCAGCCACGACACGGGCGGGAAGAAAAATGGGGCATTGCCCACGTTGCCGGCCGGCATCAGCACCACCCGGTCGCCCCGCTCCAGCGCCAGGCGCACCACGCGATGCACGTCTTCCCGCAGGGCATCAAGGTCACGCAGGCGCACCACGTCGTTGCCGCCGGCCATCACCAGCACCATGTCGAAGCGCTGGTCGCCGCCGAGCTGGCCCAGGACCTGGGCGAACGTCGCGCCGTCGCGCGCCCGGTTGTCTATCTGCAGGCTCGGGAAAGCCTGCGCCAGCAGCCCCGCCACGCTGGCTTGTGGACCACTGGCACCCGTGCCCACGGCGGTGCTGTCGCCCACGATCAGCAGCCGCACCGTGGCCTGCTCGGGCGCGTACTGCAGCGGCTCACTCTGCCGGGCCAGTCCGATCGACTGCTGCACGCGCCAGGCGGTTCGGCCGCCCGTCAGCACCAGGACCACCGCGCCCCACAGCAACAGCTTCAGCACAGCCGGTCTCGAGAATGCGGCCATGGCATCGGTGCAGCTGAGGGCGGACTGTCCCGCCTTCACGTTCGCAAAAAGGCGATCAGCGCGTCATTGAAAGCCTGCGCATGCGTCACATTGAGCCCGTGCGGCGCCCCAGGCAGGGTCACCAGCTGGCTGTGGGGCACAGCGCGGTGGGTGCGCTGGCCCGAGCCTTCCAGGGGCACGATCGCGTCCGCCTCTCCATGGATCACCAGCGTGGGCACCGTCACGGCCTTCAGGTCCTGGCGGAAATCGGTTGTGCCGAACGCGTCCATGCAGGCCAGCGCCGCGTGCTGCGCCGACTGCCGGCACAGGGCCACCGCGTCGGCGCGCTGCGATTCGCTGACCTGCAGCACACCGTTGGCCGAGTAGAAGTCTTCGGTGAACCGGTCAAAGAAGGCGGGACGGTCCTGCTCCAGCGCGCCGCGCATCTGTTGCGCCGCCGCCGGGGTGAGCGGACCTTCGGGGTTGTCGGCGGACTGCATCAGGTACGGCGGGACAGCCGAGGCAAACACCACGCTGCGCAGGCGCGATTCACCGTGCCGCGCGATGTAGCGGGCCACCTCGCCGCCGCCCATCGAAAAGCCCACCAGCGTCGCGTCCTGCAGGTCGCGCTGCGCCAGCACGCGTTGCAGGTCGTCGGCCAGCACGTCGTAGCTGTAACTGGCGTCCGGTTTGTCGGACCGCCCGAAACCGCGCCGGTCGTACGCCACCACGCGGTAGCCCGCGGCCTGCAGCGCCGCCACCTGCGGCTCCCAGGCCTGTGCGGAGAGCGGCCAGCCGTGGATCAGCACCACCGGGCGGCCGTCACCGCCGCTGTCTTCGATGTGCAGGCGCACGGTGTCGGCGGGCGCTGTGTCGCTGTCCGCCTCCTCCGGGCTGGCCGTGGCACCCGCGGCCGCGCCGCCAAGGACACCGGCCACAGCGCCCAGCGTAGCCCCCGCCAGAATGCCCACTGGGCCGGCCACCGCCATGCCGATGGCGGCACCCGTGGCCGCGCCGGCCGCCATGCCGCCGCCCACCATCACCGACTTGGCTTCACGCTCGGCCTCGTGGGGCGTCAGGACCGTCTGCGCTGCGGCGGCCGGGTCCTGCGACGGAATGCCCTGACCAGGGTTGGCCTGCTGGGCCAAGTCTTCATCAACGGCCGGGTTGGGAGCCGGCAGGGTGTTCAACGTGTTCATGGTTTTCACATGCCTCGGTTCAATGGGGGGAGGCACATGAGACGCGGTTCGCGCTGGTCCGTCTGTGCGGCGGCAGACGGAAACCGTTCACCCGCCCACTGCCCACCACGCCCCGCGCTCGGCAACGGGTGGGTGCCTTCAGCGGTGGCGCCGCCTCGCCGTTCGCGTGCACGGGCCGGTCCGTCCCTCTGTGGGCTGGCACACCGACAACTCGGTCCATCCGGTGTGCAATAGGGCCTCAAAGATGGCGGTTTTTCCATCAGTGACCGCGCTTGAATGTCCATCAACTTCCGCAAACGGAGCCATCCATGAACAGCATCGTGTACATCGTCGGCCTGGTCGTCATCATCCTCTTCGCCCTGTCTTTCTTCGGTCTGCGCTGAGGCAGGCCCAGGCCGCGCCCCAGCTGCGGCCCACACATTGGGGGCTGATGCGCCGGACACGGCTCTGATGCGTGTTCGTGATGCCACGTACCGCCGAGGGCGGTTGCCCACGTACCATTGCCCCATGACATCAGACACCCAGTCGCTGCCTCGCCACGCCCCGGCAGCCAACTCCACGGACAGCGCCAGCGATCTGTCCCCATGACCGCGTCCGGCACCCTTGAACGCAGCCTGCAAGCCGGCGTGCGGCTGAGCGTGCGGCATCCGCGAGCAATGGTGACGGGCTGGTTGCTGCTGGCACTGCTGTGTGCATGGCTGGTGGCTCGCGGTGGCGGCTCGGCGTTCGGTACCGACATTGAACGCACCGACGGCTCTGAATCGGTGCGCGCCGATGCCCTGTTGCGGATCCACTGGCCTGCCACCGGCGTGCCCGACCGACCCAACGAGGTTCTGGTGCTGCACTCCGGGTCACTGACGGTGGACGATCCCGCCTACGCCGCGGTGGCCACGGCGGTGGCGGAACGGCTGCAGTCGCTCGGCACCGAAGTCGTCGCGGGCGGCCGAAGTTTTTTCCTGGATGGCGATGCCACCCTGGTCTCGGCCGACCGCCACACGACGCTGGTGCCGCTGATCCTGGCCGACCCGCATCGCCATGCGCTCACACTGCGCGAAGCGGTGCGCACAGCGGCAGCCGACGGGCCGGTCACGGTGACCCCGGTGGGCCCGTCCAGCATCGGCCTGGCCTACCGCGAACTGGCCGACAGCGACCTGCGCGCCGAGCTGCGGATCGGCGTTCCCGCGGCCATCGTGGTGCTGCTGCTGGTGTTCGGCAGCGTGGTCGCCGCCGCCCTGCCGCTGCTGGTGGCGGCGGTGTCGATTGCCGTGGCGCTCGCGCTGGCGATGCTGGCCGCGCAGCTCACGCCGGTGTACTTCCTGGTGGTCAACATGGTGTTGATGATGGGGCTGGCCGTCGGCATCGACTACGCGCTGTTCATCATCGTGCGCTACCGCGAGGAGCGGCTGGGCGGTGCCTCGGTGGAAGCCGCCGTGCAGCGCAGTGGCGACAGCGCCGGTCATGCGGTGCTGTTTTCGGGGGCCACCGTGGTGGTCGCGCTGGTCGGGCTGCTGCTGGTGCCCACCAACGTCTTCCGCGGGCTGGCGGCGGGAGCGATCGCTGCGGTGCTGGTGGCCATGCTGGCTTCGCTGACCTTGCTGCCCGCCCTGCTGCGCCTGCTCGGCGATCGGGTCGACGCCTGGCGCCTGCCTTTGCCCCGGCGGTTCAGCGGCGGCGGCGCGGGTCTGGCGGGCCGCGCTGCGCAGGCTGCGGTGCGCCGCCCCTGGCTGGCGCTGGTGACCTCGATCAGCCTGCTGGCGCTGCTGGCGGCACCCGCGCTGCAGATGCGTCTGGGCTTTGCCGGCATAGAGACCTTGCCACCCCAGCTGGAAGCGCGCCAGGCCTTTGACCGTTTGCAGGCCAACTTTCGCATCGGTCTGGTCGCTGAGGCGGTGATCGTGGTCAACCCGAAGCCAGAGGCCGACCTGGCGGCCATCGATGGCGCTGTGGCCCGGCTGCGCGCAGGACTCGCCACCGACACCGGCTTCCTGACCGACCTGACCCGCGAGCGGCGCAGCGACGACGGCCGGATCCGGGTGCTGAACGTACCGCTACCGGGCGAGGCCGAGGGGGAAGCGGCGCTGCAAGCCGTCACCCGCCTGCGCACCACCTGGGTGCCGCAGGCGTTTGAAGGCGTGCCGGCAGAGGTTCTGGTCACCGGCACCAGCGCCGGCTACCTGGATTTTTTCACCCTCACGAGACAGTCCGCTCCGATGGTGATCGCGCTCGTGCTCGGCCTGAGTTTTGTGCTGCTGGCCTGGGCCTTCCGCTCCATCGTCGTGCCGCTGAAGGCCGCCGCGCTGAACCTGCTGTCGGTGAGCGCGGCGTACGGCGCGCTCGTGCTGGTGTTCCAGCACGGCGTTGGTGCGACCTGGCTGGGATTGCAGCAGGTGCCGATCATCGAGGCATGGATCCCTCTGTTCCTGTTCACCGTGCTGTACGGGCTGTCCATGGACTACCACGTGTTCCTGCTGACCCGGGTGCGAGAGCACTACGACGCCACGGGCGACAACGCGGCTGCAGTCGTGCAAGCGGTCGGCAGCACCGCCGGCGTCATCACCGGTGCTGCGCTGATCATGGTGGCGGTGTTTGCAGGGTTCGCTGCCGGCGAACTGGTGATGTTTCAGCAGATCGGATTCGGGCTCGCGGTCGCGGTGTTGCTCGACGCCACGCTGGTTCGGCTGCTGCTGGTACCCGCTCTGATGACGGTGCTGGGCGAGCGCAACTGGTATGCACCTCGCTGGCTGGCCAGTAACAGGCCCGGCCCGAGCGGCCCTGGCGATTGAGCGCAGCAACCGACAAGACCGCGAATGCCAAGAGGTTGACCCTGACACCTTGCGGTCATTGGCTGCACTTGAGGTCGGCTTCCAGAGCGTCGCCTCGCCGCGCCTCCACCTCAAACGGGTTGTCCCAATAGGCATTCCGGCCCCGCACCCACTGCCAGGCCCCAGCCAGCAGGTACGCCGGCAGGAACAGTGGCCCCCAGCGCTCGCACTGCCGCACGTGCACCTGCTCGTGTGCGCGCAGGCGTTCCAGCTCCTGCGCGTGGGTGCCCACGATCACGTGGCCGAAGGTGATGGCGGTGAAAGGCCAGCGGCGCCGGGGGCATTGGCGCAACGCGGCGATTTCAAGAACGCCATCCACCCGCCGCATGCGCGCGCCCAGCGGAAGCAGCAGCAGGCCGAACACCAGTCCGATGAGCGAGTTGGGCGAGGCCCAGAGCACGCGCGACCAGTGCAGCAGGCGCTGGTGCGCCGGCGGCTGCGCAGGGCGACGGCGGGGCACGGCGCGGCCCCTCAGGACACGATGTACGCGGCCGAGCCGCAAGACAGCAGCTTGCCGTCCGGCCCCAGAAACTCCATGCGGGTGGAGGCCACGCGCGAGCCCAGGCGCATGACTTCGGCGCGCAGTTCGAAGAACTCGCCGATGCCGGGGCGCAGGTAGTCGATGCGCAGGTCGATGGTGCCGAGCTTGCCGAAGCGGTGCAGGCGCTGTTCGGGCGATTCGTCCATGTGGCGCGCGCCGATGGCGGCCATGCAGGCCAGGCCGCCCATGGCGTCGAGCCCGGCGCTGATCACGCCGCCGTGCACGCGGTTGTAGCTGTAGTGGCCGACCAGCTGGGGTTTCATGTCGATGCGCGCGGTCACGCGCTCGGGCTTGAGGCTGGTGATCTTGAGGCCGAGCACCTGGTTGAAGACAATCCTCTCTTCAAAGATGGCTTTGAGGCCGGCGATGAACTCGGGTTCGAATTCGGCGGGCGGGGTGATCGTTTTGGTCATGCAGCGATTGTGTCGGAACAGCGGTGGTGTGGTGTTCAAAGGCCGAGTTGGCGGGCGGCGAGTTCTTTCATGATCTCCTCGGCGCCGCCGCCGATCATCATCACCTTCACTTCGCGGTAAATGCGTTCGCTGGCGGTGCCGCGCATGTAGCCCATGCCGCCGAGGATCTGCACCGCGGCATCGGCGCAGAACTGCATGGTTTGCGTGGAATGGTTCTTCAGAAGGCACACGTTCGCAACCCAGTCCGGGCTCTCATCACCGCTGTCGACGCGGGCGGTGAGCGCGTCCACCCAGGCCTGGGTGGAGGCGATGCGCATCTGCATGTCCATGAGCTTGTGGCGGATCACCTGGCGTTCGATCAGGGGGGCTCCGAAGGTCTGGCGCTGGCGCGCCCAGTCCAGGGCTTCGTCGAAACAGGCCTGGGCAAAGCCGAGCGCCATGGCGCTCATGGCCAGGCGCTCACCATTGAAGTTGCCCATGATGATGCGAAAGCCCGCACCCTCTTGCGCCAGCAGGTAACGCGCGGGCACGCGCACACCGTCAAAGCGCAGATGCGCGGTGTCGGAACAGTGCCAGCCCATCTTCTGCAGCGGGCTGCGCGAGAGGCCTGCGCTGCTGCCCGGCACCACGATCATGGAGATGCCGCTGGCGCCTTTGCTGTTGAGGTCGGTTCTGACCGCGAGCGTGATCCAGTCGGCCCGCAGGCCGGAGGTGATGAACACCTTTTCGCCGTCGATGACGTAGTCGCCACCGTCGAGTCGCGCGGTGCAGCGCAGGCTGGCCACGTCTGAGCCGCCGCCGGGTTCGGTGATGGCCAGCGCGGCGATCTGTTCGCCTCGCAGCGCGGGCGGGATCACCTCGGCCTGCAGCTCGGGCGAGCCGTGCGCCAGCACCGGCGGCAGGCCGATGTTGAGCGAGAACAGGCTGGCCATGACGCCGCCACTGGTGCCAAAACGCGCCAGCGTTTGCGACAGCGCGTTGCGGGCGCGCCAGGGCACGGGCGTGCCGCCCAGGTGCTCCGGGTAGCCCAGGCCGAGCAGGCCGAGTTCGGCGGCCTGGCGGTACAGCGCACGCGGGAACTCGCCCGCCGCGTCCCACGCGTCCACGTGCGGGCGCACCTGCTCGGTGGCGAAGCGGCGAACCGTGTCTGTCAGGGATTGCAGGTCGGCCGAATCAAAGGGTGCAGCGAAGTCGGCTGTCGTGGTGTTCATGCGCCCTCTTCTGCAAAGACCAGGAGCACCTGCCCCGGCATCAGCTGCTGGCCTGCGATCACGGTCACGCCTGACACGGTGGCGTCGCGCGGCGCACTGATCTGGTGTTCGATCTTCATGCTCTCGATGGTCAACAGCACTTGGCCGCGTGCCACACGCTGGCCGGGCTGCACCGACAGTGCAACCAGCTTGCCGTTGAACATGGCGCGCAGCTCGCGCGAGGCGACACCGCCACCCGCGCTGGTCGGTGCGGTGTGGCTCTGGTCGTCCAGCGTCAGCTGGTCCGCGCCCCAGCGCACCTCACAGCGCCCATCGGTCTGGCGCGACACGGTCGCCCGGCGCGCGATGCCGTCGAGCGTGACCACACCGTCACCGACCATGGCGTCGTGCGTGTCGGCACCCACCGTGACCTCCAAGACTCCGTGCCCCTTCTCGCGCACGACCAGGTCAAGCGCCTGTTCACCGCGTCGCCAGCGCAGCGGCCGGGGAAACGGCGACGGCAAGGTACCCGCTTCGTGGCCGAGGTAGCTGGCCGCGAGCGCGGCGGCCACCAGCGCCTCGCGGGAAGGTGCCAGCGCAGCACGCACCTCGTCGGCATGTCCCATGAGGAACGGTATGGTCGCATCGCCCGCGCGGAATACCGGGTGCCGCAGGCAGGCCGCCAGGAAGGCACGGTTGTTCGGCAGGCCGAGCAGCACCGTGTCGTTCAGCGCCTGCGCCAGCCGGTCGATCGCTTCGTCGCGGGTCGGCGCGTGGGCGATCAGCTTGCCGAGCATGGCGTCGTAGTGCGGAGTGACCACGGCGCCGTTCTCCAGTGCGTGGTCGAAGCGCAAGCCTTCGTGCAGCGGTGGTTCAGAGAAGCACTGCACGCTGCCGGCGTGTGGCGTGAAGTGCTCGTCTTCGGCGCAGAGACGGACTTCGATGGCATGGCCATGCAGGCGCACCTGGTCCTGCGTCCATGGCAGCGCTTCGCCACGCGCGATGCGCAGTTGCCATTCGACGAGGTCGAGGCCGGTCAGCATTTCTGTCACCGGATGTTCGACTTGCAGCCGCGTGTTCATCTCCATCAGGAAGAACGCATTGCCTTCCAGCAAAAACTCCACCGTGCCCGCGCCCACATAGCCCGCACCCTGCGCGAGCGCGACCGCACAGCGTCCGAGTTCGGCGCGCAATTCGGGAGACACCGCCGGGCTGGGGGATTCTTCGATGATCTTCTGGTGACGCCGCTGTACCGAACAGTCGCGTTCGCCCAGGTGGATGCAGTGGCCGTGTGCGTCGGCGAACACCTGCACCTCCACATGGCGCGGGTTGAGCAGGGCCCGTTCGATCAGCAGGTCGCCGTGGCCAAAACCGGCCAGCGCTTCAGAGCGTGCGCTCTGCAGCGCGGCGGGCAGTTGCTCGGCGCTGTGCACCAGCCGCATGCCGCGCCCGCCCCCACCGGCCACCGCCTTGACCATCAGCGGGAAACCGATGCGCTGCGCTTCGGCGGCAAACACCGCGTCGGACTGGTCCGCCCCAAAGTAACCGGGCAGCACCGGCACGCCCTGCCGCAGCGCCAGTGCCTTGGCGGCGGACTTGCTGCCCAGTGCGTGGATGGCTGCCGGCGGCGGGCCGACCCAGATCAGACCCGCGTCGATCACGGCCTGGGCGAAGTCGGCGTTTTCGCTCAGGAAACCGTAGCCGGGGTGCACCGCGTCGGCGCCACTGTCGCGCGCGGCGGCGATCAGCTTGTCCACGCGCAGGTAGCTGTCGGCCGAGGCGGTGCCGCCCAGCGCCACGGCCATGGTGGCTTCGCGCACGTGCATGGCGTCGCGGTCGGCATCGGAGCACACCGCCACGGTGGCGATGCCCATGCGATGGGCGGTGCGGATGATCCGGCGGGCTATCTCTCCCCGGTTGGCGATCAGCAGCTTGTTCATCGCGGCAGGTTCTTCTTCACCCAGGGCGCGATCTGTTTGCGGGCAAAGGCCTGCAGGCCGGTGGCGGCTTCGCTGCCACGCAGGGCGGATGCAAAGGCGATGGCGGCCTCGGAACGCAGATCGGGCACCGGGCCGCGCAGGCGTTGCAGCAGGCGCTTGGTGATGGCGGTGGCGCCGGGCGCGGCGTGGCTGAACTTGAGCAAGGTGTCGTGCAAGGCGTCTTCCAGCTCGCCATCGGCCACCACATCGTTCACCAACCCGAGTGCCTGCATCTCGGCAGCGCGGTGGTGCCGCCCCGAGAGCAGGCATTCGCGCGCCGCGCGATCGCCCAGGCGCATCCAGACGAAGGGCGCGATCTGTGCCGGCGGCAGGCCGAGCGTGACCTCCGGCGTGGCGAACACCGAGCGCTGCGTGGCGAGCACCACGTCCGCACAGCAGGCCAGGCCGAAGCCGCCGCCCATGGCCGGGCCGTCCACCGCGCACACCAGCAGCTGCGGCAGTTCGGTGAGTGCGTGCAGCACGTCGCCAAAGCGGCGGTTGGCCTCGATCAGCGGATCGTCGTCACCGGGCGACAGCGGCTGGCCGATGGCGCTGGCGAAACTGCCCAGGCTGCCGCCGGCACAGAAGGCGCCCGCCGCGCCGGTGATCACCACCGTGCGCAAACTGGCGTCGGCCTTGGCCCGCAGGCAGGCCTCAAACAGCGCCACCACCATCGCGTCGGACAGGGCGTTGCGCGAGGCCGGGTCGTTGAGCGTCCAGCGCTCGGTGTCACCCTGTCGAACCACCTGAAAGTTGCTCATGATCGTGTCCTCATTTCGCCGGGCGCTTGGCGATGCCCATTAGCTTGGTCAGGATGCCCAGCATCACCTCGTCGGCGCCGCCGCCGATGGAGGCCAGTCGCCCGTCGCGGTACATGCGTGAAACCTTGTTGTCCCAGGTGTAGCCCATGCCGCCCCAGAACTGCAGGCAGGTGTCGGGCACTTCGCGGTTCAACCGCCCCGCCTTGAGCTTGGCCATGGTGGCCCATTCGGTCACGTCGGCGCCGCCCACGTAGTGTTCACAAGCCTGGTAGGTCAGCGCGCGCAGGCTTTCCACCTCGGTCTTGAGTTCGGCCAGCTTGAACTGCACCCACTGCTGGTCGGCCAGCGTGGCGCCGAACAGCTGGCGCTCCTGCGCGTAGTCGACCGTCCACTGGATGCAGTTGGTGAGGCTCTGAAGGCAGCTGGCGGCGGCCCAGAGGCGCTCTTCCTGGAACTGCTGCATCTGGTAGATGAAGCCGGCACCTTCGGCGCCGATGCGGTAGCGCTGCGGCACCCGCACCTCGTCGAAAAACAGCAGGCCCGTATCGCTGCTGTTCATGCCGATCTTCTTGATCTTCTGGCCGACCTCGAAGCCTTTGACGGTCTTGCCGTTTTCGCGCAGCGGCACCATCACCAGGCTCTTGTTCTTGTGCGCCGGGCCGTCGCTGGTGTTGACCAGCATGCACATCCAGTCGGCCTGCAGGCTGTTGGTGATCCCGCCGTCCTTGCGCGCCACGGTCTTGATGGCCGAGACATCGCTGCCCGCGCCCGGTTCGCTCACGCCGATGCAGCCCACCGCGTCACCCGAGATCGCGGGCGCGAGGAACTGCGCTCGCAGCTCGTCGCTACCAAAGCGCGCCAGCGCCGGCGTGCACATGTCGGTCTGCACGCCGATCGCCATCGGCACACCACCGCAGTGGATGTGGCCCAGCGCTTCGGCCATGGCCACGCTGTACGAATAGTCGAGCCCCATGCCGCCATAGGCCTCGGGTTTGGTCAGACCCAGCAGGCCGAGCTGCCCCATCTGCTTGAAGACCTCGTGCGCCGGGAAGATCTCGGCCGCTTCCCATTCGTCCACGTGCGGGTTGATCTGCTCGTCGATGAAGCGCTTGAGGGTTTTCTGGATCTCGCGGTGTTCGTGGGTGAACTGCATTTCTTTCTCCTGTTTGGTTGGGGACAGAGCCAGAGGGCGCTGGGCGCGTCTCTGGCTCTGTCCCACAAGGTTTCACATTCGGGCCACGCCGAACTGCATGCGACGCGGCTGACGAGCTTCCGCTTCAGCGACCGTGTCGAGGCAGAAGCTCAGCACCGCGCGCGTGTCGCGCGGGTCGATCACGCCGTCGTCCAGCACCAGGCCGCTGGTGCTGAAAGCGTCGGCCTGCGACTCGAACTTCTGCACGATGGCGTCGAACTGCGCCTTCATCTGCGCCTGCACCTCGGGCGTGTCGGTGGCGATGCCTTTGCGCGCCAAACCCGCCTCGGCCACGATCTGCATGGTCCTGGCGGCCTGCTCGCCGCCCATGACCGCCGTGCGTGCGTTGGGCCAGCTGAACAGGAAACGCGGCGCGTAACCCCGGCCGCACATGCCGTAGTTGCCCGCGCCGAACGAGGCGCCGCACTGGATGGTGATCTGCGGCACCGTGGCGTTGGTCACCGCCTGGATCATCTTGCTGCCGTGCTTGATCATCCCGGCCTGCTCACTGTCCTTGCCGACCATGTAGCCGGTGGTGTTCTGCAGGTAGACGATGGGGTGGCCGAGCTGGCACATCCACTGGATGAAATGCGTGGCCTTGTTGGCGCCGGCCACATCGATCGGGCCGTTGTTGCTGATGAGCCCCACCGCATGGCCGCCGATGCGCGCCTGCGCGCAGACGGTGGCGGCGCCGTACAGCGGTTTGAATTCGAGGAGGTGCGACGCGTCGGTGATGCGCAGCATGAGCTCGCGCATGTCGACCGGTTCGCGGTGGTGCGGCGGCATGAGGGCGAGCAGGTCGTCGGCGTCGAATCGCGGGGGTGCGGCGGGCTTGGCGGGCTTTGCCTGCCAGCCGGTCTGGTCCACCACGCGCCGGGCGATGCCCAGGGCCTCGCGGTCGTCCTCGGCCAGGTATTCGCCGAGCCCGGAGACGCCGGTGTGCATCTCGGCGCCGCCCAGCTCTTCTTCGGTCGCCACCTCGCCGGTGGCGGCCATGAGCAGCGGCGGCCCGGCCAGGAAGGCGCGCGAGCGGCCGCGCACCATGATCACCACGTCGGAAAGGCCCGGCATGTAGGCGCCACCCGCCGTGCCGGAACCGTGCTGCACCGTGATCACCGGCAGGCCCGCGGCCGAGAGGCGCGCGAGGTTGCGGAACAGGCCGCCACCGAGCACGAAGCCCTCGACCTGGTATTTCATGAGGTTGGCGCCCGCGCTTTCGACCAGGTGCACGAAGGGCAGCTTGTTCTCCAGCGCCATCTCCTGCACCCGCAGGATCTTCTCCAGCCCGCGCGGCTGGATGGCGCCGGCCTCGATGCCCGAGTCGCTGGCCACCACCATGCAGCGCACGCTGCTGATGAAGCCGATGCCGGCCAGCATGCCGCCGCCGGGCACCGACTTCTCGGGGTCTTTTGTGTCTTGCAAAAAGCCCGCCAGCGAACACAGCGGCAACCAGGGCGCGCCCGGGTCGAGCAGCAGGCCGATGCGTTCGCGCGGCAGCAATTGCCCGCGTTTGTCGAACACAGGCTTCGATTTGGCCGAGGCTTGTGCGGCACGGTCTTCGAGCGCGCGCAGTTGGGCGATGCGTTCCAGCATCGCGGCGCGGCGCTGCGAGGCCTGCTCGCTGTGCGGGTTGAAGGACGATTCGAAGCTCATGGCTGGAACACCTTCGGCGTCACATACCGGTGAAAGCCGTCGAAGGGCTTCACCGCGTCGCGCTGCTGCACAGCGTCGGGCGCGGCCACCTGGCCCCAACCCATGCGCACCTGGGGTCGCGCACCGTCCACCCGCAGCACGGTGCCGCTGATGAAGCTGGCCGCGGGCGACAGCAGGAAGGTGATGGCGGCCGAGGTTTCGGCCTCGTTGCCGAAACGACCCAGCGGCACGGTGGTGCGCATCTCGCGCAACATCGGTCCGGCCTCTTCGGGATAGTGGTCCATGCCGCTGGAAGCGATGTAGCCTGGCGCCACCGCGTTGACGCGCACGCCGCTGCAGGCCCACTCCATCGCCGCGGTCTCGGTGAAGCTCACCATGCCCGCGCGCGCCGCTCCGCTGTGGCCCATGCCGGGCATGGAACCCCACATATCGGCCACGATGTTGACGATGGCGCCACCGTGCGCCGCCATGCTCTGCACGTAACATTCGCGCGCCACCAGAAAGCCGCCGGTGAGGTTGGTGTCGATCACCGCCTGCCAGCCCTTGGCGCTGATTTTTTCAAGCGGCGTGATGTACTGGCCGCCCGCGTTGTTGACCAGGCCGTGGATGCGGCCCTGCGCGGCCACGATCTCGCGCACCATGGACTTCACCGCGTCTTCGTGGCGGATGTCGCAGCTGTGGAAGCTGGCCTGGCCGCCGTCGGCCACGATCTCGGCGGCCGTGGCCTTCAGCTTCTCCAGGTTGCGGCCCACCAGCACCGCGTGCGCGCCCAGGCTGGCGAGTTCGTGCGCGGTGCAGCGGCCAATGCCCGAGCCCCCGCCGGTGACGACGATGATCTGGCCCGTCAACAGGCCAGTCCGGAAGGCGGAGCGGTACCCTGCATTCATGCAAGCTCCTTGAGAAACAGTTGCAGCGCGGCTTCGGTCAGGTCGTCCAGCGAGGCGTTGCGGCTCGGGTCGTACCACTGCACCGACCAGTTGAGCGCGCCAAAAATCATCAGGCGCGAGAGCGCCGGATCGCCCCGCAGCTCGCCGCTGGCGCGCAAGGCCTGCAGCACCGGCACCCACACCGCTTCGTAGCCGTCTTTCAGCCGCTTGACCTCGATGCGCTCGGCTTCCGACAGGGAGCGCCACTCGTAGAGCATCACCGGGATGAAGTCGCTGTCGGGTCCGAGCAGCACGTCGAAGTGGTTGCGCACCAGCACCCGCAGGGCTTCGCGCGCCGTGAGGGTCTGACCCCGCTTCATCGGCGCGGTCGCGCGCGCCATGGCATCGGCCTGTCGCGCGGTCGCGCTCTGCATGCCTTCCTGCATCACCGCCGCGAGCAGGGCTTCCTTGTTGTCGAAGTGGTAGAAGGGCGAGCCCGAGCGCATGCCGGCGGCGGTGGCGATGTCGCGCGTGCTGGTGGCGGCAAAACCCTGGGTGCGAAACAGGCGGGCGGCGGCGCGCAGCAGGTCTTGCCGGCGGTTGCCGTCGTCGCGCTCGTCGGCGGTCTTGCGCGGGCGGCCCCGGCCGCGCCGGGGCGCTGCATCGATCAGGGCTTCAGGGCTGTGCACGCTCATGGAAGGGCACCTTAGCAGGCAGCATTATTTTTAGCAAGCGATTGCTTTGCATAAATCATGCAGACTGTCTCGCGATCGACATCGGGGCGGAACTTGACCTCGCTCAAATGTCCGCCCGGCGGGCGGGGAACGGGCCGAAACGCTGGGGATAATGGTTTGGAAAGAGCCGTTACTTCACCGCTGAGACCCGGACATCCACCGATGCACAACGCCTTCACCGAATTCGCCACCCTGCTGCTGATCTGTGCGCTGATCGGCGCCGTCTTCGTGCGGCTGCGCCAGCCGGTTCTGATTGCCTACATCTTCGTGGGCGTGGTGGTGGGTCCGGCGGTGCTGGGCCTGGTCACGGCGCACGACCAGATCGACCTGCTGGCCCAGGTGGGCGTGGCGGTGCTGCTGTTCGCGGTGGGCCTGAAGCTGGACCTGAACCACATCCGCCACATCGGCCCGGTGGCGCTGGCCACCGGACTGGGCCAGCTGACTTTCACCATCGTGATCGGCTTCGGCATCGTCATGGCACTGGGACGCGACTGGATGGAGGCGCTGTATGTGGCCGTGGCACTCACCTTCTCCAGCACCATCATCATCGTCAAGCTGCTGTCGGACAAGCGCGAACTCGACAGCCTGCACGGGCGCATCGCGGTGGGCTTCCTGATCGTGCAGGACCTGGCGGTGGTGGTCGCCATGATGACCATGAGCGCCCTGCGCGGCACCGGCGGCGCCGACGGCAGCGAGGCAACACTGATCGACGTGGCGATCTCGCTGTCGTGGCGCCTGGCGCTGGCGGCGGTGGCGATGTTCGTGCTGATGCGCTGGGTGCTGCCGGTGGTGGTGGCCTCGATGGCGCGCTCGCAGGAGCTGCTGCTGGTGTTCGCCGTCGCCTGGGGCGTGGCGCTGGCGGCGCTGGGCGACTGGGCCGGTTTCAGCAAGGAGGCGGGTGCGTTCCTGGCGGGCTTCTCGCTGGCGTCCACACCCTACCGCGAGGCCATGAACGCGCGCCTGACCGGCATCCGCGACTTCCTGCTGCTGTTCTTCTTCATCGACCTGGGCGCCAAGCTCGACTTCTCCACCCTGGGCGCCGAGGTGGGTCCGGCAATGTTGCTGTCGCTGTTCGTGCTGATCGGCAACCCGCTGATCGTGATGGCCATCATGGGCTACATGGGCTACCGCAAGCGCACCGGCTTCATGGCGGGGCTCACGGTGGCGCAGATCAGCGAGTTCTCCATCGTGTTCATGGCCATGGGCATCACGCTCGGCCATGTGGGACCGCAGGCGCTGGGCCTGACCACCCTGGTCGGGGTGATCACGATCACGCTGTCCACCTACATGATCCTGTACTCGCAGCCGCTCTACGAACGCCTGGCGCCCTGGCTGGGGCGCTTCGAACGGCAGCGGCCCTTCCGCGAACTGGCGGCCGAACAGGCGCCGGCCGACCGGGCGCCGGCCGAGGTGATCGTGTTCGGGCTGGGGCGCTACGGCAGCCGGCTGCTGCAGCAACTGCGCAGCGCCGGGGTGGAAGCGATCGGGGTGGACTTCGACCCGGAGGCGGTGCGTGCGTTGCAGGCGCAGCAGCTGCCGGTGCTGTTCGGTGATGGCGAGGACCCCGACTTCCTGGAGTCGCTGCCCCTGTCCCGCCTGCGCTGGGTGGTGACCACGTTTCCGCAGTGGGAGTCGAACCGCGCGTTGCTGCATGCCCTGAAGGTGGCGCGCTTCGAAGGCGAGGTGGTGGCCGCGGTGCGCGACGCTGCCCACGGTCGCGCCCTGCGACAAGCCGGGGTGCAGCAGATCCTCAACCCCTTCGACGATGCCGCCGATTTCGCTGCCGAGCATCTGGCCCACAGAATCCACGACAAGGAGCACGCGCCATGAACACCTGGGGACCGATCCTCACCACCACCGATTTTTCTGGTCCGGCGCGGCACGCTGTGGATCGCGCTGCCCGCCTGGCGCAGGAAACCGGCAGCCCGTTGAGCGTGATGCATGTGATGCCGGGCGAGACGCTGGCCGAACTGCGCCACTGGCTGGGCGTCGGCCATGCTTCCGAGAAGAAATTGCTGGAGGACAACCGCCAGCAACTGCAGCAGCTGGTGGACAACCTGGGCGGCGCACGGCCGATCGCCGTGAAGGCGATTGAGGCCAGCGGTTCGGTGCTGGACGAAATCCGCCGCGAGGCCGACGCGCTGGACGCGGCCTTGCTCGTGGTGGGCGCGCGCGGCGCCGGCTTTCTGCGCCGGCTGGTGCTGGGCTCCACCTCGGAGCGCCTGCTGCGCCGGACCAACCGCCCCGTGCTGGTGGTCCGGCAGACGCCCCACGAGCCCTACCAGCGGGTGCTGCTCGCGCTGGACTTCTCGCCCTGGTCGGTGCAGGCGGTGGCGGTGGCCCGGCGCGTGGCACCACAGGCCCGTTTCGTGCTGTTCACCGCCTACCAGGTGCCGTTCGGCGACAAGCTGCGCTACGCCGGCGTGGACGAAGCCACCATCGAGCACTACCGGGTGCAGGCCCGCGCCGAAGCCTCCCAGCGTGTCAACGCGCTGGCCGCCGAAACCGGTCTGCCGCCAGGCAGCTGGGAGGCCTGCGTGATCGAGGGCGAGGCCTCGCAACGCATCGTCGAGCAGGAGCAGGAACGCGACTGCGATCTGGTGGTGCTGGGCAAGCACGGGCAGTCCGCCACCGAGGACCTGCTGCTCGGCAGCGTGACCAAACACGTGCTGGCCGAGGGCAGCGCCGACGTGCTGGTGTCCACGGCAAGATGAGGGAACACCCCCGCCGCGCTGCGCGCGACCCCCTCAAGGGGGCGGCACTGGCCGTCCGGCACATCCGGCCCGGCGGTGCCTCTGGGTTCGGACACCTCGCTCCGGCAGGGACCTGTCCATGCCGCTGAGCGCACCCGGCCCCCTGCTGCGCGCACTGGCCTGTGTGGTGTTCGCCGCCGGGGTGCATCAGGTGGCGCCCGGGCCCGATACCTTGCGGGCCGGACTGGCCTTGTTCGCCCTGATCGGCGGGCTGTGGATGACCCAGGCCCTGCACCTGAGCGTGACCGCCCTGCTGGTGCCGCTGCTGGCGGCCAGCGCCGGGCTGATGGATCTGCGCACCGCCCTGAGCGCGTTCGCCCACCCGGTCATTTTCCTGTTCCTGGGCGGTTTTGCGCTGGCCGCGGCCTTGCAGCAGCAGGGGCTGGACCGCGCGCTGGCCCAGTCCGTGCTGCGCCTGGCCGGCGGACGGCGGGCGCTGGCGGTGGGGCTGCTGTTCGGCCTCACGGCCTTGCTGTCCATGTGGATCAGCAACACCGCCACGGCGGCCATGGTGCTGCCGATGGCGCTGGGGCTGCTCGGGAACCCCGGTCCGGCGGGTGAAGGCGGTGGCATCGGACCCCGTGAACGGGTGTTCGTGCTGCTGGGCGTGGCCTACAGCGCCAGCATCGGCGGCATGGGCACGCTGGTGGGCAGCCCGCCCAACGCCATCGCGGCGGCCCAGGCCGGCATCGGCTTTGCCGAATGGATGCGGTTCGGCATCCCCCTGGTGATCCTGCTCATGCCGCTGATGGCGGGCGTGCTTTTCGTCGTGCTGCGGCCTCGCCTGGGGGGCCGCATCGCGCTGGAGACTGCTGAACCGTTCCAGTGGACGCCATCGCGGCGCGTCACCTTGCTCATCTTTGCACTCACCGCCGCGGGCTGGATCGGCGCCGCGCCACTGGGCCGCGCACTCGGCTTCAACACCGACATGGACAGCTGGGTGGCGCTGGTCGCCGTCGTGGCCCTGGTGGCCAGCCGCACGCTGAGCTGGAACACCATCGAGCGCCAGACGCACTGGGGCGTGCTGCTGCTGTTCGGTGGCGGCCTGGCCCTCAGCCAGGTCATGCAGGTCAGCGGCGCCAGCGGTTTTCTGGCCACTGTGCTGGTGGACACCTTGCAGGGCGCTTCCGTTTTCTGGCTGGTGTTCGGTGTGGTGGCCTTCGTGGTGTTCCTGACCGAGCTGGTGAGCAACACCGCCAGCGCCGCCCTGCTGATTCCGATCTTCCTCGGCGTGGCCCAGGCCATGGGCCTGCCGGGCGCGCTGCTGGCCGTGGCCATCGCGGTGTCGGCCTCGTGCGCCTTCATGCTGCCGGTGGCCACGCCACCCAACGCTTTGGTGTTCGCCACCGACCAGGTGCCGCAAGCCGCCATGATGCGCTGCGGCTTCGTGCTCAACCTGGCCTGCATCGGTGTCATCACCCTGACCACCACCTTCTGGCTGTCACGATGAACCTCTGGACCTCGCTGGGTTTGCTGGCCGGCGGGCTGGGCCTGTTCCTGCTCGGCATGTCCATGATGACCGACGGGCTCAAGCTCGTCGCCGGCCCGGCCCTGCACAACATCCTGACCAAGGCCACGCGCACCCGCTGGCACGCCCTGGGCACGGGCGTGCTGGTCACGGCCATGGTGCAGTCGTCCACCGCGGTGGGTGTGGCCACGATCGGTTTCGTCAACGCCGGGCTGCTGGGTCTGGCCCCGGCGGTGTGGGTGGTGTTCGGGGCGAACGTCGGCACCACCATGACCAGCTGGATCGTGGCTCTGGTGGGTCTGAAATTCAAGGTGGAGGTGCTGGCGCTTCCGCTGGTGGGGCTGGGCGCGGTGATGCGGCTGACCGGCGAACACCAGCGGCGCGGCGCCATGGGCACGGCGATGGCGGGCTTTGGCTTGCTGTTCATGGGCATCGGCCTGCTGCAGCAGGCCTTTGTGGGGCTGGCCGAGCAGATCAGCCTGCCGCAGGGCACGGACGCGCTGTCGGTGCTGGCCCAGCTGGGCATCGGATTGCTGATGACGGTGCTGATGCAGTCGTCCAGCGCGGCCCTGACGATCACCCTGACGGCGGCGCAGAGCGGGCTGATCGGGCCGCAAGGCGCCGCTGCGGTGGTGATCGGCGCCAACATCGGCAGCGCCGTGACCACCGCCCTGGCTGGAATCGGTGCCACGCCCAACGCCCGCCGCACGGCCGCCGCCCACGTGGCCTTCAACCTGCTCACCGGCGCGGTGGCGCTGCTGCTCCTGCCCTGGCTCATCGGCGCCCTGACCAGCGCGCGCGAAGCGCTGAACCTGCCGCCCGATCCGGCCACCAAGCTGGCGCTGTTCCACACCACCTTCAACCTGCTGGGCGTGCTGCTCATGTGGCCCCTGGCCGATCGCCTCACGCGCTGGCTGCTGCAGCGCTTCCGGGCGCGCGAGGAAGACGAGGCCAGGCCCCGCTTTCTGGACGACAACGTGCTGGCCGTGCCCACCCTGGCACTGGACGCGCTTGAGCAGGAAGTCACGCGCTTTGGCCAGCTGTGCGTGAACCAGGCGGGGGCCGTGCTGGAGGGCGCCTCGCCCCAGGCGCTGGACAAGGAGCGGATCGTGATCACCCAGCTCGATGCGGCGGTGGAGACCTTTGTGGAGCGCATGGGCCGCTCGGCGCTGAGCCAGTCCTCGACCGAGCGACTGGCCGCGTTGCTGCGCATCCAGCGCTACTTCGAAACCTGCGCCGACCAGGCGCAGACCGCGGCGCCCTTGCAGACGCCCGGAGACCCGGCGCTGGCGGCTCACCAGCAGGCCTTTGTGGATGCGCTGCGTCGGCTGTTTGGGCAGCAAGACACGGGAGCCGGGCCGGCCGGCGAGGCCTCTGTGAACGATGCGAACCCGGTGGAGCTGGCCTACCAGCAGGTGAAGGCCGCGATGCTGGTGGCTGCGGCAGCGGGTGCCCTCCCGCTGTCACACATGGAGACCCTGCTCAACCAATACAGCGCGTTGCGCCGAGCGGCCCAGCAGGTGGGCAAGGCGCGTGAGCTGCTGCAAAGAACACAGAGTGCCTGAGAGGCGCCCTGCCTACACGGTGCATCAATCCGCGGCGCTCACCCGCCACACCGCATTGCCCACGTCGTCGGCCACCAGCAGCGCCCCCTGCGCGTCCAGCGCCACGCCCACCGGCCGACCGAAAGCCTCACCGTCGGCACTGAGAAAGCCACTCAACACCTCGCGCGCGGGCCCGGACGGCAGGCCGGCGCTGAACGGCACATGCACCACCTGGTAGCCACTGTGCGGGCGCCGGTTCCAGGAACCGTGCTGACCGATGAACATGCCATCCACAAACGGCCTCGGCAGGCGGCTGCCGACCGATGAAGCCAGGCCCAGCGGCGCCACGTGTGCGCCGAGCGCAAAGTCGGGCACCACGGCCCGGGCGACCTGATCCGGTGCGGGCGGGTTCACGCGCGCATCCACACGTTGGCCGTAGTAGCTGTACGGCCAGCCGTAGAAAGCGCCGTCGCGTACCGAGGTCAGGTAGTCGGGCACGAGGTCGCTGCCGAGTTCATCGCGTTCGTTGACCACCGCCCACAGCGTGCGGCCGCTGGCATCCCAGGCCAGGCCGACCGGGTTGCGCAGGCCCGAGGCAAAGACGCGGTGGGCACCGGTGGCGATGTCCACCTCCCAGACCGCGGCGCGGCCTTCTTCGGCCGCCAGGCCGTTCTCGCCAATGTTGCTGTTGGAGCCCACCCCCACGTAGAGGCGCTGCCCGTCCGGGCTGGCCAGCAGGCTTTTGGTCCAGTGGTGGTTGATCGGCCCACCGGGCAGGTCCAGCAGCTTCGTGCCGGCGGCGCTGAGGGTGGTGTCGCCCTTTCGGTAGGGAAAGGCCAGCACCGCGTCGGCGTTGGCGACGAACAGGCGCTCGCCCACCAGGGCCATGCCAAAGGGCGAGTTCAGTCCACCAAGCAGTACCGAGCGCAGATCGGCCACGCCGTCGCCGTCGGTGTCGCGCAGCAGGGTGATGCGGTTGGCGCTCGGCACGGCGGCGCCGGTACGCTTCATCACCAGGCCCATCACCTGCGCCGTGACCCAGGCCTTGATGCCCGTGGGTGCCTCGGCCTTGGGTGGTGCGTTGGTTTCGGCCACCAGAACGTCGCCGTTGGGCAGCACCAGCAGCCAGCGCGGGTGGTCCAGCCCGCGGGCGAAGGCCTGCACCCGCAGGCCCGGTGCCGGGGTGGGCAGGGCACCCGCAGGCCAGCCCCGCGCCGGCGCGATGTTCACGGTCGGTATCAGCCCCCGGCTGGGCGCAGGCAGCGCCGGGTTGGCGCCGGACCCCTCGGCCACGGTGAAGCGTGCCGAGGGGGCGCAGGCACCCAGCGCGAGCAGCACGGTGGCGGTCGCCACCGCCCCGGTGGCGCGAGAACGGCGGGTTGCAAACGGCATGGTGGAGTCTCCGGATCCGTGCATTCAGGCGCCCCAGTGGCGGTGCTGGCCCATGGCGGCCACCATGGCGGCCGAGAAGGCGGCGGTGACCTCGTCCGAGGCGTCCACCAGCACGCCTGGCTGCGCCGGGTTCACGCCGGCCGCATCCACCAGGCGCGCGCCCGACCCGGACGCGGCCACGGTCTTGCCGTGCCGGGCGGCCTGCTCCACGCAGCGCACCGCCTGCGGGTAACGGGTCAGTCCGTCCGCGGCCTGTGCCACGGGCGGCAGGTAGAGCGCGTCGAACAGCACCGAGGGCGCGTTGTCCAGCGTGGCATCCACGGCCAGCTGCTCGCCGTCGGCGCAGCGCACCGTGCACAGGGTGGGGCCCACCAGCGTGCACTTCGCGCCCGCCGCTGCCAGCGCCTGCTGCATCGCCCGCACCGCGGCCGACTGCACGCCGTCACACACCAGGACAGCGACCTTGCGTGTGGCGATGCCGGCGCTCTGGTTCACGACCATGCTGAGCGCCGGTGACGGCGCCAGGTCGGCGACCGCAGGCCCTTCGCGGTAGCCCGGCCAGGCGGTGGCCGCGGCCTTGTCGGGCGGCTGGGTTCCCAGCGGGGCGGCCACGCGCTGCGCCAGTTCCGGGTGCACATGCGCCAGCGTATTCACCATGCGCTGGCGGATCGCGGGTGTCTGCAGCTTGGAGAGTTCGAACTGGAACGCCGCCACCAGGTGGTCCTGCTCGGGTGCCGACTGGCTGACCCAGAACAGCCGGGCCTGCGCGTAGTGCTCGTCGAACGAAGCGCTGCGCGCGCGCAGCTTGGGCGACTCCAGCGCCTCGGGGTGGCTGGTGAAGCCGGCCGGCCCGACCGGATCGAAGCTGCGGCCATCGACGCGGAACTCCTCGCCGTTGGCCAGCGTGTTGGGCTCGTAGGCCACGCGACCGCTGCCGATGGACTGGCGGTGCATGCCGTCGCGCTGGAAGTTGTGCATCGGGCACACGCCTTTGTTGATCGGCAGTTCGTGGAAGTTGGGGCCGCCCAGGCGAGAGAGCTGGGTGTCGGTGTACGAGAACAGGCGCCCCTGCAGCAGCGGGTCGTTCGAGAAGTCGATGCCCGGCACCAGGTGCCCGGGGTGGAAGGCGACCTGCTCGGTTTCGGCAAAGTAGTTGTCGGGGTTGCGGTTGAGCACCATGCGGCCGATGCGGCGCACCGGCACCAGTTCTTCGGGGATCAGCTTGGTGGGGTCAAGCAGGTCGAAGCCGAAGCGGTGTTCGTCGGCCTCGGGCACCACCTGCACGCCCAGCTCCCACTCGGGGAACTGGCCGCTGGCGATGGCTTCCCAGAGGTCGCGGCGGTGGAAATCGGCGTCCTGTCCGACCAGGGTCTGCGCCTCGTCCCAGGTCAGCGCGTGCACGCCGAGCTTGGGCTTCCAGTGGAACTTGACGAAGCTGGACGTGCCGTGAGCGTTGATGAAGCGGAAGGTGTGCACGCCAAAGCCTTCCATCATGCGCAAGCTGCGCGGGATGCCGCGGTCGGACATCACCCACATCAGCATGTGCGTGGTCTCTGGCATGAGGGTGACGAAGTCCCAGAAGGTGTCGTGCGCGCTGGCCGCCTGGGGCATCTCGCTGTCGGGCTCGGGCTTGACGGCGTGGATCAGGTCGGGGAACTTGATCGCGTCCTGGATGAAGAACACCGGGATGTTGTTGCCCACCAGGTCGACGTTGCCTTCGGGCGTGTAGAACTTCACCGCGAAGCCGCGCGCGTCGCGCACCGTGTCGGCCGAGCCGCGTGAGCCGGCCACGGTGGAGAAGCGCGCGAACACCGGCGTCTGCACCGTCGGGTCGCACAGGAAGCCGGCCCGGGTGATGGCGGCTTCGCTCTGGTAGACCTCGAAGAAACCGTGCGCGCCCGCGCCACGTGCGTGCACCGCGCGCTCGGGGATGCGCTCGTGGTCGAAGTGGGTGATCTTTTCGCGCAGCACGAAATCTTCCAGCAGCGTCGGCCCGCGCGCACCGGCCTTGAGGGAGTTGTGGTTGTCGTTCAGCAAGAGGCCCTGGTTGGTGGTGAGCCGGTCCAGCGGGGCGGCCAGCGACTGCGCCATCGCTTGCTGCTTCACACCCTGGCGGGGTGCTTCAGCGGCGTCGAGAAGGCTCTCGCTGCCGACCGGTTCGGCCGTTGCGACCATGCCCGGTGGCGGCGAGCCCTCGGCGGTGAAGTCGGTCTTCGCAGCAGCCAAGGTACTTGCCGGAGCGGCTGGCGAAGATGTTGATGTGGGGACCTGGGGGGCGGACTTGGCGGGTGTCTTAGACATGTCGGATTCCTCGTTAGGGCGGGCGCATCGGCGCCGATGGGAGGGGCAATCTCCCACCTGTGACGCCGTCCGTCGGTGCGACAGCGAACACCCGACGGCGACCGTTCGTCAACAGACAGACGCCCTCCTACTGCGCGCGAACACTGCCGCTTTGACAACCCGAAAGACCACACCATGAACACCGTGCAGACCACCGACCAGACCCGCCTCTATGTCAAGGACTGGGGCGAAGGCCCGCCGGTGATCCTGATCCACGGCTGGCCGCTGTCGGCAGACAGCTGGGACGACCAGGCCATGGCCATCGCCGCGGCCGGTCACCGTGTGATCGCCTACGACCGGCGGGGTTTCGGCCGGTCCACCCAGCCCTGGAGCGGCTACGGCTACGACACCCTGGCCGATGACCTGGCTGCCGTGATCCAGCAAAGCGGCGCGAAGGACGCGACGCTGGTGGGCTTTTCAATGGGCGGTGGCGAAGTGGCGCGGTACATGGCACGCCATGGCGGGCACTCGGTCGTGAAGTGCGCGCTGCTTTCGTCCATCCTGCCCTTTCGCCTGAAGACCGGCGACAACCCGGCCGGCACCGGGCAGGCCACCTTCGACCAGACAGCGCTGGCCCTGAACACCGACCGGGCATTGTTCTTCTCCGGCTTTTTCAAGACCTTCTTCGGTGAAAACTCGGAAGAACGGACCGTCAGCACCGAGTTGCTGGAGTGGGCGCGCAGCATCGCCCTGCAGGCGAGCCTGAAAGCCACCATCGAATGCATGCGCTCGTTTTCATCGACCGACTTCCGGCCCGATCTGGCGGCCATCAACGTGCCCACGCTGCTGATTCACGGCACCGAAGACAAGACCGTGCCGATCGCCGCCTCCAGCCGACTGGCGGCGCAAAGCATCGCGCAGAGCACCCTGATCGAGTACGACGGCGCGCCGCACGGTCTGTTCGCCACCGACAAGGACCGCCTGACCGGTGACCTGCTCGCCTTCCTGGCACGCGCTGCCTGAGGGCGGGCCGTTGCGGCCGCAGGGGCCGGAACGGCCCAGGCGCAAAAAAGGGCTGCAACCTCCCGGCTGCAGCCCCAGTTGCGTTCAGCTGCTCCGGGTCAGATGCGGCCGTCCGAGTACGGCGTCACGCCGTAGTACTCGTGGACTTCCTTGGCCCAGGCGGTGTCGGCCATGTCGGGCCAATGGTCCTTGTCGAAGCCGGGTGCGTTGTCCAGCCGGTCCTTTTCGACGTCAAGCACAAAGCGCTTGTTGGCGGTGTCCAGCGTCAGCGCATGCCAGGGCACGGCAAACAGCTTGTCGCCGATGCCCATGAAACCGCCGTAGGACAGCACCGCATAGGCCACGCGGCCGGTGCCCATGTCGATCATGATTTCCTTGATGTCGCCCAGGTCTTCGTCCTTGCGGTTGAAGACGTCGTTGCCGTCGAGCGTGTTCGCGCCCATCAGTCCGGGGCCGGGGCCGCCGTCGGTGCGGCTCTTGTACATGCCGTAGGTGTCCTGCTCTTGGTAATTCATGGGGGCTGTCCTTCATGTTGGCCAGCGGACTGCCGGTGGGTGCGGGGTGCCGCCACCGGTGCGCTGGAAAGCCAGCATAGGCAGCGGGTTCGTCCGGGTCTGTGCAGCAGCGCACACGCCGAGACAGGCGGCCAGCGGTCAGGCTTCCAGCACGCCTTCGACATACAGCTTGCGCACCAGCACCATCGCCACCACCATCAGCGGCGACGCCAGGACCACGCCCGGCAAGCCGAACAGCAAGCCGAAGATGACGGCCGCCGTGATGCCCAGCACCGGCGGCAGCTCCACGGCCCAGCGCTGCACGAGCGGCATCAGCACGTTGCCTTCGATCTGCTGGATCAGCACACAGAGCCCTGCCACATACAGCGCCTGCTCCGGCCCCTGCATGAAGGCCAGCGACACCGCCAGCAGGCCCGACGCGATGGGGCCGAAGAATGGAATGAAGGCCAGCGCGCCCGCCACCAGACCCAGCGTCAGCGCCAGCGGAGTGCCCAGCAGCGCCAGGCCCAGTGCGGTGGCGGTCCCCACGAACAGCATCGAGATGCCCTGCCCCATCAGCCAGCGCAGCAGCGCATGACCGCTGGCGAGCATGGCGTCGTCCACCTGGGTGCGGTAAGCCGGTGGCACCAGCCGCACCAGGCCTTCGCGGTACAGCGCCGGGTCGGCAGCAAGGTAGGCACCCACCACCAGCATCAGGCCCACGCCCCCCAGGGCGCCGAGGGTCTGGGTGGCGGCCAAGGCCAGGCTGGACCAGGGCACATCGTCAGCGTTCGCGCCGACCCACACCTTCCACAGGGCCGCACCGATCGCGTGCTGCCGGGCCCATTGGGTGAACACCGTCAGCGCCGCGGGCAGCTTGCGGGACAGGTCGTCCACCTGCGCCAGCAGGCGGTCACCCACCAGCCACGAGAGCAGCACGACCGCGAGCAGGGCCAGCGCGATGGCCACACCCACCGCCAGCCTGGGCGACAGCCGCAGGTACCGACCCAGCGGGTGGGCCAGGGCGTGCAAGGCGACCGCGACGATGACCGCCCCGAACAGCATGAGCAACAGGTCCGACAGGCGAAACGCCAGCAACACCAGCACGCCCACGGACAGCAGCAAAACGGTCGGGCGGATGTAGCCCCAGCGTTCGGGAGGGGCCGGCAGAGGGTGTGGTTCGGGCGGGATGGCTGGCTGGATGCTCATGGGGGTCCTTCACCCGGTGGCTCCCGAGGGCGGGGAGTTCGCCACCGGGCGAGGGCACCCAGACCCGGAACCACCTCAGTCTGGCGGCGGCGGCGCCAGCCGTCTGTCTGGCAACACACACCGCGGTCAGGGCCAGCACCCGCTCACCCTGTGCCCGACGTTGGTAAACAAGATCTCGGTGGCGGTCCATCCCCATTAGGCACAGACTGGGCGTTCAAACTGGATCGAGCACGGCGTAGCCCAATGGGAGCGGGCTCATGATTACTTCCGCAAAAAGAGAAGATAAGTCATTTAATATCTGCTTTTTCAGAAATCCCGTTGCAACTACTGTCGTTCATCTTTCCCAATCCACTTGATGGAGACCCCATGAAAAAGCTTCTTTCCCTGTTGGCCGTGGTCCTCACGCTCGGCCTGACCACCGTGGCGATGGACGCCGAGGCCAAGCGCGTCGGCGGCGGCAAGTCGCTGGGCATGCAACGACAGGCCGCGCCACCTGCCAAAGCACCTGACGCCAGCCCCACCGCATCCCCCGCCGCAGCGGGCGCCGCCGGAGCCGCCGCCGCGCCCAAGCGCAGCTGGATGGGTCCGGTCGCCGGTCTGGCTGCCGGCCTGGGCCTGGCTGCACTGGCCTCGCACCTGGGCTTCGGCGAAGAACTGGCCAACATGCTGATGATCGGCCTGCTGGTGGTGGCGGTCATTGCCGTGATCGGATTCGTCATGCGCAAGCGTGCCGCACAACAAGGTGGTGGCGTGGCCTACGCCGGCGCAGGCTCGCAGGGTCAGTCGAACAACGCCTTTCGCATGCCTCCTACCCAGCCCGGAGGTTCGACCCCGGCCTACGGCCAGGGCAGCGGCTCCATGATCGGCAGCGCACTGGGCGGCCAAGCAGCACAACAGGCCCGCATCCCGGCCGACTTCGACGTGCCCGCCTTCGTGCGCAACGCCAAGATCAACTTCATGCGTCTGCAAGCCGCCAACGACGCCGGCAACCTCGATGACATCCGCGATTTCACTTCGCCTGAAATGTTCGCCGAGATCCAGATGGACATCCGCGAGCGCAACGGCGCTGTGCAGGAAACCCGGGTGCTCGAACTGGACGCCAACGTGCTGGAAGTGGCCGAAGAAGACCAGCGCTACGTCGTGAGCGTGCACTTCAGCGGTCGCGTGCAGGAAGACGGCGCAGACCCCGATGTGATCAACGAAATCTGGCACCTGACCAAGATGCGTCAGGGCTCTGGCGGCTGGGTGCTGGCCGGTATCCAGCAGGGCGCCTGACCGCTGACTTGTTTTCTCCGCTCGAATGAGCTCCTCATTGCCCCGGCCTGCGTGCCGGGGCTTTTTTTTGCCTGCGCGGCCGTCGGGCTGAAGCCACCAGCCCGCTCTGGAGATCGCAGAAGCCGGGGGCCGGAACGGCCTGGTTCCAGGTCCCGGTGGCTCTCCGTCCCAGCGGGATGGTGATCCGCGCGGTGTTCGAACGCCGGGTGCGAGCGAGGCGCCTTCAGCGTTGTGCGCGACCGCACAGACCGATGACCTGGCGAGCGAGACGATGGCGTGCATCGAACGCGTCACCACACCGCGAGGTAGCCACCATGAACCAATACAGCGACCGCCCTGTCGATCCTGGGCACCGCGACCCGAAGTCCGGCGCACCGGCCGCACAGGCCGACCCACCGGAGGTGGGCGTCATCGTCGGCGGGCCGGAAGCCAACGGCTCCCAGAGCGACGATCCGCCGCCGCCCGACGAACCCCCGACCGAGCCCGATGTCGGCGTCATCGTGGGTGGTGCGCCTGCGGGCGAAAGGCGGTCGCCCGCCTTCGACCCGGCGCCCGAGCTCGAACACTGGCGCCTGCATTTCCGGGAATGCACCTACGTCGAACCGCACGCCAGCTTCAATGACTACGGGCCGGCCTACGGATTGGGCGCGAGTTCGTTTGCCCGATACCCCGGGCGCAGCTTTGAGGATGTCGAGACCGAGATGGCGGGCCACTGGCCTGCCAGCCGCGGCACATCCAGCCTCAGCTGGGGCCGCGCCAGACCCGCCGCCAGCGATGCCTGGCACCGCCTGCTGGGCGGCTCTTCCTGAACACCGCGGTCGCGAGACCCCATCGCACCCTGCGCCGAACGGCTCGCGAACCGACGGTCCCGGCCACCGCATGGACACATGCTTTCTGGCCGGCCGCCAGCAAGCCACAGGATCCTGGGCCGCGACCAGCGGCAAACGTCAGACGTCGCGGACCGCCCGATGGCGCGCCAACAACAGCGCCCGCTCCCTGGCATTGCCCGCCAGTTCGGCCGCACGCCCGAAAACGTCGCCGGCCTCGTGGTGGCGACCGAGCTTCTCCAGCAGGTCGCCCTGTACTGCGTACAACCAGGGGTAGCGCCGCAGCGCCTCGTCGTGCAGCAGCGTCTCGACGATGGCCAGTCCCGCGCCCGGCCCCTCGGACATGCCCACCGCCACCGCCCGATTGAGTTCGACCACCGGTGAAGGTGCCACGGACATGAGTGCCGCGTAGGTCGCGGCGATGCGCGGCCAGTCGGTGTCTTCGGCACGCGCAGCGCGGGCGTGGCAGGCGGCGATCTGGGCTTGGAGGCAGTAGCTGCCGGTCGGCTGGCCCAGCGCCTGCGCGCGGTCGAGCGCCGCCAGGCCCCGGCGGATCAGCAGCCGGTCCCAGCGCAGGCGTTCCTGCTGGGTCAGCAGGATGGGGTTGCCTTCGCGGTCGGTGCGCGCCGCCGTGCGAGAGGCCTGGATTTCCATCAGCGCTAGCAGGCCGTGCACCTCGGCCTCCTGCGGCGCCAGCTCGGCCAGCATGCGGCCCAGGCGCAGCGCCTCATCGCACAGCGCGGGGCGCATCCAGTCGGCACCGCCGGTGGCCGTGTAGCCCTCGTTGAAGATCAGGTAAACCACTTCGAGCACCGAACCCAGCCGCTGAGCGAGCTGTTGGCCCTGCGGCACCTCGAACGGCACCTGCGCATCGCCCAGCGCCCGCTTGGCGCGCACGATGCGCTGCGCGATGGTGGCCTCGGGCACCAGGTAGGCGCGCGCGATTTCGCCAGTGGTCAGGCCGCCCAGCAGCTTGAGCGTGAGCGCCACGCGCGCTTCGGGGTTCAGCACCGGGTGGCAGGTGGTGAACATCAGGCGCAGCAGGTCGTCGCCGAGGGCGGCGCGTTCGCGCTGCTGGTCGATCGCGTCGCTGAAGTCGGGCACCACATGCGCACCCATCGCTTCGAGGTCGCTGGCGATGTCGCCGTGCCGCGCCTCGGCCATCTGCCGGTGGCGCAGATGGTCAAACGAGCGGTTCAGGGCGGTGGTCATGAGCCAGGCGCCAGGTCTGTCCGGCAGGCCATCAGCCGGCCAGCGCTCCAGCGCGGCGACCAGCGCGTCCTGAGCCAGCTCCTCGGCCACGCCGATGTCGCGCACGCGGCGCGCGACGGCCGCGACGATGCGCGCGGACTCGATGCGCCAGACGGCGGCGATGGTGTCGTGGGCGGCAGAGGGCACGCGCCGTTTTTACATCTGTTCGGGTGCGGCGGATTCGTCCATCCAGAACACCTCCCACTGGTGCCCGTCCAGATCGGTGAAGCCGTGCTGGAACATGAAACCGAAGTCCTTGGGCTCGTTGGGTGTGGTCGCGCCGGCCGCCACCGCCTTGCGAACCACCTCCTCGGCCTCGGTGCGGCTGTCCACCGACAGGGCCAAGATCACTTCGGTGGCCTTGTGGGCGTCGCTGATGGGCTGCTTGGTGAAGCCCTGAAAAAAGGGCTCGATGAGCAGCATGGCGGAGAAATTCTCGCCAATCTCGAGGCAGGCGCCCTGCTCGTTGGTGAAGCGCGGGTTGAACGTGAGGCCCAGGGCCTTGAAGAAGGCCTGCGAGCGGGCCATGTCCTTGATGGGCAGGTTGACGAAGATCTGGCGAAACATGGTGGAGGTCCTTTCAGGTTTCTCTCAGGGTTGTCCAGCGCCGAGTTGCTGGTCCAGGGTTTTCATCTTGTCCAGCGCGGCACTGGGCGGGAATTCGTCGAGCTCGATCAGCTGGCGCAGCTCGATCACAGCCTCCTTGCCTCTGCCGGCGGGGTTGGGGAAACGGCGGCTCCACTCCATGGCCTCCTCGCGTGAGCGCACCTGGATCAGCGTGTAGCCGGCGATCAGTTCCTTGGCTTCGGCGAACGGGCCGTCCACGACGCGCTGGCCCGAAGCGTCGTACCGGATGCGCCAGCCGGTGCGGCTGGGGTGCAGGCCGCTGCCGTCGAGCAGCACGCCCGCGCGCGCCAGTTCTTCGTGGTACGCGGCCATCTCGGCCATGAGTTCTTCGGGGGCTTCGGGGGTGACTTCGGCCTCGAACTCGGGACAGGACTTGACGATGATCATGAATCGCATGGGGGGTCTCCCAAGGTGGGGGTTTCACAAACAGACTTCAGGGACTGCAACGCCTGGGGCCAGGTCTGTGCCATCCAGTCGTCGTAAGTACCGAACATATCGACGTCGACCCGCACGCGGGTGCCGCCGGCTTCGTCGGTGAAGGTGTAGTTCTCGAAACACGGCGCCCAGGCGCGCACGGCTTCGCTGGTGGTGTCTTCCACGCCGTTGTGGATCATGCCGAGGTGGCGGATGGACACGAACTCGGCCGGCCGGTGTTCGGCGATCTCGGCGAGCATGCCGTCGCCGCTGGGGGCGCAGAAGCGGATCGTTGACCCGGCATCCCAGGAACCTTCGTAACGAGAGCCTTCGCAGAAGGCGGCGGTCCAGCGTTCGTAGGCGGGCGAAAACAGCGTGCTGCGCCAGACGTGTTCACGCGGCGCATGGATCAGGATCTCGTGGTGCTGGGTGGGCATGGAACGATCCTCGGTGGATTCAGGGTTTGCCGGCGTGGGCGCATTCCAGCGCGGCCCAGCAGCGGTCCACTTCGGCCAGGCTGTCGAACCACAGGCGGGTGTGGAGGTGGGGTGTCATGCCCATACGACGAAACAGCCTGCGCCGTTTCGACACCGCCGCACCCCGGGAAAACCCGGATCAGGCGAAACAGGGAGCGAGAGCACGGACCTCGACGGTGCACCACTGCGCCGCCGGGCACTCGTGCGCCAGGGCAACCGCCTGCTCGCGGGTCACGTTCTGCAACAGGAAAAAGCCGCCGATCATCTCCTTGGCTTCGGCGAACGGCCCGTCCAGGGTCTGCGGCCTGCCTCCCGCGCGGCTCACCCGCACCGCCGAATCCAGGCCGGCCAGCGACTCGACCGCCTTGAGCTGACCGCGGGCTGCCAGCCGCTCGCCGAAAGCCACCATCGCCGCGTAGGCGGCTCGGCCTTCTTCATCGGAGCGGGTGGCGCGCTGGCCGACAGGTTCGTGGATCAGGAGCATGTAGGACATGGCGGGCACTTTCGAAGCACGGGCAGCCTTGGCCGCGATTTGCACCGGATTCTCCGGTCAGATCCGGCGTACCGATCCTGCGCGGACGCATGGGATCGGAACATACCCCAAGACGGTTCCTTCATGGCGCTCTGCGAAATCATTTACACCAGCCGCGCATCCCGCGCCCTGCTTCCCGAAGAACTCGCGCAGCTGCTGGACAAGGCCCGTGCGCACAACGCCTCACAGGGCATCACCGGCATGATGATTGACCACCGGCGCGGCTTCGCCGACTGGGGCATGGCCTTCGTGGCGCCAGACGAACTGGCCTTGAGCGGCAAGCCGGGCTACCAGGACCTGCTCGACCAGGGCATGCGCCAGGCGCCGGACGATTCGAGCGGCAAAACGCTGCTGCACACCCTGCGCGACGAATTCCTCTGCGGCGACTGAGCGGGCGGACAAACCCACACACTGGTCATGCCGGGCCGGTCGTGGTGCAATCCTTTCCCGCCGAACAGGAGAACGCCATGCCCAACAGCTTTGATTCGTTCAAGAGCGCTGCCCTTGCCGAAGGCTTTGACGAGGTGCTGGAGCGGGTGTGGGCACCGGACACGGTCCTCGAAGAACATGCACACCCGTTTGCCGTCAAGGCCCTGGTGGTGCAAGGCGAGTTGTGGCTCACGGCGCGTGGACAGACGCAGCACCTGGTGCCGGGAGATCTGTTCGAGCTCGAACACGGTGAACCGCACGCGGAACGCTACGGGGCCGGAGGTGCCACCTACTGGGTGGCCCGACTCAACGCCTGAGACCCAGCCCGCCGGCACACGCCGGACCGGGTGGGCAGAAATGGTGGCGGTGGGGTCAAAAAGACGGCCCCGGACGCCCGACAATACCGCCATGGACGCATTGTTTTTGTGGGTGCTGGTGTTCGGCGGCTTCTGGATGTTCAGGCGCCACGATGAGCGACAGCGCGTGGCGCTGCTCGGCAGCTATCTGCGCAAATACCGGATCGAAGCGCACATGGTGCAGCTCACCGACGGCTACCTGCGCGCGCTGGGCGAGAGCGATCCCGACCGGGCGACGCCGATCTGGCGCAACCTGGCCGCCACCGAGGAAGCGCTGCAAACCGAACTGCGGTCACTGGCCGACGACCTGAAGGAGGTGTGGGGCGAGCGCCTGCGCGTGAGCCGCTGGCCGGTGAGCGTGCCCATGGCCACGCGCCTGTTTCCCCGGCAGAGTTTCGACTTCCGTGCCCTGGTGGCACTGCACGCGCAGGGCGTGGCGGCCACGCTGCGCAACGAAGAAGGACTGTCGACGCGCGACCGGGCGTTCCGCGCCACCGCCGAGCTGCTGCTGTTCCAGCACAGCTGCCACTGGTTCTGCCGTTCCAAGAACCTGGCGTCGGCCCGGGTGCTGGCCCACCACCGCACCCCCTACGGGCAGCTGCTCACGGCGGTGTCACCGGCCACCCGGACCGCCTACGACGCTCTGGTGAGCCAGTAGTCGGGGCGCTGAGCGATTCAGGCTGCAGGCCG
>LNFM01002905.1_pt1 | contig 72256 bp, 67 predicted proteins | sample 596031 | NCBI WGS metagenome assembly LNFM01 (sample SAMN04254537, study PRJNA301005) | activated carbon metagenome | isolation source: dual media filters at the Ann Arbor, Michigan drinking water treatment plant | place: USA: Ann Arbor
AACGCCGACGAGGAAGTGTTCGAGATGAACAACGGCTGCATCTGCTGCACCGTGCGCGGCGACCTGGTGCGGATCATCGACGGCCTGATGCGGCGCAAGGGCAAGTTCGACGCCATCATCGTCGAGACCACGGGCCTCGCCGATCCCGCGCCCGTCGCGCAGACCTTCTTCATGGACGAGAACGTCGGCGCCAAGACCAAGCTCGACGCCGTCGTCACCGTCGCCGACGCCATGTGGCTGAAGGACCGGCTCAAGGACGCGCCCGAGGCCAAGAACCAGATCGCCTTCGCCGACGTCATCCTGCTGAACAAGGCCGATCTCGTCACGCCGGCCGAGCTGGCCGAGGTCGAGGCCCGCATCCGCGCCATCAATCCCTATGCCAGGCTGCACCGCACCGAGCGCGCCAAGATCGACATCGCCGAGGTGCTCGGCCGCAACGCCTTCGATCTCGACCGCATCCTCGATATCGAGCCCGCGTTCCTGACCGCCGACAACGCGCACGACCATGACCATGACCACGACCACTCACACGACCACGGCCACGATCATCACCACCACCATCACGGCGACGGCCTGAAGCACTATCACGACGAGGACATGCAGTCGGTCTCGATCAACACCGACAAGCCGCTCAACCCGGACAAGTTCTTCCCGTGGGTGCAGGACCTGGTGGCGACCGAGGGCAAGGACATCCTGCGCTGCAAGGGCATCCTGTCGTTCAAGGACGACCCGGAGCGCTTCGTGTTCCAGGGCGTGCACATGATCCTCGACGGCGATCACCAGCGCGCCTGGAAGGACGACGAGAAGCGCTCCAGCCGGCTGGTGTTCATCGGACGTCATTTGCCCGAGGACAAAATCCGCAAGGGGTTCGAAGCCTGCATTGCGTGACGAGGCCGCACCCTCGGCGTCATGCCCGGGCTTGACCCGGGCATCCATGATGCCTTGCCTCTCGACGAAGCCTTACGTAAGTCGATCTATGCCGGCCGTCATCATGGATTGCCGGGTCAAGCCCGGCAATGACAGCAAAGTGTGAGCATGACCGACACATCAACCGCCCCCATCCCCTCGCTCGCCGGGCGCGTCCGCAAGGTCACTGCCGGCTTGCCGGTGGTCGGCATCCATTTCTTCTCCCGCACGCCGGTGTTCGTGCTGGGCGAGGAGGCGTTGCTCTATGTGCGCGGCGACGACGAAGACCGCGTTGCGATCCACGGCGGCGCCATTCTAGCCAGCGCGTCGGACGGCGACCGTGTTGTCACCGGCGGCGATGACGGCAAGCTGATCGTCAGCGATTCTGACGGTGCGCATGAGGTGGCCGCCACCGACGACAAGAAGCGCTGGATCGACCAGGTCGCGCTCGGCCCCGATGGCGCGGTCGCCTGGTCGGCCGGCAAGACCGCGCATGTGCGCACTGGCAAAGGCGAGTTGCGCGCCTATGAGGCGCCATCGACGGTCGCCGGGTTGTGTTTCGCGCCGAAGGGTTTCCGCGTCGCGGTGGCGCACTACAACGGCGTGTCGTTCTGGTTTCCCAACGCCAGCGCGGCGCCGGAGAAGTTCGAGTGGAAGGGCTCGCATCTCGGCGTCACCATCAGCCCGGACGGCAAGTTCCTGGTCACCACCATGCAGGAATCGACGTTGCACGGCTGGCGCATCGCCGACTCCAAGCACATGCGCATGTCGGGCTATTCGGCGCGGGTACGCTCGCTGTCGTGGACGTCGGACGCGAAATTCCTCGCCACCTCGGGCTCCGAACAACTGATCCTGTGGCCGTTCGACGGCAAGGATGGCCCGATGGGCCGGCAGCCGACGCTGCTGGCGCGCTCGGAAGCGCGGGTGTCGGTCGTCGCCTGTCATCCGCGCCAGCCGGTGGCGGCCGTGGGCTATGCCGACGGCACAGTTTGGTTGGTGCGGCTCGACGATGGCGCGCTGATTGAGGCGCGCGCCGCCGACGGCGATCCCGTCAGCGCGCTCGGCTGGGACAAGACCGGGCAGTTGCTGGCCTTCGGCACCGAAGGCGGCGATGCGGGCGTGCTGACGTTGTAGATATTTCGTAGCCCGGATGGAGCGAAGCGAAATCCGGGACTGCATTCGACAAGATATCCCGGATTTCGCTTCGCTCCATCCGGGCTACAAAAAAGGGCGGCCCAAAGGCCGCCCTTTTCATCAATTACCGCACCAGCACATTCCGGAACTGCCACGGATCGGAGGTGTCGATGTCCTCCGGGAACAGGCCGGGGCGGCCGGCGAGCGGCGTCCAGTCGGTGTAGTAGCCCTTCACCGGGCCGAGATAGGGCAGTTGAATCTCCAAGAGCCGGTGGAAGTCCATCTCGTCGGCTTCGACGATGCCTTCTTTGGGATGCTCCAGCGCCCAGGTCATGCCGCCGATAATGGCGGAGGTCACCTGCAGCGCGGTGGCGTTCTGGTACGGCGCCAGTGCCCGCGTCTCCTCGATCGAGAGCTGCGAGCCGAACCAGTAGGCGTTCTTACCGTGGCCGTAGAGCAGCACGCCGAGTTCGTCGATGCCGTCGACGATTTCGTCCTCTTCGAGGATGTGGTGCTTCTCCTGGATCTGGCCCGAGCCGAAGGTCTCGTGCAGCGACAGCACCGCGTCATCGGCCGGATGATAGGCGTAGTGGCAGGTCGGCCGGTAGATCACGGCGCCCGACGCATCGCGCGCCGTGAAATAGTCCGAGATCGAAATCGACTCGTTGTGCGTGACCAGAAAGCCGTACTGCGCACCCAGCGTCGGGCACCACGTGCGCACGCGCGTATTGGCGCCCGGCTGCATCAGATAGATCGCGGCGCCGGAGCCTTCGGCGTGCGTATGCGCGTTCTCCGGGATCCACTTTTCGTGGGTGCCCCAGCCGAGTTCGGCCGGCTGCATGCCTTCCGACAGGAAGCCCTCGACCGACCAGGTGTTGACGAAGACGCCCGGCGCCTTCGGCTTCTTGGCGCGCTGCGTATCGCGCTCGGCGATGTGGATGCCCTTGATGCCGGTTTGCCGCATCAGGTCGGCCCATTCGGACTTGTTTGACGGCTCATGGGCGTTGAGCTTCATGTCGGACGCGACATTGAGCAGCGCCTGCTTGACGAAGAAGGACACCATGCCCGGGTTGGCGCCGCAGCACGACACGGCCGTGGTCGAGCCGGGCTTGCGCGCCTTCTTGGCGGCCAGCGTGGTCTCGCGCAGCGCGTAGTTGGAGCGCGCTTCCGGCCCCTTCGACTTGTCGAAATAGAAGCCGAGCCAGGGCTCGTTGACGGTGTCGATGTAGAGCGCGCCGATCTCGTTGCAGAACTCCATGATATCGACCGAGCCGGTGTCGACCGACAGGTTGACGCAGAAGCCCTGGCCGCCGCCGGCGGTCAGCAGCGGCTTCAAGACCTCGCGATAGTTGTCGCGCGTCAGGCCCTCCTGGATGAAGCGCACGCCGTGCTTCTCGCACAGCGCCCTGCGGCCCTCGTCCTTGGGATCGAGCACGACCATGCGCGACTTGTCGTATTTGAAATGCCGCTCGATCATCGGCAGCGTGCCTTTGCCGATCGAGCCGAAGCCGACCATGACAATCGGTCCGGAAATGGTGGCGTAGACGGGCCAATCGGTCATTGGAAACCTCCAGACAATAAAGGCGGTTGATATCCGCCGCAGGTGACAAACGGAAGGGACGCCGCGCGGATGGAACGCGGCGTCCCCGTTTTTTATCCCGATCGGGCGCTTTTAGCCCGATTTACGCGGCGCTTGCACGCTGGCCGCGGCGCAGCGGCACCGCGGTACGGCCCGTCGCCTGCGCCACAAGCGCGGCGAGGTCGGGCGTCGGCTCCAGTCGGCCGGCGGGCGCGATCATGCCGCGCGCGCCATCGAGCGCGCCGGCCTTGAGTTCGCGGCCGAGCAGGCGATGGCGCTCGAACGGCCCGGGCATCCATAGCGCGCCGGTCTTCTCGCCCGAGAAGCCGAAGCGGCTGTAGTATTCCGGATCGCCGACCAGCAGGATCGCGCCATGGCCGAGGCCGCGCGCGGTCTGAATCGCACGGCGCACCAGGGCGCCGCCGAGCCCGCGCGAACGGCAGTCTTCCGCCACCGCCACGGGGCCCAGCAGCAGCGCCTGCCGTTCATGACCGACGGTCACGTTCCACAGCCGCGCCGTGCCGATGACGCGCTTGCCCTCGGACGCGATGAACGCCAGGCCTTCTGCCGGCAGCCGGTCCTCGCGCAGGCGCTCGGACGACTTGCGGTAGCGGGTCTCGCCGAATGCGGTGTCGAGCAGCGCTTCGCGCGCGTCGATGTCGGTCGGCCGTTCGTGTCGGATCTGCATCATGGTCGTCATCCTTCCCCGCCGAATGCGCGCGCAGGCGCGCGCATTCAAGCGCCGTCAGTTCGAAATGAGGAGGAATGGGGAGGCGGCGAACCGCCTCCCTTAACCGTCAGTGTGGCCCGATCGCGGAGCGATCAGATGTGGTACGTCTTCAGCGGCGGCAAACCGTTGAAGGCCACGGCCGAGTAGGTCGACGTGTAGGCGCCGGTGCCTTCGATCAGCACCCGGTCCCCGATCTCCAGGCTGACCGGGAGCGGGTAGGGCTGCTTCTCGTACAGCACGTCGGCCGAGTCGCAGGTCGGACCTGCGAGCACGCACGGCGCCATGACGTCGCCGTCACGGGTCGTCTTGATCGGGTACCGGATCGACTCGTCCATCGTCTCGGCGAGACCGCCGAACTTGCCGATGTCCAGGTAGACCCAGCGCACGTCGTCTTCCTCGCTCTTCTTCGAGACAAGGACGACTTCGCTCTCGATCACGCCGGCGTTGCCGACCATGCCGCGGCCCGGTTCGATGATGGTCTCCGGGATGCGGTTGCCGAAGTGCTTCCGCAGTGCCTTGAAGATCGCCGAACCGTAGGTCTTCACCGACGGCACGTTCTTCAGGTACTTGGTCGGAAAGCCGCCGCCCAGGTTGACCATCGACAGGTTGATGCCGCGCTCGCCGCACTCCCGGAACACCGCCGCCGCCGAGGCGAGGGCACGGTCCCAGGCATGCTGGTTGCGCTGCTGCGAACCGACATGGAACGACACGCCGTAAGGCTCGAGGCCGGCCCGGAGCGCGTGCTCCAGGACGTCCACCGCCATGCCCGGCTCGCAGCCGAACTTGCGCGACAGCGGCCATTCGGCGCCTGCGCAATCCGACAGGATGCGGCAGAACACCTTCGAGCCGGGCGCCGCGCGGGCGACCTTGTCGACCTCGACCTGGCAATCGACCGCGAAGAGGCGGATGCCGAGCGCGTAGGCGCGCGCCACATCACGTTCCTTCTTGATCGTGTTGCCGAACGAGATGCGATCGGGCGTGGCACCCGCCGCGAGCGCCATCTCGATCTCCTGGACCGAGGCGGTGTCGAAGCAGGAACCCAGTCTGGCGAGCAAAGACAGCACCTCCGGCGCCGGGTTTGCCTTCACGGCGTAGAACACGCGCGTATCCGGCAACGCCTTGGCGAAGTTGGTGTAGTTGTCCTTGACCACGTCGAGGTCGACGACGAGCACGGGGCCCTCGTCAACGCCACGTTCGCGGCGGTCACGCAGAAAATCACGAATGCGCTCGGTCATTGGCGCAAACTCCCAGCTCAAGGAACGGCTCTAGCCGTTCGTTTTCGAGGTGTAAGAACCCTTGGACCGGTGCGCGATGGGGACGCAGCCGTGCCTTAAGCTCTTAACCGCAAATGCTGCCTTGGCTTGGAGGGGAGACCCCGCCGCACTGCTGGCAAAGATGGACAAGCCTCGTCGGTGACCCGTCGCTGGCGGTGGAAGGCCAGCAGAGACCAAAGAAGCCCGCTCCGTGAGCAGAGTGCGCCGGTTTCGCCTCCGGCTGCCAATCAGAAGACTTGAGACTACTTACTCTTCCCGGAGGAGGAGCTCGCTTGCCTCAGGCGGCTGGCGGGCCTCTTGTCCCGCTACCTACCGATTGACACACGACCACAGGCACGTGCGAAATTGGGCAAGGCTGAAATAGGAAGTTTTTTCGCGTGTTGCAAGAGAATTTCTTCTCCGCGCGCAAGTTCTTCCTTAACTTTTTTGGCTTGCGTTAACGCGCGTCGCTTTGTGCGACGCGGAAGCGCTCAGGCGCGTTCGGTGAACGGCTCGATGCGGTGCGCGAAGCGGACGAACTGCGTCATGACGACCAGGCCGGTCAGGACGAAGATGAACTCGAGCACGCGCTGGCCGGTGCTGCCGAGGTCGAACAAGGTGGCGATCGCCCAGGCGCCGGCAAAGGCGCCGCCAAACACCTCGGCGCCGATCAGGATGGCGGCGCTGATGACGGTGCTGACGTTGAGCCAGTTAATGCGGCGGCCTTGAGCCATGGCAGCAAACTCCATTCGATCCCCGGCAAGGCCTAGACCATGCCTTTGACGGGCGCAATCTCTACGAATTCTACTGACCGATCAAGCCCATAGCATGGCGCCCGGGGTTGATCTGGCGCATGGCGGGAGCAAATCGAAAGGCGCAGAGAGCGGTCATGCCGGTCGACAGCGCGCTCAAATTTGTCCGTCCCTACCTGATCGGCATCGCCGCGTCGGGCCTCGCGGCAGGCTTCGCCGTCAGTCTCGCCGGCCTTGGCGCCTGGTCGGACGCGATCTGGACCGCCGTGACTCTGCCGGTGCTGCTGGCCCTGCTGGTGGAGATCGTCATCAGTCTGCGCCGCGGCGATCTCGGGCTCGACATCGTCGCGGCGCTGTCGATGAGCGCCGCGCTGGCGGTGGGCGAGCATCTGGCCGCAGCGGTGGTCGCCCTGATGTATGCCGGCGGGCAATATCTGGAGCACTTTGCCGAGCGCCATGCCCGCCGCGAGATGACGGCGCTGCTGGCGCGGGTGCCGCGCACGGCCATGCGGCATCGCGATGGCGCGCTGGACGAGGTCCCGCTTGAGCTGATTCGTCCGGGCGAGCGGCTGCTGATCCGCAAGGGCGATGTGGTTCCGGTCGATGGCATCGTCGCGGCCGGCGTAGCCGTGCTCGACCAGTCGGCGCTGACCGGTGAGGCGCTGCCGGTGCAGCAGACCGCCGGCGAGGCGGTGCTGAGCGGCTCGAGCAATGCCGGCGAGGCCTTCGACCTGGTGGCGACGCATCCGGCGGCGGACAGCACCTTCGCCGGCGTGGTGCGGCTGGTGGAGGCGGCGCAGCGCTCGCGTGCGCCGATGGCGCGCATGGCCGACCGCTACGCCATGGTGTTCCTGGCGGTGACGGTGGTGCTGGCGGCGGTGGCGTGGGGGCTGAGCGGCGATCCGGTTCGCGCCGTGGCGGTGCTGGTGGTGGCGACGCCCTGTCCCCTGATCCTGGCGGTGCCAGTGGCGCTGGTGGCGGGTCTGTCCCGCGCGGCCAGCCTCGGCATCCTCATCAAGGGCGGCAAGGCGATCGAGATGCTGGCGCGGGTGCGGGCGCTGGTGATCGACAAGACCGGCACGCTGACCGTCGGTCAGGCCACGATCGTGGCTATCAGGAGCGCCAGCGGCGTCGCGCCGGACGAGGTTCTCCGGCTGGCGGCGTCGCTTGACCAGGCGTCGCAGCACATTGTCGCCCGCACCATCGTCGCTGCGGCGCATGCCAAGGGACTGGCGTTGGCAGTGCCGGCCGGTGTGACCGAGACGCCTGGCGAAGGCGTCGAGGGCCACGTCGAGGGCCGCGCGGTGGTGATCGGTGGGCCGCGTTTTGTCGCCGCCCGCGCCGGCGCCTCACCCTTCGCCCACGAGCGGATGCCGGGCTCGCTGGCGGTGGCGGTGGCCGTCGATGGCCGACCCATCGGCCTGCTGATTTTGTCCGACCAACTGCGCGAGGGCACCGAGAAGCTGCTGCGCGGCCTGCGCAAGGTCGGCATCGAGCGAATCGTGCTGGCCACCGGCGATCGCGCCGAGGTCGCCAGCCACATCGCCGCCGGCCTGTCGATCGACCTTGTGCGGTCGGAACTGACGCCGGATCAGAAGATTCTCGTCGTCCTGTCCGAACGGAAAGACGGCCCGGTGATGATGATCGGCGACGGCGTCAACGACGCGCCGGCGCTGGCCGCCGCCGACGTTGGCATGGCGATGGGCGCCCGCGGCGCCGCCGCCAGCGCCGAGGTCGCCGACGTCGTGCTGCTCGTCGACCAGCTCGACCGCGTCCTGCCTGCCATTCAGATCGCGCGGCGCGCGCGCCGCATCGCCCTGCAAAGTGTCATCGCCGGCATGGGGCTGTCGATGGTGGCGATGGTCGCGGCGGCGTTCGGCCATATCACCCCGGTCCAGGGCGCGCTGTTGCAGGAGGCCATCGATGTTGCGGTGATCCTCAATGCGCTGCGGGCGTTGCGCGGGTGAGGGGCTGCCCGTAGATAGGGCGGATGAACCAGCCCCCCTCGACGCCTGCCGCCGACAACCCCCTCCTGGCCGACTGGACCGGCGCCTTCGGACTGCCGCCGTTTGCTACTCTCGGTCCGGAGCATTTCCGTCCTGCCTTCGACCGGGCGCTGGCGGCGCACCGCACCGAGCTCGACGCCATCGCCGCCAACCCGGCCACGCCGACGTTTTTCAACACCATCGAAGCGCTGGAAAAGAGTGGCCGCGACCTCGACCGCGTCGCCAACGTATTCTTTGTCCTGGCCGGCGCCGATACCGGCGACGCCATCGAAGCGATCGAGCGCGACGTGTCGCCGCTCCTGGCACGGCACAGCAACGCGCTCTACCTCGACCGCGCGCTCTACGCCCGTATCGCTGACCTCTATGCCCGGCGCGACACCTTGGGCCTGAGCGCCGAGCAGGCCCGCGTGCTCGACCGTACGCATACCCGCTTTGTCCGGGCTGGCGGCGCGCTGGACAAGCCGGCGCAGGACCAACTGGCCGCGATCAACGAGAAACTGGCCAGCCTCGGCACCGCGTTCGGGCAGAACGTGCTGGCCGACGAGAAGGCCTACGCGCTGATCCTGGACGAGAGCGACCTCGCCGGGTTGCCCGATTTCGCCCGCGACGCCGCGCGCGCCGCGGCCGAGGAGCGCGGCCAGCCCGGAAAGTTCGCCATCACGCTGGCGCGGTCATCCTGCGAGGGCTTTCTGCAGTTCTCTGCGCGCCGCGATCTGCGCGAGAAAGTGTTCCAGGCCTGGATCAAGCGCGGCGAGAATGGCGGCGCGACCGACAACCGCGCTTTGATCGCCGAGATGGTGCGGCTGCGTGGCGAACGCGCCCGGCTGCTCGGCTTTGCCACTTACGCGGACTACCGGCTCGCCGACCAGATGGCCAAGACCCCCGCCGCGGCGCGGAGCCTGCTCGACGACGTCTGGGGCCGCGCCCGCGCCAAGGCCGGACGCGAACGCGACGCCTTGCAGGAGTTAATAACGGAAGAGGGCGGCAACTTCGCACTGGCGCCGTGGGACTGGCGCTATTACGCCGAGAAGCTGCGCAAGGCGAAGTACGATCTGGATGAAGCCGAGATCAAGCCGTATTTCCAGCTCGACAAGATGATCGAGGCGGCGTTTGAGACGGCGCGGCGGTTGTTCGGCCTCTCCTTCAAGCCGGTCGACGTGCCGCTGTATCACCCGGACGCCAGGGCCTGGGATGTCTCCGATGCCGAGGGCCGTCATGTCGGCCTGTTCATCGGCGACTATTTCGCCCGCGGCTCCAAGCACAGCGGCGCCTGGATGACGTCGCTGCGCGATCAGGAAAAGCTGATCGGCGAAGTGCGGCCGGTCATTCTCAATGTCTGCAATTTCTCCAAGCCGGCCGAGGGCGAGGCGGCGCTGCTGTCGTTCGACGACGCCCGCACGCTGTTTCACGAATTCGGCCACGGCCTGCACGGCCTGTTGTCGAACGTGACCTACCCGTCGCTGGCCGGCACGGCGGTCTCCAGCGACTTTGTCGAACTGCCGTCGCAGCTTTACGAGCACTGGCTGGAGGTGCCCGAGATTCTCCAGCACTACGCCCGCCACGCCACGACCGGCGAGCCGATGCCGAAGGCGCTGCTCGACCGGCTGCTGGCAACGCGCACCTTCAACCAGGGCTTCTCGACCATCGAATACACCGCCTGCGCGCTGGTCGATCTCGACATTCATTCGCTGCCGGACGCGGGCTCGCTCGACGTCACAGCGTTCGAGCGCGAGCGCCTCGCGGACATGAATATGCCGGCGGAAATCGTCATGCGGCACCGCCTGCCGCACTTCCAGCATCTGTTCTCCGGCGGCGGCTACGCGGCGGGCTACTACTCCTACATGTGGTCCGAGGTGCTCGACGCCGACGCCTTCCAGGCCTTTGAGGAGGCCGGCAGTGCCTTCGATCCGGCCATGGCCAAGCTCCTGCACGACTACATCTACTCGGCGGGCAACCTGCGCGATCCGGCGGAAGCCTATACGGCCTTCCGCGGCAAGCTGCCGTCGGTCGATGCGCTGCTCAAGAAGCGCGGGCTGGCCGATGCGGCGTGACATGTACTCGTCCCGGGCGCGCAGCAACATGAAATGTTGCTGCGCAGAACCGGGCCCGTCACAATGTTTGGCGGTCCCGGATCAGCGGTGCACCGTCCGCTTCGCTCACGCAGCACCGCATCCGGGACAATAGAATGAATCTCCACACCGCCGGCCACCGTTATGGCGTCGTCTGCGCGCCGCATGCCGCCACCGTCGAGGATGGCCGCGCCATTTTGGCCGAAGGCGGCAACGCCATCGAGGCGATGATCGCCATGGCGGCGTCGATCGCCGCGGTCTACCCGCACATGAACCATGTCGGCGGCGACGGCTTCTGGCTCATCCGCGAGCCGTCCGGCCGCGTCCATGCGCTGATGGGCGCCGGCCGCGTTGGGGCAAAAGCGACGCGGCAATTCTATCGCGACGCCGGTCAGCATGAGATTCCGTCGCGCGGACCCCTGGCGGCGCTGACGGTGCCGGGCGCGGTGGCGACGTGGGCGCTCGCCGCGCAGGCGGCCAAGACGCAGGTCGGCAAGGGGACACGCGCGCGGCTGCCGCTGGACGTGCTGCTGGGGCCGGCGATCAAGCACGCCCGCGAGGGTTACTCGGTGACGCGCAGCCAGGCGCAGCTCACGGTCGACAAATATGCCGAGCTGGAAAAGGCGCCGGGCTTCGTCAAAGCCTTCCTGCTCGACGGCAAGGCGCCGGAGGTCGGGGCCACGCTCAAGCAGACGGCATTCGCCGCCACGCTCGAACAGCTCGCCAATGCCGGGCTTGACGATTTCTACCGCGGCGATGTCGGCCGCGAGATTGCCGCCGACCTGGAGCGCATCGGCAGCCCGGTGACGCGCGCCGACCTGGAAAGCTTCGAGGCGCGCGCCACGACGCCGCTCAGCGTCTCGATCGGCGCCGGCACGCTCTACAACGCGCCGCCGCCGACGCAAGGACTGGCGTCGCTGATGATCCTGGCGCTGTTCGACCGTCTGCGCGTGGCCAAGGCGGAAAGCTTCGAGCACGTCCACGGGCTGGTCGAGGCCACCAAGCGCGCATTCCGCGTCCGCGACCGCTTTGTCACCGACCCGGACAAGACCGACACGAAGTTCAGCGATTTCCTCGCCAACGCATTCCTCGACACCGAGGCGGCACGCATCGATCCGCGCAAGGCGGCGCGCTGGCCGGCGGCCTATGGCGAGGGCGACACGGTCTGGATGGGCGCGGCCGATGCCAGCGGGCTGGTCGTATCCTACATCCAGTCGATCTACTGGGAGTTCGGCTCCGGCTGCGTGCTGCCGGCGACCGGCGTGCTGATGCAGAACCGCGGCGCCAGCTTCTCGCTCGATCCGAAGGCGGTGAACGTGCTGGAGCCGGGCCGCCGCCCGTTCCACACCCTCAACCCGGCGCTGGCCGTGCTGAAGGACGGCCGGGTGATGGCCTATGGCACCATGGGCGGCGATGGCCAGCCGCAGTCGCAGGCGGCGGTGTTCAGCCGTCACATCCTGTTCGGCCAGCCGCTCGACAAGGCGCTTGCCGCGCCGCGCTGGCTGCTCGGCCGCACCTGGGGCTCGTCGCATACCAACCTGCGGCTGGAGCGGCGCTTCGACGGCCAGCTGGTCGACCGGCTGATGTCGGCCGGTCACGATATTGCAATGCTTGACGAGGACTATTCCGACACCATGGGCCACGCCGGCGCCGTCATCCTGCATACGGACGGCACGCTGGAAGGCGGCCACGATCCCCGGGCCGACGGTGGTGCGGCCGGGGTCTGACCTTCTTTCCCTCTCCCGGTAAACGGTGAGAGGTGAAAAAGCGGACATCTCCATCGGCCCGCGCCACCAAACCGCCGCACTCCGTGATAGTGTGAGGGCCATGACCCCGATCCGCACCGTCCTGGCCGCCATGCTGAGCCTTGCCTTCGCCGGCGCGGCGCAGGCGCACCCGCATGTCTGGGTGACGATGAAGACCGAACTGGTCTACGCCGCCGACGGCGCCGTCACCGGCGTTCGCCACGCCTGGTCGTTCGACGACATGTTCTCGGCCTTCGCGACACAGGGCTTGGAGAGCAAGGTCAAGGGCGAGTTTACCCGCGACGAGTTGAAGCCGCTCGCCAAGGTCAATGTCGAGTCGCTGAAGGAATACGACTTCTTCACCTACGCCACCGCTGACGGCAAGAAGACCGAACTGACCGACCCACTGCCGGAATACTGGCTGGACTACAAAGATCAGGTTCTGACCCTGAACTTCACCTTGCCGTTCAAGAAACCGGTGAAGGCCAAGGAACTGAAGGTCGAAGTCTACGATCCATCGATCTTTGTCGACTTCACTTTCAACAAGGAGCAGCCGGTGCAACTGGTCGGTGCGCCGGCGCAGTGCAAGCTCGATACCGAGCTGCCGCGCGAAATGACCTTTGCCGAGGGCCAGGCGCTGAGCAAGATTCCCGCCGATCAGCAGAACACCTCGATGCTCTGGGGTGCGCAATTCGCCAACAAGATTCTGGTGAAGTGTCCGTAGCCGGGCGCGCCGTCGTTCGCGTTTCCCGCCTCCAATCCACACAAGGCTCTCGACGATGAGGTGGCTGGTCCGGCAATCCGCGTTGGCACAATGCCTGGTCTTCATTCTCTGCATTCTGCTGTTGTTGAGCGCCATCGACGTCGTGCTGGCGCAGCCATTCGGTATGACGCGCCCGCCGGCAACGCCCGAATATAGTGGCGTCACCGGCTGGATCCTGGCCAAGCAGGCCGAATTCTACCGCATGCTGTCGGGCGCCATCCGCGCTGCCAAGGCGGATGGCAGCGCCGCCTGGACGCTGCTCGGCATCTCGTTCGCCTATGGCATCTTCCACGCCGCAGGTCCCGGCCACGGCAAGGCGGTGATCTCGTCGTATCTCGTCGCCAATAACGAAACCTGGCGGCGCGGCATTCTGCTGTCGTTCGCCTCGGCCGCGCTGCAGGCGGTCACCGCGGTTGCGGTGGTCGGCATTGGTGCGGTGTTGCTGGGCGCCACCGCCAAGGCGATGGGCGACACCGTGCGCGTCATCGAGGTGGTCAGCTACGCGCTGATCATGCTGATCGGACTGCGGCTGTTGTGGGTGAAGGGCAGGGCCTTGTTGCGGCTGCTGCGGCCGCGCAAGCACGACCACGCCGCGCACGGCCATCACCATGGCCACGACCATGCGCACCATCAGGGATGCAGTCATGGCCATGCCCACGGTCACGCGCATCACGACCATCATCATCACGATCATGGCGAAGAAGCCTCCGCCTGGGGGCATGGGCATGCGCCGGAGCCCGCCGAACTCGGCGGCCGTCACTGGTGGAAGCGCGGCCTTGCCGCCATCGTCGCGGTCGGGCTGCGGCCGTGCTCGGGTGCAGTCATTGTGCTGGTGTTCGCGCTGGCCCAGGGCCTGTTCTGGACCGGCGTGGCCTCCGCCTTTGTCATGGCGCTCGGCACCGCCATTACGGTTGCCGCCATCGCCACCATCGCGGTTGGCGCGCGCGGCCTTGCGGGGCGGCTGGCCTCAGCCAGCCCGGGCGCGGGCATGATCTGGGTGCGCGGTCTGGAAACCGCCGCCGCCGCGGTGCTTGTGGCGTTCGGCGCGCTGCTGCTGACCGGCTATATCGTCACCGAGCGGCTGATGGGGTTCTAGGTTAGCCGAAATCGTCCGGCCGTAATTCGATCGGCTGACCGTGCGGGGTACGGTCGCAGGCGTGGTCCCAGGCATCGCGATAGCGGTGCAGCGTTTCCGGCGTCGCGACGCCTTTGGCGGCGACGATGGTTTCCAGCGCGGCCAGCCAGTGCGAGTAATAGGTGTCGCCGGTGTCCGGATCGCCTGCGCCTTGCGCGCGCTTGATTTCCGCCGCCAGAGTCGCCGCCCATTCCGGCCAGGTGAACAGTCCGCGGTCGTAAAGCGCGAGCGTCATCGCGAAGGCCTGCGCCTCCCAGGGCGCGCGGAACACTGGGCCGTCCCCGTCACTGGGAATCCCGGGCACATGCTGCGTTGCCTCACGGATACTCGCCTGCGTCACGACACACGCTCCAGGTACGGCTCGAAGGCCTCGATCGAGACCTTCAAGGTCGGGTCGGCATCGTCGCCCCAGAGTTCGCGGCTCTCAAACACCACCGTGTAAAGCCATTGCGGGTTTTCGCCGAGACCATGGGCGGCGCTGTCGGGGAATACGTGACAGCCGTTGATGCGCTCGACGATGCCGCTATGGCCGCGCACGTAGCGCGGCAGCCGGGTATGCGTCGCCGGATTGATGTTCTTCGCCCGCACGCGATCACCCGGCTTGAACATCGCGGGCGCCGCGGCGTCACGGCCGAAGCTGCCGCGCACCATGATGCGCTCGACATCGCCGACTTCGAACTTGCCGCGCTTGAGCGGTGCGCCGTCGCGCAGCGCGTGACCGGCGGCGACTTCGTCCTGGCCGGCCATGCCGAGCGCGGCGAGGTGCCGCTCCAGCGCCAGCAGCCACTTCTTGTAGTAGGAACTCGAGAGATAGACCTCGGGCGGCAGCGCCTCGCGGGCAAAGCGCGACGCATCGATATTGAAGGCGCCTTGCGCGCCCATCGCGCGCACCATCGCCATCACGCGGCCTTCCCATGCCGCATGAAACACCGGCTCGTTCGGCTCGGGCTCCACTTTGCCGAAGCCGTCCATGCCCCCCATGTCGTGCACGCCGTTCATGACGCGGCCTTGGGCTCGACTTTCGGCAACCCGGTGCCGATCATGCTGTCGCGGGTGACAATGCCGGCGAGTTGCTCCTCGCTCCAGCCCTCGGTGCCGGCCGGGCGCATCGGCAGCACCAGGAAGCGCGTCTCGGCGGTCGAGTCCCAGACGCGGATTTCAGTGTCCTTCGGCAGCGTGACGCCGAAATCAGCCAGCACGCCGCGGGGGTCTTTCACCGCGCGCGAGCGATAGGGCGAGGCCTTGTACCAGACCGGCGGCAGGCCGAGCATTTCCCACGGATAACAGGAGCACAGCGTGCAGACGACCATGTTGTGCCGTGACGGCGTGTTCTCGACCGCGATCAGGTGGTCGCCGACGCGGCTGACATGGCCCAGCGTGGCGATCGCCTTGGAGGCGTCATCGAGCAGCGCCTGCTTGAAGGCGGGATCGGTCCAGGCCTTGGCGACGACGCGGGCGCCGTTGCGCGGGCCGATTTTGGTCTGGTAGGCCTCGACGATGGCGTCGAGCGCCGCGGGATCGACATAACCCTTCTCGGTCAGCACCGTTTCCAGCGCGCGCACGCGCAGTTCGGTTTCCGACAGTTCGGAATGGTCGTGGTCGTGATGATGGTGGTCGTGGTGATCGTGCGCCATGCGCGAATGTAACCCCGCAGAGCCGCCTGTGGTCAATCCCACACGCCCTTGTGCTGTTCCGCCGCCTCGTCCTCCAGCAGCGGGCCGATCACCTCGACCTTGCGCTGGCCGGCCGCGAACACCGTGCGGCAAGGCAGGGAGAGCGTCGGATTCTCATCGTGGTCGCCGGTCATGGTTTTGAGCCGTGCTTCCGAAAGGCCATAGACCACGCGGCCGATGCCGACCCAGTACACCGCGCCGGAGCACATTGCGCAGGGCTCGGCCGAGGTGAACATCGTGCACTCGGCGAGGTACTTGGGCTCGTATTTTTTCGACGCCGCCGTGGCCAGCAGCCGCTCGGCGTGCGCCGTCATGTCACGGTCGGGAAACAGCGCGTTCTCGGCCTCCAGCAGCACCTCGCCATCCGGGCCGGCGAGAACACAGCCGAATGGATGGTTGCCGTGGCCCAGCGCCCGTTTCGCCACGGCGAAGGCGAGGCGGAGGCCGGTTTCGTCGTCGATCTGGGGCATGTGCGAGCCTGTCCCTGGCGGTTGCGATAGCGTATCTGGCAGGCACATCCTGTGCCAAGGTTCCGGCCGCGAAGACAAAGACTGCCATGCCGATGACACGCCTGCTCGTCCTCGCCGACTGGATCGACCGCTTCAACACCGCGGTCGGCCGCAGCGTGGCGTGGCTGGCCTTGGCGGTGGTGCTGCTGCAGTTCGCGCTGGTGGTGGCGCGCTATCTGTTCGGCCTCGGCTCGATCTGGCTGACCGAGGCGGTGATCTACGCCCATGCCACGCTGTTCATGCTGGCAGCGGCCTGGACGCTGCGGGCCGGCGGCCACGTCCGCGTCGACGTGTTCTACGCGGAGGCCGCGCCGCGCACGCAGGCGAAGGTCGACCTGATCGGGGCATTGTTACTGCTGCTGCCGTTTGCGGTGGTGCTGCTATGGCTGGCGCTGCCCTATACCGCGCGGTCCTGGGCGATTTTCGAACGGTCGCAGGAATCCAGCGGTCTGCCGTTCGTCTATCTGCTGAAGACGCTGATTCCGCTGTTCGCGGCGATGATGGCGCTGCAGGGCCTGGCGCAGGCGATCCGGGCCGGGGCATTGCTGAAAAACCAGCGGGCGGGGGCCGATGCCGCTCGCTGAGATCCTCGCCATCCTGATGGTGGTCGCGGTCTGCGCGGCGCTGATGGCCGGCTATCCGGTGGCGCTGACGCTGGCGGGCGTATCGCTCGCCTTCGCGGTGTTCGGCGATGCGGTGGGCGCCATGAGCTTTTCCATCCTGGGCGCGCTGCCGCAGCGCATCTTCGGCGTCATGACCAACGATGTGTTGCTGGCGCTGCCGATGTTCATCTTCATGGGTGTGATGCTGGAGCGCTCCGGTATCGCGGAGACGCTGCTCGAGCGGATGGGCGGGCTGTTCGGCTCGCTGCGCGGCGGGCTGGGCTATTCGGTCGTGCTGGTCGGCGCGCTGCTGGCGGCCTCGACCGGCATCGTCGGCGCCACGGCCGTCACCATGGGCCTGATCATGCTGCCGGTGATGATGCGGTACGGCTACGACCCGCGCCTCGCCGCCGGTACGGTCGCCGCATCGGCGACGCTGGCGCAGATCGTGCCGCCATCGACCGTCTTGGTGGTGCTCGGCGACCAGCTCAACAATGCCTACCAGTCGGCGCAACTGGCACAGGGCTCGTTCGCGCCGAATGTGATCTCGGTCAGCGATCTGTTCGCGGGGGCGCTGCTGCCCGGCCTGCTGCTGGTGGTGCTGTATCTGGCCTACCTCGCGGCGATGGCGGTGCTGCGGCCGGCGAGTTGTCCGGCGGTCGAGGCCGCCGAGCGGCCGGCATCGGGCGGATTGCTGCGGGCGCTGTTTGCGCCGGTGGCCCTGATCGTGGCTGTGCTCGGCTCGATCCTCTACGGCATTGCAACGCCGACGGAGGCTGCCGCGGTCGGCGCCGTCGGCGCGCTGCTGCTGTCGGCCCGGCGCACCGGCTTTTTCGCGCTGCTGATGCCGGTGGTCGAGAAGACCACGCAGATCACCGCCATGATCTTCCTCATCCTGATCGGCGCCACGCTGTTCAGTCTGGTATTCCGCGCGCTCGGCGGCGACGACATGGTGCACGGCGCGCTCGACCATCTACCGGGCGGCGCCGGCGCCGCAGTGCTGGTCGTGATGCTGGCGATGTTCCTGCTCGGTTTCGTCATGGACGCGTTCGAGATCGTGTTTGTGGTGGTGCCGATCGTGGCGCCCGCGCTGCTGAAAATGCCCGGCATCGATCCGGTCTGGCTCGGCATCATGATGGCGATGAACCTGCAGATTTCCTACATGCACCCGCCGCTCGGCCCGACACTGTTCTACCTGCGCGGCGTGGCGCCGCCGGAGATCACGACCCGGCACATCTATGTGGGGATCATCCCGTTCGTGGCGATCCAGCTGCTGGCGCTGGCGGTGCTGTGGTTCGTGCCGGGGCTGGCGACCGCGCTGCCGCAGGCGCTTTACGGGCGGTAAGCCCGGCGGCGACATGCGCCGACCGGCGTGGTGACGGGTTCTCAGAAGCCCGGAAAACTGAACCGACTGTGTCCCATGGGGCTTCATCTGGGTTTGCCCGGCCCGTATAACGGTCTTCCGGTCCGCTTCTGGAGCGGATCGGGCGAAAAGGGTGTCGTTGCCGTGTCGGAGCACATTGATGGCCCTCAGACCATGAATTGCACCATGAGCCGCGAGCAATTGGGCGCCATCGTCATCGAACAGGCCAGCTAGATATGGCACGGAGCAAGCCGGCACCGTCACAAGCGATACGAAAGAGGCGTGCTGCCCGCGCCGTCCGGTCCAGCGTTGCCGCGGCGATTGCGACCGCGCCTTCACAAAGCCGGTTATCGCTGACCGAGCGCGCTTATGGCGAGATCCGTCATCGGCTGATCACCCTTGCGTTCCGGCCGGGTGAGTTCCTCAACGAGTCCATGATCTGCGCCTCGCTTGGCATTGGTCGCACACCCGTTCACGAGGCATTGCACCGTCTGCAGCTTGAGGGTCTGGTGCAGATCGTGCCCCGCAAGGGCGTGCTGATCCCGGCCGACTCGCTCAACGATTTGATCGCCCTGATTGAGACCCGCATGGTGGTCGAACCGGCCGGCATGGCGCTGGCCGCTGCGCGCGCCGAACCGGGTCATCTGCGCGCCCTCGAAGCCATGCTCGGACAGGCCCGCGAGGCCATCCAGCAGGGTGACCGGGCCGGCTCCATGGCGCTCGATGCGAAATTCCATAACGAGATCATCCGCGTCACCGGCAATAGTGTGCTCGCCGAAGTGGCCCGCATGCTGCATCAGCGCGCCAGCCGCATCTGGCATCTCCAGGTGTGGTCGGATGCCGACTTGCAGCTAGCCCAGATCGAGCACGAGGCGATCTTCGAGGCGTTGAGGGCCGGCGATGCGGAGCAAACCGCCGCCGCGGCGCGGGCGCACCTGACGTCGTTACGCGGCCGCATCATGGGTGCCGTTTTGCTGAAAAACGCTACGGAATAAAAGCGCATGAAAGCCTCAGACCTGTTCAGCCTCAAGGGCCGCGTGGCGCTGGTCACCGGCGCGTCGAGTGGCCTCGGCATTCAGTTTGCCAAGGCGCTGGCCGACAACGGCGCCGCGGTGGCGCTGGTGGCGCGGCGCGTCGGGCGGCTGGCCGAGGTCAAGCTGGGGATCGAGGCGGCCGGCGGCCGCGCCATCGCGATCGAGGCCGATGTCACCGACAGAGCGGCGATGGCCGGCGCCTTCGACGCGGCCGAGAAGGAATTCGGCACCGTCACCATCCTGGTCAACAATGCCGGAATTGCCCATGGCGGCCGCGCGATCGACATGACGCCGGAAGAATGGCGCAAGGTGTTGGCCACCAATCTCGACGCGGTGTTTTACAATGCCCAGGAAGCGGCGCGGCGTATGCTGGCGGCCAACAAGCCGGGCGCTATCGTCAACATTGCCTCGGTGCTCGGCCTGTCGGTGGCCAGAGGCGTTGCCGCCTATGCCACGGCGAAGGCGGCCGTGGTGCAACTGACCAAGGCGCTGGCGGTCGAACTCGCCTTCAAGGGCATCCGGGTCAACGCCATCGCGCCGGGCTGGTTCGTCACCGAGATCAATGACGAGTATCTGATGAGCGAGGCGGGTGCCGCCATCAAGCGCGACATTCCGATGGGCCGCTTCGGCGCCAGCGGCGATCTGGACGGCGCGCTGCTGCTGTTGACGTCCGATGCCGGCAGTTACATGACCGGCGCGACGCTCGTGGTCGATGGCGGGCAGGTGGTCGGGATCAAGGGATAGCCAACATGGACTTCACACTGCCGCCCGAGATCGAGGACATCCGCCTGCGGGTACGTGCCTTCATTGAGGAGCACGTGCTGCCGCTGGAAGCCGATCCGGCCAACTTCGCCGACCACGAGAACATCCCGCCGGACCGGCTGGCGCCGGTGCGCGCCAAGGCCAAAGCCGCCGGCCTTTGGGCGCCGCAGGCGCCGAAGGACTATGGCGGCATGGGCCTGCCGATGGTGGCTTGGGCCGCCGTCTACGAGGAGGCCGCGCGCTCGGTGTTCGGCCCGCTGGCCATCCACTGCATGGCGCCAGACGACGGCAACATGAACCTGGTCGCCAAGGTCGGCACGCCGGCGCAGAAGGACTGGTTCCTGCGGCCGATCGTTGAAGGCAAGGTGCGCTCGTCAATCGTCATGACCGAGCCTGCGCCCGGCTCCGGCTCCGATCCGACCATGATGCTGACGACGGCGGAGAAAAAGAACGACCGCTACGTCATCCGCGGCCGCAAGTGGTTCATCACCGGCGCCGACGGCGCGGGGCATTTCATTCTGCTGGCGCGGACCTCGAACGATAAACGACGCGGCCTGACGGCGTTTCTGTATCACAAGGATCAGCCGGGCTGGCGTATCGTCCGCCGCATTCCGATCATGGGGCCGGAAGAGCACGGCGGTCATTGCGAGATCGAGTATGACGGGCTGGAAATCCCGGCCGAGAATGTGCTGATGACCGAAGGCGACGGCCTGCGCGCCACGCAGATCAGGCTCGGCCCGGCGCGGCTGACGCATTGCATGCGCTGGCTTGGCTTTGCCAAGCGCTGCATGGAGATCGCGCAGGAATACGTCGAGCGGCGCGAGAGCTTCGGCGTCAAGCTGGCCGATCGCGAGAGCGTGCAGATCAAGCTCGGCCAGGTCGCGCACCAGATACAGATCGGCCGGCTGCTGACCATGCACGCGGCGTGGAAGCTCGATCAGGGCTCGCGTGCACGCAAGGAAGTATCGATGGCCAAGGTCCAGGTCGCAGACGCCCTGCACAATGCCGCCGACGTGGCGATTCAGCTCAATGGCGCGCGCGGTTATTCGACCGACACGATTCTCGAATGGATCTACCGCTATGCTCGACAGGCGCGGCTGGTCGACGGCGCTTCAGAAGTCCACGAGATGGTGATGGCGCGCTTCATGCGCGAAGAGGGGCGTGACTTCTGGAAGTGGGGGTAGCTGTCCCTCCCCCGGTGGGGGGAGGGATAAGAAGCATGCCTAGCTGCGGTAGCTGGTGTCGACCTTGTCGAGCGTGCGCAGATAAGCCGACCAGTCGGCGCTGCCGCGGCCTGAGTCGTGGTGTTCGAACTGCTCGGCGGTCTTGGCGCAAATCTCCTCCGGAATTTCGACCAAGTCACCTTTGGTCGCTTCAAGCGTCAACTGCACATCAATGGCGTCGAGCAGGGTCTTCATCAGGACAAAGCTCTCGCGCGCCGTCTTGCCGACGGTGAGCAGCCCGTGATGGTTGAGGATCATCGCCCGGTTCTTTCCCAGATCGCGGTTGATGCGCTCGCGCTCGGCGAAGTCCTCGGTGATGCCTTCATAGGCATGATAGCCGATGCGCTTGTAGAAGCGGATCGAATGCTGCGACAGCATCCGCAAGCCGCCCTTCAGGGCGCCGATCGCCATGCCGTTGTTGGTATGTACGTGCACCGCGCAGTTGACGTCTTCGCGCGCGCTGAGCACGCCGCCATGCAGCGTAAAGCCGGGGCGATTGACGCCGGACTTTTCGTCGAGGTCGTGGTCCATGCTGACCTTGACCAGGTTGGAGGCGGTCACCTCGGTGTACAGCAGCTCGTGCCGCTTCATCAGGAACATGCGCGGCTCGCCCGGCACCCGCATTGACGAGTGGTTGTAGATGACATCGTCCCAGCCGTAGTGGGCGGTCAGCCGGTAGACGGCGGCAAGATCGACGCGTGCCTGCCATTCTTCCGGTGAGATGTTAGCCGGCTTCATGTCGGCCATTTTGGTCGGTATGTTCATGGGCTTGCGTCCTCCGCTGCATTAGTTGCCGTGATTATAGCGCATTCGCTCCGGGATTTCACTCTGCGTGCGGCGCAGGTATGGTCCGCGCGAGCGCCAACCCCTTGTTTCAGGACGTGAAAATGTCAGCGACCAGCCAGAGCAAAGCCATCCAGATCCGCATGGGTGGCTACGGCCCCCCCACCACCGGATTCAGCAAGTCGCTGAAGTTCATCGGCGACAAACTGGAGGCCGAATTCGGCGACCGGGTCGACATCAAATATGTCTGGAACGTCATGGATCTCGGCTTCAAGGCCGAAGATATCCTGTGGCTGGTCGAGAATGGCCTGTTGACGCTCGGCTATCAGTCGTCGAGCTATCTCACCGACCGGGTCCCGGAACTGGGCTTCGTCGATCTGCCGTTCCTGTTTGCCAATAATGATCAGGCGCGCGGCGCCATGGACGGCGAACTCGGCGCCTTCCTGGCGCGCAAGACCGAGGAGCGGGTCAACTACCGCATTCTCGGCTGGTTCGAGAATGGCTTCCGCCACATCTCGAACAAGCTGCGGCCGATCCGTGTGCCGGCCGACATGAAGGGCATGAAGATCCGGGTGTTGCCGAGCGAGATCCAGCGCCGCACCTTCGAACTGCTCGGCGCGCAGGCGATGCGCATGGACCTCACCGAAGCGATTGCGATGATCAAGGCCGGCACGCTCGATGCGCAGGAAAACCCGCTGGCCAACACCGTCACCTATGGCGTGCATAATTTTCACAAGTATCACACGCTCAGCAACCACTTCTATATTTCGCGGCCGATCTTCCTGCACCGCGCCGCTTTCGATGCCTGGCCGGACGATCTCAAGCAGGCGATGCAGAAAGCGGTGACGGAATCGGTCACGTTCCAGCGCAAGCTGGCCGTTGAAGAGCACGAGCAGTCGCTGCAGGCGATCAAGGATGCCGGCTGCGAGGTCCACGAACTGACCGCAGCCGAGCACGCGGACTTCGCCAAGGCGGTGCAGCCGCTGCTCGACGACGCGCGCGGCATGTATGGCGAGGCGATGTTCAAGATGGTGCCGAAGGCCTAGTCGTTGTTCCTGGGGCCGGCACGTTCGCGCCGGCTCCAGGAGGACGCGCTTAACGACTTCTAAAGCTTAACGCACCGCTTCCAGGTGCCGGATTCACATCGCAGCAACGAGTCACCGGGTAGACAAGGCACCGGTGTCCTCCTGCAGCGGCGAATTCATGCTCACTCCCCACCGTCCGGCCGCCCTGGCGACACGCGGCCTGTGCAAGCGATTCGACCGCCCCGCGGTCGATTTTCTTGACCTGACCATCCATGGCGGCGAGTTCTACGCACTGGTCGGCCCCAACGGCGCCGGCAAGACCACCACACTGCGCATGGTCACCGGCCTGCTGCGGCCCGATTCCGGCTCCATCGCCATCGACGGCATCGACGCGCTGGCCGATCCGGTCGCCGCCAAGCAGATTACCGCCTGGCTGTCCGACGAGCCAATGATCTACGACAAGCTGACGCCTTACGAATATCTCGAATTTGTCGCCGGACTCTGGCGCATCGATGCCGCCGCGGCCGAGCCGCTGGCGCGCGAATTGCTCGACTGGCTCGGTCTGGCGCCGCATGCGCATGAACGCTGCGAAGGCTTTTCGCGCGGCATGCGGCAGAAAGTGGCGCTGGCCGGCGCGCTGGTGCACGATCCGAAGCTGATCATTCTCGACGAGCCGCTCACCGGGCTCGATGCCGGCTCGGCTCGCCAGGTCAAGAATGTGCTCAAGGAGCGCGTGCGTGCCGGCGGCACCGTGATCATGACGACGCATATTCTCGAAGTCGCCGAACGCATGGCCGACCGCATCGGCGTCATCGCCCATGGCCGGCTGATCGCCGAAGGCACGCTCGACGAATTGCGCGCGCGCTCGGGACAGACAGCCCTGGAAGATGCCTTTTTGGCGCTGGTCGCCGAGCCAGTCGAGGCCGCGTGAGCCGTCCCGACACGCTGACCTGGCTGGCCGAACACGAACTCCGCCTTGGCTGGCGCGACTGGCTGTCGCTGATGACGGCCGGCCGCCGCCGCCGCGCCACGACGGTTGCCGTCGTGCTCATCATCTTCGCCGCCTTTATGCATTTGTTCGCCTACTGGATCGTGGCCGGCTATGCCGACGCCGATGTCGGCTCCACCACGACGGCGCTGATGGCGATCACCGGCGTGCTGCTGCTGTCGTGGTCGCTGCTGCTGTCGCAGGCGATGGAATCGGTCACCCGGGCGTTCTATGCGCGCTCCGATCTCGATCTGATCCTCACCTCGCCGGTGTCGTCGCGCAAGGTGTTCGCGGTACGCATGGGCCGCATCGCGGCAGGCTCGGTGCTGGTGTCGATGTTGCTGGCGGTGCCGTTCGTGAATGTGCTGGCGGCGCTCGGCGGGCTGCGCTGGCTGGCCGCCTATGCGGTGGTCGCCGCCATGGGTGCCGTGGCCACCGCTGCGGCGCTGGCCCTGACCATCGCGCTGTTCCGGCTGGTCGGCGCCAAGCGCACACGCCTGATCGCCCAGATCGTTGCCGCCATTATTGGCGCCGCTTTTGTCATCGGTCTGCAGATCGCCGCCATCTTTTCGGCCGGCACGCTGTCTCGATTCACGGCGTTGCAATCGGAGTGGATGCGGGCGAACGCGCCCGATGCCAACAGCTTTGTCTGGTGGCCGGCGCGTGCTGTGCTCGGCGATCTCGGCGCCCTTGGCGTCGTCGTGGTCGTTGCCTTTGCCTTGCTGACGATATCGATTGCCATCTTCTCGGGCCGCTTCGGCGATCACGCCATGGCTGCCGCGGGCGTGTCCAGCACGGTCGTGCGCCAGCGCCGCTGGTCGCAAGGATTCCGCCGTCGCTCGGCGGCGCGCGTGCTGCGGCAGAAAGAATGGACCCTGCTGCGTCGCGATCCCTGGCTGATGTCGCAGACGCTGATGCAGATTCTCTATCTGCTGCCGCCGGCGATCCTGCTCTGGATCACGTTCCGCGACGGCAACGCGGCCTATGTGGTGCTGATCCCGGTGGTGGTGATGGCGGCCGGGCAGTTGGCTGGTGGTCTGGCTTGGCTGTCGATCTCCGGCGAGGATGCCCCGGACCTGGTCGCAACTGCACCGATTGCGTCAACGCGCATCGTCTGGGCCAAGATCGAGGCCGTCATCGGCATGATCGCGCTGCTGTTCGCGCCACTGATCGCCATGCTGTTGTTCGATTCGCTTTTTGCCGCCTTGATCTGCGCGCTGGGCATTCTGCTCTCCGCGGCGGCGGCCACGCTGATCCAGCTCTGCTTCCGGGTGCAGGCGCGGCGCAGCCAGTTTCGCCGCCGCCAGACCTCTTCGCGTATCGCCACCTTCGCCGAGGCTTTTTCGTCCATCGCCTGGGCGGCGGCCGCCGGCGTCGCTGCGGATGGCAGTTGGTTCGCGATTCTCCCGGCGCTGGTGGGACTCGCCATTCTCGGCGGTGTCTGGCTGATAAGGCCGCGTCAGGCCTGAACAGCGCGGCTTATGCGAAGGCCAGCCGCGATTGCTGCCGCTGCCGCAGCACCAGAAATCCGACAATCAGAATATTGAGAATGTTGGCGCCGACGCCGGCCGCGAAGGCAGGGGCGTAGTAGCCGAAGTAGTCGTACAGAACACCCCCGAACCAGCCGCCCAGCGCCATACCGGCGCCGGTAAACAGCAGGATGGTCGGAATCCGCCACGACGCTTCGCGCGCCGGAAACAGTTCGCGGACTGCCAGCACATAGGCTGGAATGATGCCGCTGAAGCCGAGGCCGAACACTGCGGCCACGGTGAACAGGCCGACTTCGTCCTGGGTGCCGAGAAAGCCGATCATGCCGAAGGTCTGCCAGACCGATCCGATCAGCACGGTCATCAGCCCGCCGATCTTGTCGGAGATGAGCCCCCATATCTGCCGGCTGATAAAGGCGGTACCGAGCAGCACCGACAGCATCAGCGCGCCCATCGCGCGGGTGATGCCGAGGTCGGTGCAGAAGGCGACGAGATGGCCCTGCGGCATGGCCATCGGAATGCAGCACAGCACGGCGGCGGCGCAAATCAGCCCGAACACCAGGTTGGGGGGCAGACCGAGCACCTGGGCCTTGACCGGCGCGCTGCCCGGGGCCGCCGGCGGTGCGATCACCTCCGGGGCAGGGCGGAAGAAGATCAAGGCCAGCGGCACGATCACAATGACCAGAGCGGAGCCGTACCAGAACATCGTCTGACGCCAGCCCATCATGCCCAGCGCCCATTCGAACACCGGCGGCCAGACTGCGCCGGCCAGGTAGGTGCCGCTGGAAATCAGCGCCAGGGCCGAGCCGCGCCGGCGGTCGAACCAGCGGCTGACGTAGATGTACAAAGGAGCATTGATGCCGCCGAGGCCGATCAGGCCGATAAACAGGCCGTGCCCGATCCACAGCGGCACCGGCGGGCCCAGCGTCGATATCGATAACCCGAGGCCGACCATCAGCGCGCCGCCGATCACGGTCCAGCGCGTGCCGGTCTTCTCGGCGAGGCGGCCCATGATGATGCCGCCGGCGCCGCCGCCGAACCAGGCCAATGCGACGGCGAGCGCCGGGATCGAGCGCTGGCCGTCAACCTCGGCGGCGATATCCTTGAGCGCGACCGTGGTAATCCACGCCGCGCCGTAGGCCATCAGCAGGGTGACCAACGCCACCGTGGCGACAATCCACGACTGTCTTGTCTCGACCGACGATGACGGCGATTGCATGAAAGGGGTTCCGGCTAGCATTTCCTTTTACAGAACGCCTAAAGATTGACCACCCCGTTCTACGAAGGGCAGGTCTGTCTGGTGCATTGCGGTAGTCGCGCGCCGGCGCATTTCGGCGGTCGCCGCCAGCCGTAAATCTCCTAGCCCCTATGCGGAGAACGAAATTGACCGCATGGTCTTGTGGTGTCAGCCTAATTCGGTTCCGTGGCTTTGCGTCGCGCGGCCCGAGTCTATATGAGTGGAGCGGCGTGAGTTGTGATTCCGCGGCGTTCGCCCAGCAAGGTCATGCATGACGCTCCGTTCGGTCAGCCTCGACGATAAATACGATCTGACCCAGTCCCACGTGCTGGTGACCGGCTATCAGGCGCTGATCCGCGCCTGCCTGATGCAGAAGGAGCGCGACCGCCGCGCCGGCCTCAATACCGGCGGTTACCTCACGGGGTACCGCGGTTCGCCGCTCGGCGGCCTCGACCAGCAATTCGTTCGCGCCGGCCGGCATTTGGCCGCTGCCGATATCAAGTTTCAGCCCGGCATCAACGAGGAACTCGCCGCCACTGCGCTGTGGGGCAGCCAGCAGGCCGAACTGCGCGGCGAAGGTAAGTTCGATGGCGTTTTCGGCATGTGGTACGGCAAGGGCCCGGGCGTAGATCGCTCCGGCGACGTGTTTCGCCATGCCAATTTGGCCGGCTCGTCGGCCCATGGCGGCGTCATTGCCCTGATGGGCGACGACCACACCGCGGAATCCTCCACCACAGCACATCAGTCGGAATTCCATTTCGTCGACGTGATGATGCCGATCCTCAATCCGGCCGGCGTACAGGAGATCATCGACTACGCGCAGATCGGCTGGGCGATGTCGCGCTACACCGGCACCTGGACCGCGCTGAAGTGCATGCACGACACCGTCGAGTCGACCGGCGTGGTCGATGGCCGGATGGAGAGGCTGAACCTTCAGTTGCCGGCGGACTTCGCGTTGCCCGACGGCGGGCTGAACGTGCGGCTGAACGATACTATTCTCGGCCAGGAAGCGCGGCTGCACGACTTCAAGCGCGACGCCATGCTGGCCTTCGTGCGCACCAACAAGCTCAACACCATGATCACGTCCGGCGGGCGGCAGCCGAAGATCGGCGTGATCACCACCGGCAAGGCCTACCTCGACGTCCGTCAGGCGCTGGACGAACTGGGCATCGACGAGATGCGCTGCAACGACATCGGCCTGCGCCTGTTCAAGATCGGCTGCGTCTGGCCGATCCCGCGCCAGGAGCTTCTGGATTTCGCCGCCGGCCTCGACCTGATCATCGTGGTCGAGGAAAAGCGCTCGCTGATCGAAGTGCAGGTGCGCGAGGAATTGTACGGCACCGCCAATCAGCCGCTGTGCATCGGCAAGAAAGACGAGAACGGCAACTGGCTGTTCCCGGTCAAGGGTGCGCTCGATCCGAACGATGTCGCCGTCTGCATCGGCGAGCGATTGCTGCGCTACGGCGCCAATGATGAGCTGGCGGCGAATGTAGCGCGGCTGAAAAGCGCCCAGCACGCGCTCGCCGAAGCGGCCGACATTGCGTTGCGCGTGCCGTATTTCTGTTCGGGCTGCCCGCACAATACCTCGACCCGCGTGCCGGAAGGCAGCCGCGCCTATGCCGGTATCGGCTGCCATTACATGGCGCAATGGATGGACCGCGACACGCAGGGTTACACCCAGATGGGTGGCGAGGGCGCCAATTGGATCGGCGAATCGCCATTCTCGAACCGGCCGCACGTCTTCCAGAACCTGGGCGACGGCACCTACAACCACTCCGGCTATCTCGCCATCCGCGCCGCTATCGCGTCCGGCGTGACCATGACCTACAAGATCCTGTTCAACGACGCGGTGGCGATGACCGGTGGTCAGTCCAATGACGGCGGGCTGACGGTGCCGCAGATCGCGGCGCAGGTGGCGGCCGAAGGCGCCAGACGCGTCGTGGTCGTCACCGACGAGCCTTTCAAGTATCCCAAGGATACCGAGTGGCCGCGCGGTCTGACCGTGCACCACCGTGACGAGCTCGACGCGGTGCAGCGCGACCTCGCCACGGTGCCGGGCGTCAGCATTCTTATTTATGATCAGACCTGTGCCGCCGAGAAACGACGCCGCCGCAAACGCGGCGCCTTCCCCGATCCGGACAAGCGCGTCGTTATCAACGACCTGGTTTGCGAGGGTTGCGGCGACTGCGGCGTGAAATCGAACTGCGTCTCGGTGCAGCCGCTGGCGACGGAATGGGGCCGCAAGCGCACCATCGACCAGTCGAGTTGCAACAAGGACTTTTCCTGCGTCAACGGCTTCTGCCCGTCTTTCGTCACGGTGCACGGCGCGAAGCTGAAGAAGGGTGAGGGCGTCGCCCAACCCGAGCAATGGCCGACGCTGCCGACGCCGGATCTGCCGCTCGCCAACCATCCTTACAGCATCATCGTCACCGGCATCGGCGGCACCGGCATCGTCACCATTGGCGCTATCGTCGCCATGGCGGCGCATCTGGAAGGCAAGGGCGCTGGCGTCATCGACATGGCCGGCCTCGCGCAAAAGGGCGGCGCGGTCTACAGCCACATCCGCGTTGCCAACAAGCCTGACGACATTCATGCCATCCGCGTTGCCGCGGCTGGCGCCGATCTGGTGCTGGGCGGTGACATCGTCGTGGCCGGCAACAAGAAGGTGCTGACCGCGATGAAGCCCGGCAATACCCGGGTGATCGTCAATACCGCCGAATTCCTGCCGGGCGATTTCGCCCGCAACGCCGATTTCTCGCTGCCGACCGAGCGGCTCAAGCGCGCCATCGTCAGCGGCGCCGGGCGCGAGAACACGCATTTCGTCGACGCCAGCCGGCTCGCCACGGCGCTCTTGGGCAATTCCATCGGCGCCAACATGTTCATGCTCGGCTTCGCCTATCAGTCCGGCGGACTGCCGCTGACGGATGAGTCGATCGAGAAGGCGATCGAGATGAACGGTGAGGCAGTGGCGATGAACATCGCCGCGTTCCGTTACGGCCGCCGCGCTGCGGTCGACCGCGCCGCCGTCGAGGCGCTGGTAGCGCCGAAGCCGCGGGAAGAGAATGACTCGCTGAAGTTGTCGCAGACCTTCTCCGAAACCGTGGACCGCCGCGTGGCCTTCCTCACCGCCTATCAGAGCAAGCGCTATGCGCGGCGCTACAGCGCGCTGGTCGAGAAGGTGCGCGCCGCCGAGGCCGAAAAGGCGCCGGGGCAGAGCGCGCTGACCGAAGCCGTGGCGCGTTATCTGTTCAAGCTGATGGCCTACAAGGACGAATACGAAGTCGCGCGGCTTTATACCGACTCGTCATTCGTCGACCGCGTCAAGGCGTCATTCGATGGCGACCTGCGTTTCGAATTCCATCTGGCGCCGCCATTGCTGGCGAAGCGCAATCCGCTGACCGGCGAGCCCAAGAAAATGACATTCGGGCCGTGGATGCTGAAAGCCTTCGGCGTCCTGGCACGGTTCAAATTTCTGCGCGGTACGCCGCTCGATCCCTTCGCCTACAGCGAGGACCGCCGCATCGAGCGGCGATTGGTGGCGGATTACCAGTCGCTGCTCGATAAGATCATCACCGAACTGACGCCGTTCAATCACCAGACCGCGGTGGGGCTGGCCTCTGTCCCTGAGAAGATTCGCGGCTACGGTCCGGTCAAGCAGCGCCATCTCAAAGTGGCCAAGGCCGAGGAAGCTGCGCTGCTGGAGCAGTTCAGCACCGGCGCCATGCCGTTTCTGAAGGCGGCGGAATAGCCGCACCCCCGCTCGCCCCCGCGAAAGCGGGGGCCCCAAGGTGGCGCCTATCGACATCTGCGATGACGGATGGTGCGGCGCAATTGGCTTTTGGGTCCCCGCTTTCGCGGGGACGAACGGCGTGAGATCGACCGCCGTGTGACCGTTTGGGCCGATCCAAGGCTTGACCCGCCCTCATCCGTGTCTTCAAATCGAGATAAGATGACCGCCTGACAAAAGGCGGCGAGGGGAGATGCGGCGCGGTGGAAGCGCGCCGGCCAGGGAGGATACCGGCTGTGGCGTCGCACGTCGCCGCGAGAGCGGACACGTTCCCGAAGCTGTTGGTTCGCAACGCCCAAGCCTATGGCGCGCGGCCGTCGATGCGTCACAAGGATCTGGGCATCTGGCAGACCTGGACCTGGCGCGAGGTGCTGGAGATCGTTCGTGCTTATGCGGTCGGCCTGTCCCGGCTCGGGCTCAAGCGCGGCGAGACCATCGCCATTGTCGGCGCCAACCGGCCGAGGCTGTACTGGTCGGTCATGGCCGCGCAGGCGCTCGGCGCCATTCCGGTGCCCGTCTACGCCGACGCTGTCGCCGACGAACTGGCTTATGTCATCGCGCACGCCGAGGTGCGTTTCGCCGCGGTGGAGGACCAGGAGCAGGTCGACAAGATATTGTCGGTGGCCGAGCGGCTGCCGAAGCTGGAGTGGCTGATATACGACGAGATCCGCGGCCTGCGCGATTACGATCATGGCCGCCTGAAGTCGATGGACGACGTCATCGCCGACGGTCGCAACGCGATCGCCGCCGATCCCAAGGTCGGCGCCTGGATCGACGGTGAGATCGCGGCCGGCAAGGGTTCGGACCCCTCGATCATCCTTTACACCTCCGGCACGACCGGCACGTCGAAGGGCGTGGTGCTGACCGGCGAGCGCTCGATCGCCGCCGCGACGGATACTGTCGCTTTCGACGGCTTGAATGAGACGGACGTGGCGCTGGCCTATCTGCCGATCGCCTGGGTCGGCGATCACTACCTGAATTATGCGCAAGGACTGGTGGCGGGCTTCTGCACCGCCTGCCCGGAAAGCGCCGATACCGTGATGACCGACCTGCGCGAGATCGGGCCGACCTTTTATTTCGCGCCGCCGCGCACGCTGGAGATGCTGCTGACGCGGGTCATGATCCGCATGGAGGATGCCAGCCTGCTCAAGCGCAAGCTGTTCCATTATTTCATCGGGGTGGCGCGCCGCTATGGCGAGCGCATTCTCAACCGCGAAGCCGTGCCGCTGTCGGGCCGGCTGCTCTACGCACTCGGCAACGTGATGCTCTATGGCCCGCTCAAGAACGTGCTCGGCTTCTCGCGCGTGCGCGTCGCCTATACCGCCGGCGAGGCGATCGGCCCGGACCTGTTCGCGTTTTACCGCTCGATCGGGCTGAACCTGAAGCAGCTCTACGGTCAGACCGAGGCCTTCCTCTACGTCACCGCGCAGCCGAACGGCGCGATCTATTCCGACACCGTCGGCCCGGCCTGTCCGAATGTCGACATCCGCATCGCCGACAATGGCGAGGTGCTGTTCAGGTCGCCGGGCATGTTCTCGGGCTATTTCAAGGACGCCGCCAAGACCGCCGAGACCATGACGCCCGACGGCTATGTCATGACCGGCGATGCCGGCTATTTCGACGAGAAGACCGGGCACCTCAAGATCATCGACCGCGCCAAGGATGTCGGCAGGCTCAACGACGGCACGCTGTTCCCGCCGAAATACATCGAGAACAAGCTCAAGTTCTTCCCCAACATCCGCGAAGTGGTGGCCTATGGCGACGGCCGCGGTTTCGTCGCGGTCATGATCAACATTGATCTCACCGCGGTCGGGAGCTGGGCGGAGCGCAACAACGTTATTTACGCGTCGTATCAGGAGCTGGCCGGCCACACGCTGGTCTATGACATGATCGCGAAGAACGTCGCCGAAGTGAACCGGGCGCTGGCGGCTGACAAGGTGACGGCCGGCGCGCAGATCAAGCGCTTTCTGATTTTGCACAAGGAGCTCGACGCCGACGATGGCGAATTGACGCGCACCCAGAAAGTGCGCCGCGGCTTCATCGCCGACCGCTACGACGCGCTGATTGCAGCGCTCTATGATGGCTCAAACGAAGCCGATATCTCGACCGAGGTTACCTTCGAGGACGGCCGCAAGGGGACCATCAGCGCGCGGGTGAAAATCCGCGATATGCAGATTGAACCGGCACTGGGGCAGGCGGCATGAGGGCTGTCCCGCGGCACCATTCTCTCTTCACCTCCCCCTGGAGGGGGGAGGTCGACGCGCGCAGAGCGTCGGGAGGGGGTGAACACCACATCGCTTCACCCCACCCCGCCTCACTTCGTTCGATAGCCGAGGCTTCGCCTCGGCGTTCTTTAGCAAACAAGATGGCCGCCGAAGGCGGTCGGTGCCTCCCCCTCCAGGGGAGTGTAAAGACCAGTGGTGCCCGCACATGAGATCCCCCAGCGGACCCGAGATCGCAGCCGGCGAAGTGCTGTTGTCGGTCGAGGACGTGTCGCTGGCGTTCGGCGGCGTCAAGGCCGTGAGCGGCATCTCCTTTGACATCCGCAAGGGCGAAATCCGCGCCATCATCGGTCCGAACGGCGCCGGCAAGACGTCGATGCTCAACATCATCAACGGCTTCTATCATCCGCAGCAGGGCCGCATCACTTTTAAGGGCGAAACCCGCCCGCGCATGCGGCCGCATGACGCCGCCCGCGGCGGCATCGCCCGCACCTTTCAGAACGTCGCGCTGTTCCGCGGCATGACCGCGCTCGACAATATCATGGCCGGCCGCACGCTGAAGATGAAACGCAATTTGTTCTGGCAACTGCTGCGCGTCGGCCCGGCCTTGGCGGAGGAGGTCGAGAACCGCCACAAGGTCGAGGAGATCATCGACTTCCTCAAGATCCAGGACATCCGCCGTGTGCCGGTGGCGCGGTTGCCATATGGATTGCAGAAGCGCGTCGAACTCGGCCGCGCGCTGGCGATGGAGCCCGAGCTGTTGCTGCTCGACGAGCCGATGGCCGGCATGAACCTCGAAGAGAAAGAGGATATGTCGCGCTTTGTGCTCGACGTGAACGACCACTTCGGCACCACGGTGGCGCTGATCGAGCATGATATGGGCGTGGTGATGGATCTGTCCGACCGCGTCGTGGTCCTCGATCACGGCATCAAGATCGCCGACGGCACGCCGGCGGAGGTCAAGACCAACCAGGCGGTCATCGACGCATATCTCGGAGTAGCGCATTGATGATCGCTCATGTGGGATGCGCCGGCGCTCTTTCCCTCCCCCCGCGAAGCGGTGGGTCGGGGTGGGGGGACTATCTGTCAGCCACAAGCGCCCCCCCCCCCCGACCCCTCCCCACCACTCGCTTCGCTCGCGGGGGGAGGGGAGAAACATGATCGGCCTCGGCCAGTTCCTCGAAGTGCTGATCAGCGGGTTGTTGTCCGGCGTGCTGTATTCGCTGGTGGCGCTCGGCTTCGTGCTGATCTTCAAGGCGTCGGGCGTGTTCAACTTCGCGCAGGGCGCGATGGTGCTGCTGGCCGGTCTGGCGCTGGTGCGCTCGCTGGATTTTCTGGTCGCTAGCGGCTTCCCGTTCTGGGGCGCGGTCATCCTCGGCCTGTTGTTCGCCGCCATGATCATGGCCATCACCGCCTGGATGGTGCAGCGCTTTGTGCTCGGGCCGCTGATCAATCAGGACGGCCTGACGCTGTTCATGGCCACCATCGGCATCACCTTCGTGCTCGAAGGCGCGGCGCAAATGATCTTCGGCTCCGACGTTTATCCGCTGCGGCTGTTCCCGACCGACGCCTGGTTCCTGTTCGAGAGCAACTTCCCCGGCGGTCTGCTGGTCAGCAAGATCGACGTCTGGGGCGGCCTGATCGCCGCCGTTCTGGTCGCGGGGCTGGCGGTGTTCTTCCAGCGCACCAAGACCGGCCGGGCGCTGCGCGCCGTCGCCGACGATCACGCCGCCGCGCAGTCGGTCGGCATTTCGCTGAACTGGATCTGGTTCATCGTCTGGCTGGTGGCCGGCCTCGTGGCGCTGGTCGCTGCGACGGTATGGGGCACCAAGCTCGGCGTGCAATTTTCGATTGTCTTCCTGGCGTTGAAGGCGCTGCCGGTGCTGATCATCGGCGGCTTCACCTCGGTGCCGGGCGCCATTGTCGGCGGCCTGATCGTCGGCGCCGGCGAGAAGCTGGCCGAAGCCTATCTCGGTCCCTTCATCGGCGGCGGCATCGAATACTGGTTCGCTTACGTGCTGGCGCTTGTGGTGCTGATGGTGCGGCCGCAGGGCCTTTATGGCGAACGGATCATCGAGCGGATTTGAAGATGATGTCGGAGTGGCAGAGCCGTGATTGTCCGTTCGTCCCCGCGGAAGCGGGGACCCAGGCTGTGCCAAAGAAGAACTGGATTCCCGCTTTCGCGGGAATGAACGGAGTGTGTGGCGATGCTCCGCGCGCACAGGGAGACGTGTAGGAATGTTCTACCGCGAGACCGGCCAGTTCAAGACCAGTTACGCCGCCGATATGGCGATCTTTCCGATCCGCCAGGACCGGATCGCGCTGTGGGCCGTGCTGGTCTTCGCCTTCATCGGCGTGCCGCTGCTCAACGCCTTTCAGGTCTGGCCGTTCGGCGGCGAGTACATGCTGCGCGCTATTTTGATCCCGTTTCTGATCCTGTCGCTGGCGGCGATCGGGCTGAACATTCTCACCGGTTACTGCGGGCAATTGTCGCTCGGTAGCGGCGCCTTCATGGCGATCGGCGCCTACAGCGCCTACAAGTTCTCGACCGGCGTGCACATTCCGCTCGAGGTATTCACCATCTCGATTCCGCCGCTGCCGATGCTGCCGTCGATTTTGCTCGGCGCGACGATGTCGTGCCTGGTCGGAATCCTGTTCGGCATTCCCAGCCTGCGTATCAAGGGTCTCTATCTGGCCGTGGCCACGCTCGCCGCCCAGTTCTTCTTCGACTGGGTCTTCAGCCGGGTGAAGTGGTTCACCAACTATACTCCCTCCGGCTCGGTGGCGGCGCCCGAGCTGGATTTCTTCGGCTTCGTCGTCAACGCGCCGGTCGAGCGCTATCTGCTGTGCCTGGTGTTCGTGACGCTGTTCGCGCTGATGGCGAAGAACCTGGTGCGCGGCAATATCGGCCGGCAATGGATGGCGATCCGCGACATGGATATTGCCGCCGAGCTGATGGGCATCCGGCCGCTGTACGCCAAGCTGACCGCCTTCGCGGTGTCGTCCTTCGTGATGGGGGTCGCCGGCGCGTTGTGGGCCTTCGTTTATCTCGGCGCCTGGGAACCGCTGGCCTTCAACATCGACCGCTCGTTCCAGATCCTGTTCATGGTCATCATCGGCGGGCTCGGTTCGATCCTCGGCTCGTTTCTCGGCGCTGCCTTCATCCTGATCCTGCCGATCCTGCTCGACCAGGTGCCGCATGCGCTCGGCGTGCCGCTCTCGGTTGAAACGGTGTCGCTGCTGGTTTTCATCGTCACCGGCGCGCTGATCTGCTGGCTGCTGATCGTCGAACCGCACGGCTTTGCCAGGCTTTGGTCGACCGCAAAGGAGAAATTGAGGCTCTGGCCTTACCCCTATTAGGGGCATAGGCTTTGGGTTTCGCGGCGCCCGTGGGCATCGAACGACCCGCGGCGTCGGCAAAAAATAAAAAACGTTTCAAAGCGCCGGATGTCAGTCCGGCCTGACAGGGAGGATGTGGAATGAGGAAGCTTGTATTGGCTCTCGCCGCTTTCGCCGTGGGTGCGACGGCGGCGACCGGGCCGGCGATGGCGCAGAACGAACAGTTCCTGCCGTCGCTGGTCTATCGCACCGGGCCTTATGCGCCGAACGGCATACCGTTCGCCAACGGCGTCGCCGACTACTGGACGCTCGTCAATGAACGGGACGGCGGCATCAACGGTGTCAAGATCGTATTCGAGGAATGCGAGACCGGCTACGCCACCGACAAGGGCGTGGAATGCTACGAGCGCCTGAAGGGCAAGGGCCCAACCGGCGCCGGCTATTTCTCGCCGCTGTCAACCGGCATCACCTTCGCCCTGACCGAGAAGGTGCCCGGCGACAAAATCCCGCTGCTGACCATGGGCTATGGCCGCTCGGAAAGCCGTAACGGCGCGGTGTTCCCGTGGAATTTCGTCGCCGTCGGTAGCTACTGGACTGCCGCCGACGTCGCCATCCAGCACATCGCCAAGGAATTCGGCGGCCTCGACAAGCTCAAGGACAAGAAGATCAGCCTCGTCTACCACGACAGTCCCTACGGCAAGGAACCGATCGCAGCCCTTGAGGCGCGCGCCAAGTTGCACGGCTTCAACTTCAAAGCGATCCCGGTCACCCATCCGGGCGTCGAGCAGAAGTCGCAGTGGCTGTCGATCCGTCAGGACCGGCCCGACTACGTGCTGCTCTGGGGCTGGGGCGTGATGAACTCGACCGCGATCAAGGAGGCGGCGGCGGTCGGCTTCCCGCGCGACAAGGTGATGGGAGTGTGGTGGTCCGGCGCAGAGCCTGACGTGACGCCGGCCGGCGACCAGTCGACCGGCTACAAGGCGCTGATGCTGCAGCACGGCGCCGGCAAGTCGAAGGTGCATGCCGACCTCGAGAAGTTCGTCATCGGCAAGGGCAAGTCCCCCACCAAGGAAGACTTTGCTCAGGTGCTCTACAACCGCGGCATTCTCAACTCCATGATCGGCGTCGAGGCGATCCGCACCGCAATGGCGAAATACGGCAACAAGCCGATGACCGGCGAGCAAATCCGCTGGGGGTTCGAAAACCTCAACCTGACCGCCGACCGCATCAAGGAGCTCGGCTTCGACGGCATGTTGCAGCCGATGCGCTTCAGTTGCCAGGACCATCAGGGCGCCGATGTCGCGCGCGTCCAGCAGTGGGACGGCAAGGCCTGGAAGGTGATCTCCGAGTACTACACGGCCGACCGCAAGATTCTCGATCCGATGGTTCAGGACGCGGCGGTCAAGTACGCGGCCGAGAAAAAGATCACGGCGCGCGACTGCTCGAAGGAGAGCTGAGCGTCGGCACGCGTTACCCTCCCCGCGCCGTGCGGGGAGGGTTTCTTCGCAGGGAAGGCCTCAGGTGAGTACGGTCTCGCAATCCCACGACCCGACCAAATCCTTCCTCTCGGTGAACAACATCGAGGTGGTGTACAGCCACGTCATTCTGGTGCTGAAGGGCGTGTCGCTCGACGTGCCCAAGGGCGGCATCGTCGCGCTGCTCGGCGCCAACGGCGCCGGCAAGACGACAACGCTAAAGGCCATCTCGAACCTGCTGCATGCCGAGCGCGGCGAAGTCACCAAGGGCTCGATCCTGCTCGACGGCGAGCCGGTGCACAAACTGACGCCGAACGAACTGGTGACGCGCGGCTGCATCCAGGTGATGGAAGGCCGCCGCTGCTTCGCGCATCTGACCATCGAGGAAAATCTGCTCACCGGCGCCTTCACCCGGCGCGACGGCAAGGCCGCAACCGCACGCGACCTCGAGATGGTCTACAATTATTTCCCGCGCCTGCGCGAGCGCCGCGGCTCAACCGCCGGCTACACCTCGGGCGGCGAACAGCAGATGTGCGCCATCGGCCGCGCGTTGATGTCGCGGCCGTCGATGATCCTGCTGGACGAACCGTCAATGGGGCTGGCGCCGCAGATCGTCGAGGAGATATTCACCATCGTGAAGGACCTCAACGAGAAAGAGGGCGTGTCGTTTCTGCTGGCCGAGCAGAACACCAACATGGCGCTGCGCTACGCGCGCTACGGCTATATTCTCGAGAACGGCCGTGTGGTGATGGATGGCGACGCCAAATCGCTGGCGGAAAATGAAGACGTCAAGGAATTCTACCTCGGCATTTCCGACGGCCGCCGCAAATCGTTCCGCGACGGCAAGCATTACCGTCGCCGCAAGCGGTGGCTGGCGTGAGCACAGCCGTCATGGCCGGGCTTGTCCCGGCCATCCACGTCTTGCTTTACTTGAAGAAAAAAAGACGTGGATGCCCGGCATAAAGCCGGGCATGACGGAGAGGTGCATGTCCGACGCCTACGACACCCTCGAAACCCGCGATCCTGCGCTGCGCGAGCGCGAGCAGTTCGCCGCGCTGCCAGCTGCCATCGCCCATGCCGTGACCGCGCCGGGCTGGGCCAGGCATCTCGCCGGCGCCGAGCCGCAAGCCGTCACCTCGCGCGCTGCGCTCGCCACACTGCCGGTGATGCGCAAGACCGATATCGCCGCCCTGCAAAAGGAGCATCCGCCGTTCGGCGGGCTCAACGTCACGGCGCCGGGCCGGGCGAAACGGTTGCTGATGTCGCCGGGACCGATCTTCGAGCCGGAAGGCGAGGGCGCCGACTGGTGGGGCGCGGCGCGCGCCTGCCACGCCGCCGGCTTTCGCGCCGGCGATATCGTGCACAATTCATTCGCCTATCATCTCACGCCGGGTGGTTTCATTCTGGAATCGGGCGCGCGCGCGATCGGCTGCGCGGTCATTCCCGGTGGCGTCGGCAATACCGAGCAGCAGCTTGAGGCCATCGCGCGTTACAAGCCGTCCGGCTATGTCGGCACGCCGGACTTTCTCAAGATCCTGCTCGATACCGCCGCCAAAGCGAACAAGGACGCGTCGTCGTTCAGGCGCGCGCTGGTTTCGGGTGCGGCGCTGCCGGCCTCGCTGCGCGACGTACTGGGCGGGCGCGGCGTTGCAGTGCTGCAATGCTATGCCACCGCCGAACTCGGCATCATCGCCTATGAGTCGTCGGCCCGCGAAGGCATGATCGTCAATGAAACGGTGATCCTCGAGATCGTCCGTCCGGGCACCGGCGAGCCAGTCGCCGAGGGCGAGGTCGGCGAGGTGGTCGTCACCTCGTTCAATGCCGACTACCCGATGATCCGGCTGGCGACCGGCGACCTGTCGGCGATCCTGCCGGGCCTCTCGCCGTGCGGCCGCACCAATGCGCGCATCAAAGGCTGGATGGGCCGCGCCGACCAGACTGCCAAGGTGAAAGGCATGTTCGTGCATCCGCGGCAGATCGCCGACATCGGCGCGCGGCATCCGCAATTGGCGCGGCTGCGGCTGGTGGTCGGCCGCGACAACGAGCAGGACACCATGACGCTCGAGTGCGAATGCGCCGCGCCGGATGCCGCGCTGGAAGCGGCCGTCGCCGCGACGGTGCAGGCGGTCACCAAGCTCAGGGCGGCGATCCGGCTGGTGCCGCCCGGATCGCTGCCCAATGACGGCAAAGTAATCGCCGACGACCGGCCGGCAGGTTAGGGCGCTTGCCCTTGACCGCACTCGCCGTTTGCTCCTGATAGCGCGTATGAACCCGTCCGATCATAAACCTGCCGGCCATCCCGCGCTGCCGCCGCGCCGCATCGGCGTGCTGCTGGTCAATCTCGGCACGCCCGACGCCACCGACTATTGGTCGATGCGCCGCTATCTGAAGGAATTCCTGTCCGATCCGCGCGTGATCGAGGAAAACCGCATCAAGTGGTGGCTGGTGCTCAATCTCATCATCCTCACCGTGCGCCCCGGCCGCAAAGGCCGCGACTACGACAAGATCTGGAACAGGGATCTCAACGAGTCCTTTCTCAAGACCATCACCCGCGCGCAGTCTGACAAGCTCGGCGCCATGCTGGTCGGCAATCCGGATCTGCTGGTCGACTGGGGCATGCGCTATGGCAATCCCTCGATTGCCTCAAAGCTGGAGGCAATGCAGGCGGCCGGCTGCGACCGGATCTTGCTGGTGCCGCTTTATCCGCAATATGCCGCGGCTACGACGGCCACCGTCTGCGACAAGGCGTTCGAGGCGCTGGCGCGCATGCGCTGGCAACCGGCCTTGCGTGTCGCGCCGGCCTGGCACGACCAGCCGGCCTATATCGAGGCGCTGGCGAATTCGCTTGAGCGTGAGATCGCGAAGCTGACATTCAAGCCGGACGTCATCATCGCCTCCTTCCACGGCATGCCGGAAGAATATTTGCAGAAGGGCGATCCCTATTACTGTCATTGCGCCAAGACCGCGCGCCTGCTGCGCGAGCGCATGGGCCTCGACGAAAGCCAGTTGATGCTGACCTTCCAGTCGCGCTTTGGCCCGGCCGAATGGCTCAAGCCCTATACCGACGAGACGGTGAAGGCGCTGGCCGAACGCGGCGTGAAGAACCTCGCCATCATCACGCCGGGCTTTGCCGCCGACTGTCTGGAGACGCTGGAAGAGATCGCGATGGAAAACGCCGAGATATTCCATCAGGCCGGCGGCGAGAACTTCGCGGCGATCCCGTGCCTCAACGATTCGCCGGACGGCATGAATGTCATCCGCGATGGGTGTGAAGCGGGCGTCTCCACCCCGCCAGCGGATAGGCGCCATCAACACCTCGTTAACCATAGCCCTTTAACGTCCGTTAACCACTTCCCGCCGGCTGCGCGGGGGCGTGCGCCTTGTTGCGCCCGTCGCCAGCCGGCCACAGGAGGCCGAGACAGGACGTGCGGCGCCGTAGAATTCCACCCTTTGCCGTGCCGCGTTGCGCGTGCTGGCTGGCGTCCGCCGTCATGGCGTGCGCGGCGGTGGAAGCGCATGCGCAGCTGGCCGCGCCCGATCCGCTGTCGCCCCGGCTGAGCGTCGACCAGCGCGCGGTACCCGGTTTTCAGCCGTTCGACCGGCCGGTCCAGACGCAAGCCGGTCAGCCGACCACGTTCACGCCGCCGGTTTCCGGCGCTGGCTCGACGGGTTTCGATTCGACCAACAACCGCCGTCCGCGGGGCCGCGCCGCGCCGCGCGCGACGACTGCCGCGCCGGCCGGCACCGGCCTCGATGCACAAGCCTCTGTGCCGCCAACGTCGGGGACGACGCCGGTGTCGCCATACCAGCTTCCACCGCGCGGCAGCCCCGCCGCGCAGGCGCGGGCGCAGGTACCGGGCGCGGGTCCGATTGAAGACGTCGGCGCCATCCGCGATGCAGCTGTGCGGCGCCGGGCGCGCATCGACGAGGCCGATCCCTATGCCGCGATCGGCCTGCGTGGCGGCAGCTTCATCTGGTATCCGGCCGTCGAACTGCTTGGCGGCTACGACACCAATCCCGAACGCGGATCGAACCGGAGGGGCGCATCGCTCTACACCATCGCACCGGAACTGCGGGTGCAGTCGGACTGGTCGCGGCATGAGTTCAAGGCCGATCTGCGCGGCAGCTACACCGGCTACAGCCCGGACACCGAACCGACGCTGAGCCGCCCGGCCTTCGATGGTCGTGCCGAAGGCCGCATTGATGTCACCAAGGACACGCGCATCGACGCCGGCGCCCGTCTGCTGGTGTCGACCGATAATCCCGGCAGCCCGAATTTGCAGGCCGGATTGCAGAAGCTGCCGATCTTCACCACGGCCGGTGGTTCGCTCGGCCTCGGTCACCGCTTCAACCGCTTCGACCTGTCGGTGCGCGGCGATGCCGAACGCACCGCCTATCAGGACTCCAAGCTGACCAACGGCAGCACGGCCAGTAACCGGGACCGCAATTACGACCAATATGCCGGCACGCTGCGCGGCGCCTACGAGCTTTCGCCCGGTGTGACGCCCTTCGTCGATGTCACCTCCGATCAGCGCAAGCACGAGGTCTCGCCCGATCCGAACGGCTACCAGCGCAACTCGACCGGCCTCACGGGCCGCGTCGGTTCGACTTTTGAATTGTCGCGCCTGCTGGTTGGCGAAGTGGCGCTCGGCTACACCAAACGTTCTTATGACGACCCGCGCTTTGCCGACCTCACCGGCCTGATCGGCGATGCCTCGCTGATCTGGACCGTCAACGCGCTGACCACGGTGAAGCTGACCGCGCGCTCGAATGTCGCGGAATCGACGGTGCCCGGCGTCGCCGGCGTGCTCAATCGCGACGTCGGCGTTCAGCTCGATCATGCTTTCCGCCGTTATCTGATCGGCAGCGTTAAGGCCGGTTTCGGTCTGGAGAGCTATCGCGGCGTCAGCTCTTCGACGACGACAACGGTCGTATGCGATTGCGTCGTCTCGACGACGACGACAACGGGCGTCGACCGCGAGGATAAGCGCTTCTGGCTCGGCGCCGGGCTGACCTACAAGTTCAACCGCAACGTCCACGTCAAAGGCGAATTCCGTCAGGAGTGGCTGCGCTCCAACGTGCTCGGAAACGATTACACCGCCAGCACGTTCCTGGTCGGCGTCCGCTGGCAGCAGTAGCGGGTGCGCCGTCGGGCTTTGTACGGCGGAATAGTAGTTGCAGGGCGGCTTAGCGAAGCGTAATCCGCCCTGCGCCTCAACCCAACCGACGGCTTCGGCTACTTCCCGCCCAGCATCCGCTGCATCTCGGCCCGCAATTCCGGCGCGATGTCCTCGCGCTCGAGGCCATAGGCGATGTTGGCGGCGAGGAAGCCGATCTTTGAACCGCAGTCGAAGCTGCGGCCGTCGAACTTCAGGCCGTAGAAAGGCTGTGTCTTGGCCAGCGCCAGCATCGCGTCGGTGAGCTGGATTTCGCCGCCGGCGCCGGCCGACTGCTTTGACAGCACCTCGAAGATCTCCGGCTGCAGAATGTAGCGGCCGGTGATGCTGAGATTGGACGGCGCGTCCGCCGCCTTCGGCTTCTCGACCATGCCGGTGATGCTGAAGGCTTTACCCTTGGTCTCGCCGACACCGACAATGCCGTACATGTGGACGCGGTCGCTCGGCACTTCCTCGACCGCGATGATGTTGGCGTTGGTATCGAGCGCATTGGCGGCATCGATCATTTGCGCCAGGCAGCCCGGTTCGTGCTGCACGAGAACGTCCGGCAACAGCAGTGCGAACGGTTCGTTGCCGACCAGTTCGCGCGCGCACCACACGGCGTGGCCCAGCCCGAGCGGCGACTGCTGGCGGGTGAAGCTGGCGGTGCCAGCTTCCGGCAGATCCTGCGACAACAAGCTTAGCTCTTCTTTTTTGCCGCGCTCGACCAGTGTCAGTTCAAGTTCGAACTGGCGATCGAAATGGTCCTCGATCACGCTCTTGTTGCGGCCGGTGACGAAGATGAAGTGCTCAATGCCGGCTTCGCGCGCCTCGTCGACCACGTGCTGGATCAGTGGCCGATCGACCACCGGCAACATCTCCTTCGGCATCGCCTTGGTGGCGGGAAGGAACCGGGTTCCGAGACCGGCGACGGGGAAGATGGCTTTTCTGATGCGGGACATGCGGTGGGGGAACTGCCTGGATTGAAATGGATCGGAGGATCAGAAAGCATGGGCCGACGCGTTGGTCCAGATGCCAGGCCCCATTAACGCCATGGAAACGATATCATTGCACCCATAGGGCCTGGGACGAAAACGTGGGAGCGCTGGCCGCAATGACACGGATACACAGCCATCTCATGGCCGCTGCCGTCATGGCCGCCTTCACCGGCAGCGCGGTGGCCAGCGATGATCGCAAAAGCTCCATTACCGGCACGATCCCGCGGACCTCGGCTCCGGTCCAGCCGGGCGACAAGGAATGGAGCGGCGAATCCGGCGGTTCCGGCCATCCGCAGATGACGGCCGCGGCGATCCGGGCCGCCGCGGCGCATTTTCCGCAGTGCATCGAACAGCTGTGGCCGCTGGCCGCACGCCGCGGCATTTCGCGCGCCAGCTTCAACGCTCATGCGGCGCCGCTGACGCCCGATTTGCGGATCATGGATTTCGTCGATAGCCAGCCGGAGTTCACCCGGTCGTTCTGGGACTACCTGGATATTCTCGTCACCGACGCGCGCATCGCCAAGGGCCGCGAGATGATGGAAAAGCACAGCGCCATCTTCGAGGCGGTGGAACGGACTTATGGCGTCGACCGCTATGTCGTTGCCGCGATCTGGGGCGTGGAAACCAACTACGGTGATATCCGCGGCGACCGGCCGGTGATCCGCTCGACCGCGACGCTGGCCTGCGTCGGCCGGCGGCAAAACTATTTCCGCGACGAATTCCTGTCCGCGCTGGAAATTCTGCACCGCGGCGACGTCAAGCCTGACCGCCTGGTCGGCTCCTGGGCCGGCGCTTTCGGCCCGACCCAGTTCATGCCGAGCGCGTTCAAGCGCGACGCCATCGATTTCGACCGCGACGGCCGCCGTGACCTCGTCGACTCGGTCGCCGACGTGATGGGCTCGACCGCCAACAAGCTCAAACGGGGCGGCTGGAATGCCGGCGAAACCTGGGGCTACGAGGTGGTGGTACCGGCAACGTTCGATTTCCTGCTGGCCGAGCGCGGCCGCACTTTGACGATCCGCGAGTGGGAGCAGTACGGGCTCAAGCGCGCCGGCGGCCAGGCTTTCCCGCGCCCCGATGACCGCGCCTATCTGATGGTGCCGGCGGGCGTGCAGGGCCCCGGCTTCCTGATGTTGCCGAATTTCCGGGCCATCATGCGCTACAACCCGTCCGAGGCCTATGCGTTGGCGATCGGCCATCTGGCCGACCGGCTGCGCGGCGGCGATGCCTTCGTGCAGGAGTGGCCGCGCTACGAGCGCGTGCTGTCGCGTGCCGAGCGGCTCGAGTTGCAACAATTGCTGGCGCGGCATGGCTTCGACGTCGGCGAGCCGGACGGCCGCTTCGGCGCCAGGACCCGTTCCGCGATCCGCGATTTCCAGGCCCGGATCGGCCAGGTTCCCGACGGCTTCGCTTCGGCGGTGGTGCTGGACCGGTTGCGGGCCCGCTAGGGCTAACCACCCCGCCATCTTCGAGTTGACATTTTTGGCGTGCTATTGACCCTGCAAGCCGGCAATGGGCACTCGGTATGACTGGTAAATTTCGGCTTTCGCGCGGGTTCCTCGGCGTGGCTCTTTTGGCCGCGGCCGAACTGGCCTGCGTCGCGGCGATTGAAATCGCCGCGATGGCCCCGGCGGAGGCCCAGTATTACAGCAATGACGGCCGTCAGTACCGCCAGCGGCCGCAACGCCAGCAGGGCGGCGGCGGCTTTTTCGATGGCCTGTTCGGCCGCCCGCGCGCGCCGGTCTACCAGGAGCCGCAATATGAGCGGCCCCAGCCGCAGCAACAGCAGCAGGTCGATAGTTCGCGGGCGCCCAGCCCCCGCAAATCCGACGGCACGACGCCAACCACGTCGGTCGTGGTGCTGGGCGACGCCATGGCTGACTGGCTGGCTTATGGCCTCGAAGAGGCCTTTGCCGACGCGCCGGAGATAGGCATCGTCCGCAAGAACAAGCCCTATTCCGGTCTGCTGCGCTACGACGCCAAGACCGATCAGGACTGGTGGACAATGGCGCGGGAGTTGCTGGCGCCGGAGAAGCCGAATTACGTGATCATGATGCTCGGCGTCACCGACCGTCAGAGCTTCCGCGCCAGCGACCTCGCCCGGGCGGCCGAGAAAAAAGAAACCGAAGCACCCGCCGCTGTTCCGAATGCACCCGCCAGTGCGGCGTCCGCCGATCCCGACGACGACGAGGAAACCAGCATTGCGGCGTCCGAGCCGGCCAGCCGCCGCATCACCGGGACGGTCGAATTCCGCACCGACCAATGGGCGTCGATCTATTCGAAGCGCATCGACGACACCGTGGCCGCACTCAGGAGCAAGGGCGTGCCGGTGTTCTGGGTCGGCCTGCCATCGATCCGCGGTGCCCGCTCGACCGCCGACGCGGTCTATCTCAACGATCTCTATCGCGCCCGCGCCCAGCGTGCCGGCGCCATCTACATCGACGTCTGGGACGGCTTCGTCGACGAAAACGGCCGCTTCGCCACATTCGGTCCGGATTTCGAGGGCCAGCGCCGGCGGTTGCGGTCGGGCGACGGCGTGTTCTTTTCGCAGGCCGGTGCCCGCAAGCTCGCCCATTATGTCGAGCGCGAATTGCGCCGTCACATGAGCAACCGGGTGCCGGTGGCCTTGCCGTCCGGTCCGCTGGAGCCGCTGCCTGAAGGTCAATCCGCGGCGCGGCCGCTGTCCGGTCCGGTGGTACCGCTGACGACGCCGGTGAGCGCCGGCAATCTGCTCGGCGGCGCCGGCAGCCGCTCGACGCTGGTGGACGCCACCGCGACGCGTGTGCTGGTCAAGGGCCAGACGGTCGATGCCCCGGCGGGCCGCGCCGATGATTTCGTGTGGCCGCCCGGCAGCGCCCGTACGACCGACCCCGCTGCCGTGACGGTGCCGGCCGCGGCCGCTGCCGCGTCGGCATCCGTGCCGCCCGCGGCGACGTCCTATACCGAGCCGCCGGTGGTGGCGCCGAAGCCGGTCCTGCCGAAAGTCGATCCAAAGGCGGCGGCAAAATCCAAACCGACAGCACCGCCTGCCGCGCCGCGCGCGGTCGAAACCCGGCCGCGCCCGCAGGCCGCCGCACCGCCGCCGGCCCGGTCATCGGGTCCGTTCGACTGGTTCAGATAATCTGATTGAATATAGCGGCGCGGTTGCCGGGGAAGCGATTCCGGCAACCGGCGCCGTAGAACGCGAAACGCAACCGCGCACGACTGACCGGACGCTACGGCCACCGTTTACGCCGGTGGCGTCACTCCTCCAGAATTCGGGTCTGCACGGCGTTACATTGACGCGCACTCGCACTGGCCGATACGCCCGATTCGTAACGTCAATGATGCAGCGGCGCGATCCGAGTCTCGAGTCCTCCCGGCGGCAAAGCTGTGGTCAAGTCGCTCACCGCGGGAAATTTCTGTGATAAAGTCGCGCACGCCTGTCGGAGCAAGCCCGTGCCGCGTTTTGTCCTTGTCATCGCCGCCATTCTGGTCGCCGGCGCGGCCGCGCCGGCCAGCGCCGCCAACTGGCTGGAAAAGTCCTTCTATCTGAGCGGCCCGCGCTACGACGGCGCAGTGCCGCCGTGCGATGTCGCGCTCGGCACCATCGCAGCGCGATTCGCGCACAAGGAAAGCCGGTTCTGGAATTCCAGCCTGCAAATTCTTGATTTCGAACGGGTGCGCCAGGTTGCTTACCGGCCGTGGGCGGCGGGCACAATTCCGCGCCGCTTCTGCAGCGCCGTTGCCCTGGTGAGCAACGGACGCCGCCATGCGGTGCATTACTGGATCGGTGAGGATACCGGGACCATCGGCGCAAGCTGGGGTGTGGAGTGGTGCGTGGCCGGGCTCGACCGCAACTGGTCCTATAATCCGGGGTGCAAGATGGCGCGGCCCTGAGGGTCTGCGGCTGCGCTGTTGCCGGCTCTGGCGGACTTGCCTTCCAGCCAGTCGGCATTGTCGGCCAAAGCCAGCAGGGATTCCTGCATTTTCAGGTAGCGCGCCCTTGCCTCGGAAGGGCAATCCTCGGCGCCCGCCGAGGCGGCGCATTCGCTGGCCCAGGCGCGCAATTTATCCGCGTTCAGCGTGTCGATCATGGCGGACCTCTTTCTGGAAATACGGACCCAACATCGGTGAGGGTCTGGGCAGGAACGCGCCCTTCGAACGCATCGGGACTTGTCTATTGAACGGTCCACGGGGGCCGACCCTGCCGTCGGACGAGAAATAGTTGCAAGGTCAGGCCTGTTTTGTTTATATTATGTTCTTGATAAGTTCTAATTTTATCGGTATTTCAGTAGGGAACTTTTGGTTTCGATCAATTTCCGGTTTGTTCTCCAGAGGCGTCTTGCGTAAAGGGGGATCCATGCCAGCCCGTTCCGTTGCCCAAAGTCCTGTCGTCCGTGGTTCCATTGACCGGCGTCCCCTCACGACGCGTCGTCGCGTGGCCGACGCGCTCAGGTGCGCATCCGTCGCCGTCTGCTTCACCTTGCTGTTTGCCGTGGTGGCGCTGGCGCAGGAGCGGGGGCAGGGCCGCAGCCAGACCTTCGGCGATGATCCCCGGCAGAGCGCCCCCGGTCAGTTCGATTTCTATGTGCTGGCGTTGTCGTGGTCGCCGTCTTATTGCGCTGCGGCGGCCGAGCGCGCGCCGCAGCGGACGCCGGAGCAGCAATGCGCCGGCCGGCCGTTCCACTTCGTGGTGCACGGGCTGTGGCCGCAATATGAACGCGGCTCGCCGTCCTACTGCCAGGTACCAGCGCCGCGGCTCAACCGCGCCATCGTCGGCGAAATGCTCGACCTGATGCCGAGCCCACGCTTGATCTTCCACCAGTGGGACCGGCATGGCACGTGTTCCGGCTTGTCGGCGTCCGCCTATTTCGAAACGGTGCGCAAGGCGCGGGCGGTGGTGAAAATTCCCGGCGACTATCTCGAACTCGACAAGCCGATGATGGTCAATCCCGGCGACGTCGCCGCGGCCTTCATCAAGGCCAATCCCGGCATGACGGAGGCCAATATTGCGGTCTCCTGCGACAGCAAGCGGCTCAATGAAGTGCGCATCTGTCTCAGCAAGGATTTTTCTTTTCGTGACTGCGCCGAGGTCACGCGCCGTTCGTGCCGGCGCGACAGGGTCGCGATGCCGGCGGTGCGTGGCGGCTGACACGTTAGCTATCATCCAGAGCAGCGCGCGTTAAGCGCGTGCGGCCGGCGTCATTCGCGTCGATCAGGAACCCAGAAATAAACTGCGTTCGTGCCGTGACCTATCGTAGGCGATGACATTAAGCGGCTGCTAACGATGGCGGCCTGCGGAATGGGGATAAGGCCTGCGGGTCACGTATTCACACAAGCTTCTCGTAAGCGAAAATGCGCATTGTCCGGCACGCGATGAGTGCGGGGAGGGCGCTGCCATGCGCGGGACTGTATGAACAAGGCGCGGGAATACATTAATTTCGCTGGCTGGTTTGTGGGCATCGGCTACGCCGTGATGTGGCCGTTCACGGCATCGGGTCGCAGCAGCGAGCCGTTTGGCGCCTCCGTGCTGTGCGGTGACGGTGTGCTGGCCGGGTGGCTGTGCCAGACGTCCTACCCGCTGCGGATGCCGGAGGCTTTTCACGTACTTGGATTCGCGTCCGCACTGTTCGTTGTCTTCCGCCTGGTGAACTACGCCGCGCGGCGGTTGAGACGCCGGCCGCAGGCCCTCGTCATCGTTTCGCCCTCGGACGTACCGATCGTACCGTCGCCAGCAACCTTTGCGCGGCCACGCCTGCCGCCGGCGCCGCCGCCGCATCGATCGGTCAAGCCGCGCACGCATTTTGGCCTGCGCAATGTGCCACGCTGAGCGCCGAGTTGTGGCATAAGCGCGAGCGGCAGGCCGGATCCGCGGCCGCCATCGTCGGAGCAGCGAAACAACGCCGTGAACTATCGCCACGCCTTCCATGCCGGCAGCTTTGCCGATGTGTTCAAGCACGCCGTGCTGGCCCGTATTCTCAATTATCTGCGCGAGAAGGAGAGCGCTTTCCGCGTCATCGATACCCATGCCGGCGCCGGCCTCTACGATCTGACCGGCGCGGAGGCCAGGCGGGGCGGCGAATGGCAGGAGGGCATCGCACGGCTGCTGGCGGCAGAGCCGGCCGCGCCCGTTGCGGCGCTGCTGGCGCCCTACCTCGATGTGGTCGGGGCGCTCAATGAGCCCGGCCGGCTGAAAATCTATCCGGGCTCGCCGGCGATCGCGCGCGCCTGGTTGCGGCCGCAGGACCGGCTGATCGCCTGCGAGCTGGATCTCAAAACAGAGTCGCTGTTGAGTCGTAATCTGCGCGGCGATCCGCGCATCAAGGTGCTCGAGATCGACGGCTGGACCGCGCTATCGGCTTACGTGCCGCCGCCGGAGCGGCGCGGCCTGATCCTGATCGATCCGCCGTTCGAGGAACCCGCCGACTACCACCGGCTGTCGCACGGACTGATCGAGGCGCACCGCAAATGGGCGACCGGCATCTACGCGCTCTGGTATCCGATCAAGGATCGCGGCGACCCGGATGCGTTGGCCAAGAGGCTGCGGCGCGCCGGCATCGGCAAATTGTTGCGCGCTGAACTAATCGTCACGCCGTTGCGCGATCCGAGGCGTCTTAACGGCTCCGGACTGATCCTGGTGAACCCGCCGTGGACGCTCGAAGGCGAACTGTCGACGCTGCTGCCGGCGCTGGCCGGTATTCTCGGCCGCGACGGCGGCGGCGCTTTCCGGCTCGACTGGCTCGCCGGCGAAAGCTGATCGCGCTGCATTGCGGTATCTGCCGCCTCTTTCCAGCAGCGCACAGTTAGTGTGTAGTTCCATTATTGGCAGTGACGTTCCGCCTCTTTAAGGAGGCCGGCGGAGTGACAGAGGCCGCTCGTGGCCGACGCTATCCCCGAAAGAAGAATGTCCGGCCGAGCCGCCGTGTCGTGGGGCCGGTGGCGGAGCAGTACGGGGAAGAGGGAGAATTCCCGATGGCGCAAACCGGAGTGGTGAAGTTTTTTAATGGTGAAAGAGGCTACGGGTTCGTGAAGCCAGATGATGGCGGACGCGATGTGTTCGTGCACATCACCGCCGTGGAGCAGGCCGGTCTGAAGGGCCTGAACGAGGGGCAACACATCAGCTTCGATGTTGAACCGGACAAGAAGGGCAAGGGCCCCAAGGCAGTGAATCTGATCATCACCGGCTGAGCAACTGGCGCATGATGGCCGCGGATGTCATCATGCACCGATGCCGGGCGGGCGCCGCACGCCTCATTGTTGAAATGCAACAGCCGGGACGGCGCGTCCCGCTTCTGTAAGGGTGATCTTTTGTCATGATGATTCTGCGTTCTTCTCCTGCTTCGCCTTTCGGCCGCAAGGTTCGGATCGCCGCCGCAGTGCTCGGCCTCGATGGCCAGATCGATGTGCGTGCAACCGATCTCGACAGCGAGTCCGACAGCATCCGCGTCGAAAACCCGCTCGGAAAAATTCCGGCCCTGGTGCTGGAGAACGGAACCGCCTACTACGACTCGCGCGTGATCGTCGAGTATCTCGATCATCTCGCGGGCGGAGGCCGCATTATTCCACGCGGAGAAGCGCGCTTCGAGACGCTCCGATTGCAGGCGCTGTGCGACGGCATCCTCGATGCCTGTCTGATGCTGGTGTACGAGAACCGCTTCCGTCCCGAGGACAAGCGGGTTTCCGCCTGGACAGACCGGCAGGGCGGAAAAGTCGCGCGCGGCATGGCGGCGCTGGAAGCATCGCCGCCGCCCCTCGATGCAGTGCCCGATGTCGGCCAGATTTCGCTCGCCTGTCTGCTCGGCTATCGCGACCTGCGCTTTGCCGGCACCTGGCGGAAGGAATATCCCCGGCTGCTCGCTTGGCACGACAAATTCGATGCGCAGGTGCCGTCATTCGCGGCGACAAAAATCTCGCCCTGAGCACGGCCGCATTCGCAAAATAAAAAGCCCCGGAGCGATCCGGGGCTTTTCTTTTCGTCCCATGCTTTGCGGCCTAGAAACGATAGTTCAGGCCGGCGCGGACGATGTTGGTCTTGAAGCTGGCATCGGATCCTGCGACCGAACTGCCGCGGCCGAGATCGACATGCAGATATTCAACCTTGGCGGTCCACGGCCCGGCCAGCGCGGCTTCGACGCCGCCACCCAGCGTCCAGCCCGACCTGGTCTCGCTGCCGCTGCCGACGCCGGTCACCCAGGTATCGACCTTGCCCACAGCCCAGCCGCCAGTGACGTAGGGCATGTAATTGCCGGCTGCGTAGCCGAGGCGGCCGCGCACGGTGCCGAGCCATTTGTTGGCGGTATCGCAATTGGTGGCACCACAAGCGCCGCTGCCGCGGATATTGCTGTAGCCGATGTCGCCTTCAAGACCGACCACGACCGGACCGGTCTGGAAGTTGTAGCCGAGCGTGCCGGAAAAGATGCCGCCGCTGACATCATAGTTTCCGCCGCCGAAGTCCGACGTGCCCCAGCCGCCGCCACCGGTCACACCGGCATAGAATCCGGTCCAGTTATAGATCGGCGAAGCAACGTAGACGGGTGCCGCCGCAGGCGCCGCTTGACGCATCGGAATATCCGCAGCCGATACTGCCGTCGCGCCGAGTGCGATGACGGCGCAGCTCGCGATCAAGGATTTAGCGAGCGACGATTTCGCAAGAAGAGATTTTTTCATGACCACCTGCCGTTGTCCAAACGGACGACGCGAACTGCGCCGTTCCCCGATACCGGATTCAACAGTCAGGCGGGATCGTAGTTCCCGGGCGGCGGCCCGAAATGCCACGGCGCGACAATTTGGTTAAAAATGTCGATACTTTTCGCGTTTGCCGCGGGCATAAAAAGAGCCCCGAGCCGAAGCCCGGGGCTCTTCGTCGTCGCAGTGACTAGAAGCGGTAGTTGAGACCGCCGCGAACAACATTGGTGTGGAAGTCGACGTTGGTGCCGCCGGCAAATGATCTGTTGCCGAGATCGACGTACAGGTATTCAGCCTTGGCGGTCCACGGACCGGCCAGCGCGACTTCAACGCCGCCACCGAGGGTCCAGCCTGCCTTGGTCTTGGTCTCGCTGAAGCCCAATGCCGACGCTTCGATATCGCCGACGGCCAGACCGCCGGTGACGAACGGCATCACGCGATCGAACGCGTAGCCGATACGGCCGCGCACGGTGCCGAGCCAATTGTTGCGGGTTTCGCAGGAACCGATGGCGCAGATGCCGGCGCTGGTGCTGCCCTTGATGCCGCTCCAGGCGACGTCGCCTTCAAGACCGAACACGGTCTGACCGGCCTGCCAGTTGTAGCCGATGGTGCCGCCAACCACGGCGCCGTCCACATCGAACGAGCCGGTGCCGCCGAAAGCATTGTTGAAGTTCGAGCGTCCCCAGCCGTAGCCGGCGTTGATACCGGCATACATGCCGGTCCAGTTATAGACAGGCGCCATATACATCGGCGCCTTCGCCGGCATCGCCTGCGGACGCTGCATGTCGGCCGCGTGGGCAACACCCGTCATCGAAATCACGGCGAGAGCACCCGCCAACACAACACGCTTCATTGCAGTTCTCCTGAAAGCCACCCACCCGAGTGATCGTGGGCGCACAGTATTCGTAAGCTAGAAGACGTCTAGTGCAGAGATGCAACACAACGAAGTAAGTTGTTGATTGTATTGTCTAAGTTACGTCGTTGTGATGACACTTTGTAGCCATGGTTACATCGCTGGTCCGCCGTAGTTCGGCTTGTGCAAATACTTGTAACTCAAAGGAAACATTGGAACTCATACGCAAAAACCCCGAGGCTTCCCCCGGGGTTTCTTGCCTGAGCGGCGTTGCCGCATTCGTCGCGCCTAGAAGTGGTAGTTGAGGCCCAGCCGCAGAATGTTGCTGTCGAAGCCATTGTTCTGGCCGGTGGCGATATAGTTCCGGCTGCCGAGATCCATGTAGAGGTACTCGACCTTGGCCGACCAGTTCGGCGTGAAGCCCACCTCCATACCGAGGCCGAGCGTCCAGCCAGCCTGCGTCTTGGTCTCGGAAAGTCCGGCAATCGTTCCGGTGACATTGCCGAATGCCAAACCGCCGGTGCCGTAGAACAGCACGTTGTTCATCGCATAGCCGATGCGACCGCGTAACGAACCGAACCACGGATTGGAAAACTGGTAGGGCGCGAAGGTCGACTCCGCGGACGAGAGGTTAAGATCCGCCTCGCCGCCGAACACCAAAGCGCCGCGCTGCCAGTTGTAGCCGCCCTGCAAGCCGCCGCCGATGCCGCTCGGCTTGGAGCCGCTGTTGCTCACATCGCCCCAGTTGTAGCCGAGGTTAATGCCGGCGTAGGGGCCGGCCCAGTTATAGAGACCGCCCTGAGCGGGCGCCGCGTAATACGGGGCAGGTCCACCCTGCCGGAAATCGGCCGCGGTCGCCGCACCAGCGACAACCGCCATGCTCGCCACAGTCATGGCCATGATCGCTTTATTCATCGGTATCCTCCACTTGATCCCGCTCCGGCCTTCGCCAGCCGCGAAAGCGTGACATTTTAGTGGAAGCTTTATCGCGCCCTTTACGTTAAACGGATATGAATGCGTAAGTATTCGAACGTGGTCAGGCTTCGTTACGCTTAAGGAAGTCTTATGGCACCGGGGCTTTTGCTACTTTCATTTACCATGTCCCCTCACGATGCATTCACTATAATGCCGTGACCGCGGGCCAGACCTGCAATGACAGACGCCATTGTGGCGTGAACAGTCCGGCGAAATGGCTATGGCAGATAACGACACTTACCCGCCGCCGCGCACGGCGCTGATCACCGGCGCGGGCCGCCGCATCGGCCGCGCCATAGCGTCGGCGCTTGCCGATGCCGGTTATGGCGTGGTGTTGCATGCCCATCGATCGCGCGCCGAGGCCGAGCAGTTGGCGGCCGAAATCATCGCAACCGGCGGCCGCGCCAGCGTCGTGCTCGCCGACCTTGCCGATGCCGAGGCTGTGCGCGGCGTGGTGCCGGCGGCGGCCGCGCTGGGGCCGCTGACGCTCCTGGTGAACAGCGCCAGCGAATTCAATTTCGACGAGATCGCCACCCTGCAACGTGACAGCTTCGATCGCGCGATGGCGGTCAATCTGGCGGCGCCCTTGTTTCTCGCGCAGGCCTTTGCGGCCCAGGCGCCGGAGGGGGCCGATGCCTCGATCGTCAACGTGGTCGACCAGCGCGTGCTCAAGCCGACGCCGCGCTTCCTCTCTTATGCGCTGAGCAAAAGCGCGCTGCACAACGCGACGACCATGCTGGCGCAAGGGCTGGCCCCCAGGCTGCGGGTGAATGCCGTGGCGCCAGGGCCGACGCTGCCGAGCCCGCGGCAGACCGACGCGCAGTTTGCCGCCCAGGCCGCGACTTTGCCGTTGCTGCAGGGGCCATCGCCGGACGATGTTGCCGCGGCCGTGCTGTATCTGGCGCAGGCCCGCAGCGTCACCGGCGTCACCATCCCTGTCGACGGCGGCCAGCATATCGCCTGGCGCACCGCCGACAGCGATGTGGCGGAATAGAGCCGCCGCATTATCTGTCCCCCATGAACGGTCCGCCCAAAGACCTCGAACCGGCCGACGACCTCCGCGAGGAGGACGATGAATCGTCGCTGCCCGAACTGGAACTGACCGAAGCGCCAGCCGGATCGCTAACCGCGGGGCGCTCCGCGATCGCGCGCTTCGCCAAGCTGGCGCCGCGGGCGCCCGGCGTCTACCGGATGATCGACGCCAACGGCGACGTGCTCTACGTCGGCAAGGCCAAGAACATCCGGAAAAGGGTGATCTCCTACACGCGGCCGGCCGGCTACGACAACCGCATTGCCCGCATGATCGCCGGTACGGTGACGATGGAGTTCGTCAGCACAAGGACCGAAACCGAAGCGCTGCTGCTTGAAGCCAATCTGATCAAGCGGCTGCGGCCGCGCTTCAACGTGCTGATGCGCGACGACAAGTCGTTTCCCTACATCATGATCACGTCGGATCACTGGGCGCCACAGATTCTCAAGCACCGCGGCGCACGCACCCGGCCGGGGCACTATTACGGCCCCTTCGCCAATGCCGGCGCGGTCAACCGTACCGTCAACGCGTTGCAGCGGGCGTTTTTGTTGCGCTCCTGTTCGGACTCGTTCTTCGAGTCGCGCACGCGGCCCTGTCTGCTGCACCAGATCAAGCGCTGCGCGGCGCCCTGCACCGGCGAGATCGATTTCGCCGGCTATTCCGCGCTGGTGCGCGAGGCCAACGACTTCCTGTCCGGGCGCAGCCGTGCCGTACAGCAGGAGCTGGCGGCGGAAATGGACGCCGCGGCGTCGACGCTCGATTTCGAGCGCGCCGCGATCTACCGCGACCGGCTGGCGGCGCTGTCGGCGATCCAGTCGCACCAGGGCATCAATCCGCGCAACGTGGAAGAGGCCGACGTCTTCGCCGTGCACCAGGCCGGCGGCTATACCTGCGTCGAGGTGTTCTTCTTCCGCACCGGGCAGAACTGGGGCAACCGCGCTTACTTCCCCAAGGCCGACCGCTCGCTGTCGGCGCCCGAGGTGTTGAGCGCCTTCATGGCGCAATTCTATGACGACAAGCCGCCGCCGCGGCTGATGCTGGTGTCGCACGATTTCGAGGAGCGCGAATTGCTTGCTGAGGCGCTCTGCATCAAGGCCGGACGCAAGGTCGAGATCAGCATGCCGCAGCGCGGGGAGCGCAAGGAGCTGGTCGAGCATGCGCTGACCAACGCCCGCGAGGCGCTGGCGCGCAAGCTGGCCGATACCTCGTCGCAGCAGCGTCTGCTGAAGGCGCTGACAGAGACCTTCGGCCTGCCGCGCGAGCCCCGCCGCATTGAGGTCTATGACAACAGCCATATCGCCGGCAGCAACGCGGTCGGCGCCATGGTGGTCGCGGGGCCGGAAGGCTTCCGCAAGAACCAGTATCGCAAGTTCAACATCCGCTCGGCAGACCTGACGCCGGGCGATGACTACGGCATGTTGCGCGAGGTATTGCAGCGGCGCTTCAAGCGGCTGCTGAAGGAGGACCCGCGTGAGACTGTCTTACCCTCTCCCCTTGAGGGAGAGGGTGGCTATCTTTCTTCTTCACCACCCCCCTTGCGGGGGAGGTCGGCTGCCGAAGGCACCCGGGTGGGGGGCGAGCCATTGGCGCAGAGTCTCGAAGACGCCCCCCTCCCCATTCTTCCCCCGCAAGGGGGGAGGGAAGAGGTTGTCGTCGGCGAGGCGGCCATAGCCGCCCCCGATGGAGCCGAACCCATCGACTTCGACTCCGACGACGCAACCTGGCCCGACCTGTTGCTGATCGACGGCGGGCAGGGGCAACTGAAAGTGGCGTCCGAGGTGCTTGCAGAACTGGGCCTGCATTATCTCCCCGTCGTGTCCATCGCCAAGGGAATGGACCGCGACGCCGGGCGCGAGACCTTCTTCATGCCGGGCCGCGATCCCTTCAAGCTGCCGCCGCGCGATCCGCTGCTGTATTTCGTCGAGCGCCTGCGCGACGAGGCGCATCGTTTCGCCATCGGCTCGCACCGCGCGCGGCGCAAGAAAGACATCCGCGAGGCGGGCTTGCAGGAAATCGCCGGCGTCGGGCCGACGCGCAAACGCGCGCTGCTGCGCCATTTCGGCACCCTGAAGGCAATCGAGCGCGCCAGCCTGCCGGATCTCGCCCAGGTGCCGGGAATCAGTGCGGAGACGGCGCGCAAGATTTATGAGTTCTTTCACGAGAAGGCGGCGCAGTAAGCGGCGACAGGGGAGTGGAGCATGATCATCAACCGGCAGGAAGACGTCACCGACGTCGTCGTCGACGCCTTCAAGAACACCGAGAACCCGCGCACGCGCGAAATTCTCCAGTCGCTGGTCAAGCATCTGCATGCGTTTGCCCGCGACGTGCGGCTGACCGAGGAGGAATTCCAGGCGGCGACGCAATACATCGCCAGACTCGGTCAGCTCACCAACGCGACCCACAACGAAGTCGTGCTGATGTCGGGCTCCCTCGGCTTCTCGACGCTGATCTGTCTGCTCAACAACGGCAACAACGGCCAGACCGAGACGACGGCCAATCTGCTCGGGCCGTTCTGGCGGCTGAATTCGCCACGCACCGAGAGCGGTGGCTCCATCGTGCGCTCGCCGACGCCGGGACCGGCGCTGTTCGTGAACTGTTGGGTCAAGGATCAGAGCGGGCAGCCGATCGCCGGCGCCGAAATCGACGTCTGGCATTCGTCGCCGGACGGTCTCTACGAGCAGCAGGACCCCGATCAGGCGGACATGAATCTGCGTGGCAAGTTCACCACCGACGCGCAGGGCCATTTCGCCTTTCGCAGCGTCAAGCCCGCGGGCTATCCGATCCCGATCGACGGGCCGGTTGGTGATCTGGTGCGGGCGACCGGCCGCCATCACTACCGTCCCGCGCATCTGCATTTCCTGATCCTGAAGCAGGGCTTCAAGACGCTGATTTCGCAAATCTACGTCAATGACGACGAGAAGCTCGAGACGGACGTGCAGTTTGGCGTCACCCGCGCACTGGTCGGGAACTATGTCCGCCACGACGGCGGCGCACCGGCGGCGGACGTCATCGGCGCGTGGTATTCGCTGGATCAGACTTTCGTCATGGAGCCGGGCGTCAGCAAGCTGCCGAAAGCGCCAATCCAGTAGACAGCAGGAATTGTGGCGGCCGTCGCGGTTGACCTTGACGCCGCAGCGGTGTTCTTTGACCCGCATGAATGCCATGGACTCCAGCCGGCTGCCGGCGCATTCGCTCGCGCTGCCCAATTTGTTGACCTACGCCCGCATTGCCGCCGTTCCGGTGGTGGTGGGCCTGTTGTATTGGGAAAACATCTTTGAAGGCGGACTGTGGCTGCGCTGGGTGGCGCTGGCGGTATTCATTGCCGCCGGCCTGACCGATATTCTCGACGGTTATCTGGCCCGCATGTGGGGCCAGCAGTCTGCGCTTGGCCGCATGCTCGACCCGATCGCCGACAAGCTCTTGGTGGCGTCGTGCCTGCTGATGCTGGCGGCGGAGGAAACCATCCGCGGCTGGACGCTGTTCGCGGCCGTGATCATTCTGTGCCGCGAAATCCTGGTGTCGGGCCTGCGAGAGTTTCTGGCGGAGTTGCGCGTCGGCGTGCCGGTCACGAGCCTGGCGAAGTGGAAAACCGTCGGCCAGCTTGTCGCCATCGGTTTCTTGATCGCCGGTCCGGCCGGCCAGCAGGTGCTGCCTGTCACCATCGAAATCGGTATCGGCCTGCTGTGGCTGTCGGCGCTGCTGACGCTCTACACCGGCTGGGACTACATGCGCGCCAGTTTGCGCTATATGGTGGACTAGAGTGAGCATCACCCTTCGCTACTTCGCCTGGGTGCGTGAGCGGATCGGCAAGCCGGATGAAGTGGTCGATGTTCCGCCCGGCATCGGCACCGTCGGCGAACTGATGACGTGGCTGGCCTCGCGGGGCGAGGAATATGCCCACGCTTTTGAAAATCCGAAAATCATCCGCGCCGCCATCGATCGCACCCACGTCAAGGCGCACACCCCGATCGGCACCGCCCGCGAAATCGCCTTCTTCCCGCCGATGACGGGGGGGTAGGCCGATGCGTCATCCTGAGGTTCGCGCTGCTGCGCGTGCTAAGGATGACGGGCACCGGCCGATGCTCTAGATTGGCTACCATGACCGCAGCAACCACCGTCCGCATCCAGCGCGAGGGCTTCGACGCGGCCGCCGAAGCGGCGCGGTTGACGCGCGGCCGAACCGATATCGGCGCGCTGGTGACCTTCACCGGCATCTGCCGCGGCGCGGAAGCGGGCGAACCGATCGAGGCCCTGACGCTGGAGCATTATCCCGGCATGGCCGAAGCCGAGATCGAGCGGCATGTCGCAGAGGCGGTCGCGCGCTGGCCGCTGATGGGCGTCACGGTGATCCACCGCTATGGCCGCATCGCGCCCGGCGAGGACATCATGATGGTGGCCGCGGCCTCGTCGCACCGGGAGGCGGCTTTTTCCGCCGCCGAGTTCCTGATGGATTATCTGAAGACCCGCGCACCGTTCTGGAAGCAGGTCGAGAAGGCAGGCGCGACAGACTGGGTCGAGGCCAAAGCGGCCGACGATAGCGCGGCCGAGCGCTGGGTGAGGCCGGCCGGCCGCGACGCGGCCGAATAGGGCGCGCCTCTCGAAGTGTGATAGGTTCCGCCGGGGTGGGCGAGGCAGAACATGATTCCGGCGCTGATGACAGCGGTGGCGATACTGGCGCTCGGCGGCGTTCCGGCGCCGGCTGCGCAGGTGTCCTATTACGATGTGACCCGGGGCGCGCATCCGCACGACGTGGCACCGGCGCCCGATGGCATCGTCTGGTACACCGCGCAGAATCAGGGCGCGGTCGGTGTTCTCGATCCCAAGACCCGCAAGGTGTCGCAGATCGCGCTCGGCGACGGCTCATCGCCGCACGGTGTCATCATCGGGCCGGATCGCGCTGCATGGGTCACCGACAGCGGCCTGAATGCGGTGGTGCGGGTCGATCCCGCCACCAAGGGCGTGACGCTGTTCCGGCTGCCGGCGAATTTTTCCGACGCCAATCTCAACACCGCCACCTTCGACCGCAAGGGCATGCTCTGGTTCACCGGACAGAGCGGCGTCTATGGCCGCGTCGATCCGGCGACCGGCAAGGTCGAGGCCTGGAAGGCGCCGAGGGGCGCCGGTCCCTACGGCATCACGACGACGCCGAACGGCGACGTCTGGTACGCGTCCTTGGCCGGCGACCACATCGCCAAGATCGACACCGTCAGCGGCGACGCCCTGATGGTGCCGCCGCCAAAGCCCGGCGTCGGGCCGCGCCGCATCTGGTCCGACTCGAAAGGCCTCCTCTGGGTCAGTTTCTGGACCACGGGCGAAGTCGCGCGCTTCGATCCCGCCAGCAAGGTGTGGAAAGTCTGGCGCCTGCCGAACAGCAAGCACGGGTGCTACGCCGTCTATGTCGATGACGCAGACAAGGTCTGGCTCACCGACTTCAGCCAGAACGCAATCCTGCGGTTCGACCCGGCGACGGAGAAGTTCGACAGCTTCGCCAGCAACAGACGCAACGCATCGGTGCGGCAGATTCTCGGCCGGGCCGGCGAACTGTGGGGCGCCGAATCCGGCACCGACCGGCTGGTCGTGGTGCGCGAATGAGCCTGTCCCGTCGCCATGTCCTGGGATTGCTCGCCGGCAGCGTGACGCTGGTCGCCGGCGTGCGCCCGATCGGCGCCGCGCCATCGCGCATCGGCACGCTGATTGCCGCGGCGGACGTGCTGCCGATGCTGGCGCAGCGCATCGCCTTCATTTCGCACGCGCTGCTCGGCACGCCCTACCGCGGTTTCACCTTGATCGGCGGTCCGGACCAGCCGGAGCAATTCGTGACGCGCGACGACTGCTTCGACTGCGTCACGTTCTGCGAGACCGTGCTGGCGGCGGCGATGGCGCGCACGCCGGACGGCTATGAGGCCGCCTTGCGCACCATGCGCTATCGCGGCGGCCGCATCGACTGGCGCGAGCGGAATCATTATTTCTCCGAGTGGAGCGAAAACAACATCGCCAATCGGCTGGTGCGGCCGGTGTTTCTGCCGGGCAGCGTTCAGACCGACAAGCCGCTCGGCTGGATGCCGGAGCTGGGCGAGCGGCGCATGACGCTGTCGGCGGTGCCGCGCGGTAGCCTGCTGGCGCACCGCGATCGCCTCCGGACCGGCGATATCATCGGTTTCCTGTCGGAGCGGCCGAAGCTCGACTTCTTCCACACCGGTTTTGTCGTGGTCGGCGGCGACGGCGGGCTGTGGCTGCGTCACGCGTCGAAGAGCAGACGCCGCGTGCTCGACGAACCGCTGGCGCGCTTCATCAACGTCACCGGCGTCCGGGCCGTGACGCTGTTGCGGGCCGAAGAGGGGCGGGCGGAGGAGATGGTGGCGTGAGGGGAAGGCCTTGGAGCTGTCATGGCCGAGCTTGTCCCGGCCATCTCGCTTAGGCGGGCACAGTGCTCACCTAAGCGGGGTCACCGGGACAAGCCCGGTAACGACAAACCGACGTCATGGGTCGACGCGCAAGCCTAAGCCGCCACGGCCTTCGGGTTCACTTCGGCTGTGTAGTCTTCCATCAACTGCTTGGTGATGCCGCCGGGGGTGAATTTCCAGTCTGCGATCTCCGACACCGCGGTGACTTCCGCGGCCGAGCCGGTGATGAAGCATTCGCCGAACTGGGTCAGTTCGTCCGGCAGGATGCGGCGCTCGATCACCTCGATGCCGCGCTTGCGGGCGAGCCCGATCACGGTTTGCCGCGTGATGCCGTCGAGGAAGCAGTCGGCCAGCGGCGTGTGGATCTTGCCGTCTTTGGTGAAGAAGATGTTGGCGCCGGTGCATTCGGCGACGCGGCCTTCCCAATCCAGCATCATGGCGTCGGCATAGCCGCGCCGCTCGGCGCGATGCTTGGAGATGGTGCAGATCATGTAGAGGCCAGCGGCCTTGGCGCGGCACGGCGCGGTCTTGGGGTCGGGCCGGCGGTATTCGGCGAGGTCAAGCTTGATACCCTTGAGCCGCTGCTCGGGGTCGAAATAGCTCGGCCATTCCCAGCTGGCGATGGCGAGATGGATGGTGTTGCTCTGCGCCGAGACGCCCATCATTTCCGAACCGCGCCAGGCGATCGGCCGGACATAGGCTTCCTTGCGGCCGTTCTTTTCGACCACCAGCTTCTTGGCGGCGTCGATCTCGGCGACCGAATAGGGGATGTCGAAGTCGAGGATATTGGCGGAGCGCTTCAGCCGCTCGGAGTGCTCGGTGCACTTGAAGATCTGGCCGCCATAGGCGCGCTCGCCTTCGAACACGGCGCTTGCATAATGCAGACCATGGCTCAGCACATGCAGATTGGCGTCCTGCCAGGGAACCAGCTTGCCATCGTACCAGATGACCCCTTCAAGCCGGTCATAGGATTGTGCCGCCATGGTTTTCTCCCTCACGCCCTTTTAAATTACGGCCGCCACAGCGGCCTTTGTGGCCGTTGTGATGGCGCATTTTCAGCGCCAATTCCAACACTTTGCGTCTCCCGGCAACTCCGGTATGAGTGGCCGCAGTCGATCCGCGACCGGCGCAAACAAAGCCCGGTGGCAAGGAAACAGCGTCATGCGTACGATCGTTTCGTTATCGACGGAATTTTTGTAACATAAAGCCAAAATATGTCAACATGGCTGACATAAATGTGACTGCCAAAGGGACCGCCGTTGCCGGTGCGGCCGAACGCCCGGCCAGCGGGGGCGCGCCCGCCGATGGGCCCCGGCTCGAGCTGGCCTGGGACATCATCGAGCTGCTGTTCTTCGCCTACCGCGACTTCGTCGGCGATCCGGACGAGGTCCTGTCCAAGCTGGGCTTCGGCCGCGCCCATCACCGGGTGCTGCATTTCGTCAACCGCAATCCTGGCATGAAAGTCGCCGATCTGCTCGACATCCTCAACATCACCAAGCAGTCCCTTGGCCGCGTGCTCAAGCAAATGGTCGATCAGGGCTACGTGCTGCAGAAGGAAGGCGCGCAGGATCGCCGCCAGCGGCTGCTTTACGTGACGCCGAAGGGCGAGGCGCTGGCGCTCAAGCTCGCCGGTATGCAGACCGCCCGCATCAACCGCGCCATTGCCGAACTCGGCCCCGCCGCGCACGAGAGCGCGCGGCGCTTTCTCACCGCCATGATCGACGCCGACGATCGCGAAGCGGTGCTGCGGCTGATCGCGCGGGCCGACCGCGCGGCCCAGCCGCGGAGCTAGGCGAATGGTCTCGGCGCCGAGTGGGCGGAGAGTGCATCGATGCCGTTGACCGTACCCGCCAGACTTCCCGACGATGCGCCGCACCTGCTGGTGGTCGATGACGACCGCCGCATCCGCGATCTGCTGTCGCGCTTCCTCAACGGCGAGGGCTATCGCGTTACCACCGCGGACAGCGCCGTCGATGCACGCGCCAAGCTGACGGGGCTGAGCTTCGATCTGCTAATTCTCGACGTGATGATGCCGGGCGAGAGCGGCTTCGATCTGGCGCAGTCGATTCGCGGCACGTCTACGGTACCGATCCTGATGCTGACCGCGCGCGACGCCGCGGAAAGCCGGATCAAGGGCCTCGAAATGGGCGCCGACGACTACCTGTCGAAGCCGTTCGAGCCGCGTGAACTGTCGCTGCGCATCGCCAGCATTCTCAAGCGCACACGGCCGGAGGCGGCGCCACCGGTGGAGTCGGTGCGGTTCGGGCCGTTTGTCTATCATCTGGCGCGCGGCGAACTGCGCAAGGGCGAGGACGTGGTCCGCCTGACCGACCGCGAACGCGAGATGTTGCGGATCCTCGCCGGCACACCGGGCGAAACCGTTGCGCGGCTGGCGCTGGCCGGCAATGGCGGCTCGGTCAGCGAGCGCGCCGTCGACGTGCAGGTCAACCGGCTGCGCCGCAAGATCGAGCGCGATCCGGCCAATCCGATGTTCGTGCAGACCGTGCGGGGCGTCGGTTACCGGCTGGTGGCGGCGACATGACCGCCCTCGACATCGGCGGCAACGTGCGCACCGCACTGACGCGGTTGCGGCGTGCTTGGGAATGGTACGACTCGATCCCGCCGATCCGCCGCATTCACCGCATGCTCGGCCGCGTCGCCGACGGCTGGCGCCGTGCCAGCCGCTGGGTCAACAGCATGATGCCGAAGGGCTTGTTCGCCCGCGCGCTGCTGATCATCATCCTGCCGATGGTCATTCTCCAATCGGTGGTCGCCTTCGTGTTCATGGAGCGGCACTGGAACGTGGTGACCCAGCGCCTCTCCGCCAGCGTGGTGCAGGACATTGCGGCGCTGATCGAGGTGCAGCGCGGCTATCCGCAGGACGCCGAGCAGGCGACGCTGCGCCGCATCGCCCAGAACAAGCTCGGGCTGGTGGTGGATTTCTTGCCCCTTGGCGACATGCCGCCGCCCGGCCCCAAGCCGTTCTTCTCGCTGCTGGATCAGGCGCTGTCCGAGCAGTTGCGGACGCAGATCGGCCGGCCGTTCTGGATCGACACCGTCGGCAAGTCGTCACTGGTCGAGATACGTGTTCAGCTCGACACGAATGTGATGCGGGTTTTCGCGCGCCGCAGCGCCGCCTATGCCTCGAACTCGGAAATTTTCCTGCTGTGGATGCTCGGCACGTCGAGCGTGCTGCTGATCGTCGCCATCATCTTCCTGCGCAACCAGATCAAACCGATACTGAAGCTCGCCGACGCCGCCGAGAGTTTCGGCAAGGGCCGCGACGCGCCGAATTTCCGGCCGCGCGGCGCACGCGAAGTGCGGCGCGCGGCACAGGCCTTCATCGAGATGAAGACCCGCATCGAGCGCGCGCTCGAGCAGCGTACCACCATGCTGGCCGGCGTCTCGCACGATCTGCGCACGGTGCTGACGCGCTTCAAGCTCGAACTGGCGCTGCTCGGAGATACGCCCGAAGTCGAGATGATGAAGAAGGACGTCGATGAGATGGCGCATATGCTTGAGGCCTATCTCGCCTTCGCGCGCGGCGATCTCGGCGAGCAGTCGGAGCCGACCGACATGGCCGCGTTCCTCGACGAACTCAAGGACGACGCCGAGCGCCACGGCCACCAGACCAGTGTCGAGTTCCACGGCCAGCCGGTGGTCACCGTACGGCCGGCGGCGTTCAAGCGCTGCCTCGGCAATCTGGTGTCCAATGCCGCGCGCTATGCGCCGTCGATCGCCATCACCGGTCACCGCGACCATCGCTATCTGACGGTCACGATCGACGACGACGGCCCGGGCATCCCGGCCGATCTGCGCGAAGAGGTATTCAAACCGTTCCTGCGGCTCGACGACGCCCGCAACCAGGACGAAGGCGGCACCGGTCTCGGACTGGCGATTGCCCGCGACATCGCCCGCTCGCACGGTGGCGACATCATGCTCGGCGACTCGCCGCTCGGCGGCCTGCGGGCGACGGTGAAGGTGCCGGTGTAAGGCGTCTGGTCTCGGACGCGGTGCGGCGCGAAGCCCAGAAAAGCGCTTACGCCGCTTCCGCTTCAGCCTCGTCCTCATCGCGCGCACGGCGGCGCCGTCGCGCGCCGCGGCGGAGATACGACGGGATGGCGCAGAGGTCATCGAGGAAGCCGGACCAGCGCGCGGCGCTGGACAGGCCGCGGTCGAGGGCCGCCATGCTGGCGTCGAGACCGTCCTCGTCGTCATCCACCCACACGCTCAGCACACGCGCGAATATCAGCGCCGTGCCTTGCGCCCGCACCATGCCCCTCGGGCCGTTGGCGCCGATGCCGGCGGCTTCCAGCATCCAGGTCTGCGAGCGCACCGCCATGGCGTTCAACGCCAGCGCCAGGCCCGGATTGCGCCGCGCCGAATTCATGATCGAGCGTATCGCATCCTTGTAGGGCGCGAGTGCCTCAAGCCTTCGCATCAGCACGTCGAACAGGCGCTCGCGCGGCGGCTCCTCAGCCATGTCGGCGTCGCCGCCGTCGAGCACGACGCGGTCGATATCCTTGGTGTGGGCGGCAAAGATCGCCAGCGTCGAGCCGAATTCGGCACGCAACACGGACAGTTTCAATCCGGCATGACCGGCGACTTCCGCCAGGCCGATCTCTTCGAACGGGTGCTCGGCGAGCAGCGACATCAGCGCGTCAATCGCCTTGTCGCGGTCGGAGCCTCCGCGCGACGGCGGGGCTTTGGCGGCCTTGCTTTGGGTCTTGCGCTTGCGAGCCATGTCGGCCTCCTGAAAGGAGTTCGGATGACCTTAATCTAGGAGCGCAAAGGCGTCGGTTCTAGGGCGGCGCTACGCGAAAGCGGGACTAGCCGGCCAATTCCCGCGACCGGTTCGCGGCAGCCCCAATCGCCTTGATCAGCAGCGCGTCGAAACCGCCGGGGCCCATCAGCACCGCCAGTGCGGCGGCGGTGGTGCCGCCGGGCGACGTTACGTTTTGCCGCAGGGTGGCGGGGTCGAGGTCGGAGCGGTGCAGCAACTCGCCGGAACCGGCGACCGTCTCGCGCGCCAGCCGCGCCGACAGAGCGGCCGGCAATCCGGCGGCGATGCCGGCTTGCGTCATCGCCTCGGCCAGCAGGAACACATAGGCGGGGCCGGAGCCGGACAACGCGGTGACGGCGTCGATCAGCGCTTCGTCGGCGACCCATTCGACCTTGCCGATGGCGGCCAGCAGATCGGTCGCCAGCTTGCGCTGGCCTGCCGTGACTTTGGCATTCGGCACCGCGACGCTGATGCCGCGGCCAATGGCGGCCGGCGTGTTCGGCATGGCGCGCACGATGGCGCGGGCGCCGGGCAGCGCCGTCTCCAGAAAGCCGATGGTGCGGCCGGCCATGATCGACACCACCAGCGTCGCCTTGCCCGCATAGGCGCCGAGTGGCGGCACCGCGTCCGGCGCGGTCTGCGGTTTGACCGCGATGACAACAACCGCGGCTTCCGCCGCCTTGCCTTTCGGATTGAGCGTCAGCCCGCGTTTGGTCAGCGCCTTGATCGCCTTGGCCGGCTGCGGCTCGATGACAATGACCTTTTTCGGATTGAGCCCGCGCGCCAGCCAGCCGTCGAGCATGGCCGCGCCCATCTTGCCGGCGCCGACCAGCAGCAGGTGTCCGGAGAATTTGGCGAGGGGCTTGGAGCTTGCGGGCTTTTTCATCGGGCGATCATAGCGGGCAACGATCTCGCCGTCATTCCGGGAGAGGGCGGCCTGGGATGCTTACGCCTCGCCGGAGGTCTCGAACATGGCAGCGTCGAGCGCCTCGCGGGCGCCCTTGCCGGCCCAGACCACGAACTGGAAGGCGGTGAAGTAGCGCTCGCAGGCGTCCAGCGCGGTGCCGAGCAGCGCTTCGCACTGCTTGCCGGAGGCTTCCGCCGCACCCGCCAGCACCAGCGCATGGCGGTACATGACGATGCCTTCCTTGGTCCACAGATCGAAGTGCCCGACCCACAGCCGCTCGTTAATCATCGAGATCAGCAACTGCACTTCGGCGCAGCGCCGTTCCGGAACCTTGAGGTCGAAGGCGCAGGCCAGATGCAGCGCCTCGATGTTGTTCATCCAGGTGTAGGACAGCTGATAGTCGGTCCACTTGCCGGTCACCAGTATGGTGATCTCGTCGTCGCCGGCGCGCTCGAAGGACCAGTCATTGCCGGACGCCAGCCGCTCCACCACGTCGAGCGGGTTGATGCGGTGTTCGTCGCTGAAACTGGTGAGGGACATGCCGTCTCCGCTGGGCCGAAAGTGTAAGCAAGGAAACGCACGTCACGACATACGCAAAGTCACTCAACAGAAGGCGCGCAGACACAAGCCGACCCGAACAAGGGCCAGTGGTTTGTGAGACGCAGGGATTACGGGATGCCTTGACGGCGATAACGAATCACAAGGCCAACAGACTATAACGCACTCGATTCAGCCCGCCAGAGGCATCGTCGAGCCCCAATGAGCCGTGATTTGCGGGGGGGTGGCAACGCCCCTGCCGCAGACTCTCCACAGCCAATACTGCGTCAAGATGACTCTGCGGGGGATAAGTCGGTGCATGGAATCCGGCGCGCGCGTTTGATTCCGGTTTGTTCTCCTGGCGCCGCGGGGTGTCGCGCCGTCAGCGCGGCGGCGGCAGCTTCTCGCCGAGAATACGCCGCCACAGCCAGGGTAGTCCCTTGGACGCGTTGCGCGCTTGGCGGACCTGGATCGGCGGCACGACCGGTGCGAGGGTCGCGCCCTCGCGCTGCGCCACCACGAAGTTGAATGTATAGTTCGGTTCCTGGCCCATGCGCAGATCTGTGATGAGCACGCGGCCGTCCTGTTCGCTCATCTTGAAAAAGCCGTGACTGAACCGCGCGATCCGTTCGGCGAAGACATTGTCGCCGATTTCCGCATAGAGCTTCTCGCCGCGAGCGAATGAGTCGAACTGGATCGCGCGGTCGCTGTCGAGCAGCGAGTAGAAGCCTTCGAGATAACCCTGCGGTGTGATCGCGACGACGCGCCAGAGAACCGTGTTGAGCGGCGCCGGCGTCACCAGCAGCCGTTCAACCTTGTGGCCTTGCGCGCGCAGGCTCTCGTGCGCCACGCCGGTCACATGCTGCTGAGCCAGCGCGCTCCAGCCCAGATAGGCCGTGCTCAGCATGAGACAGGCGACATTCCAGCGCCATCCGCGGGTATCGCGCAGGCTCAGCGCGACGACGATGCCGATCAGCAGCGGCAGCGTGTACAGCGGATCGATGATGAACATGCTGCCCAGGCCGTACGGGGTGTCGGTGAAGGGCAGGCCAAGTTGCGTCCCGTATACCGTCGTCCAGTCGAGCAGGGCATGGGTGATCAGGACGAGCCAGATCGTCAGCCACCACCATCGGATCTGGCTCGTCTCGCGCAAGGCTGCGGCGACCAGCGCGGCAAGCGGCAATGAGGCGAGCGTCTGCCAGAACAGCGCGTGGGTGGCGGCGCGGTGATAGACCATGTTGCTGATCGGGTCGCCGTAATCATAGAACGCGTCGAGATCGGGCAACGTGCCGGCCAGCGCGCCGATTACCGCTGCCTTCCACGGCCGGGTGCGCCGTCCCATGACGGCGACGCCGATGGCGGCGCCGAGCGCGGCTTGCGACAGTGAATCCATGGAACAAGGCGGTCCTGTAAAAACGCGGCGCGTGACCGGGCAGAACGCCCGCGCGGCCTGAAAGGAGAGCAAAGAAGGAGTCGGCGATCAGTCGAACAGGCTCGACACCGACTCTTCATGCGCGGTGCGCTGAATCGCTTCGCCGATCAATGTGGCGATTTCCAGCACGCGGATGTTGCCGGCGGCGAGCAGTTCCTGGGTCGGCTGGATCGAGTCGGTGATGACCAGCTCCTTCAGCCGCGAGCCGGCAATGCGCTTGACCGCGCCGCCCGACAGAACGCCGTGGCTGATGTAGGCGTAGACGTCCTTGGCCTTGTTCTCGAGCAGGGCGTCGGCCGCGTTCACCAGGGTGCCGCCGGAGTCGACGATGTCGTCGACCAGCACGCAGGTGTAACCCTCGACGTCGCCGATCACATTCATCACTTCGGATTCGCCGGCGCGCTCCCGCCGCTTGTCGATGATGGCAAGCGGGGCGTTGATGCGCTTCGCGAGCCCGCGTGCGCGGACCACGCCGCCGACGTCGGGGGACACCACCATCACATTGTCGAGTTTGAACTTCTCGCGGATGTCACGGACCATGACCGGCGAGGCGTAGAGATTGTCGGTCGGGATGTCGAAGAAGCCCTGGATCTGCCCGGCGTGCAGGTCGAGTGTCATCACCCGGTTGGCGCCGGCATGGGTGATCAGGTTGGCCACCAGCTTGGCCGAGATCGGCGTGCGCGGGCCCGGTTTCCGGTCCTGCCGCGAATAGCCGAAATAGGGGATCACCGCGGTGATGCGGCGCGCCGACGAGCGGCGCAGCGCGTCGATGATGATCAGCAATTCCATCAGGTGGTCGTTGGCCGGATACGAGGTCGACTGAATCACGAAACAGTCGGCGCCGCGGACGTTTTCCTGGATCTCGACGAAGATCTCCATGTCGGCGAAACGCCGCACCACGGCCTTGGTCAGCGGGGTCTTGAGGTATTCGCCGATCTGCTGGGCCAGAGCAGGGTTGGAATTGCCGGCGACGAGCTTGATCGCTCCGTTCTTCGACATTCCGGGAATCCTCACATGACACAGGCCGGCAGGCGGCGTGGTCATATCAAGGCGGGAACGGCACCGCAATACGCCCCGGTTTCATTGTCCCAATGCATTTTCCGGGATAATGAACGAAAGCCGCACGGCAGTAGGTTCGCCGCCGCAACACGCGTATCCTGCGGCCGAATCGTTCAAGCTTGACGGAGCCGAAATTGATCTTGCGAGACGTGGCGCGACAGTGGACCGAGCGGCTGGTGCTGCGGGGGCCGGCCTCCGGCGCGACGCGCCAGGTCGGCGCCATTCCCTATACGGTGGTGAAGGGTCAGGTGGTATTTTTGCTGGTCACCTCGCGCGGCACCGGCCGCTGGATCTTCCCCAAAGGCGACCTGATGGAGGGGCTTGAGCCCTGGGAGGCGGCCGGGCAGGAGGCGCTGGAGGAAGCCGGCGTCGAAGGCGAGGTCGATCCGCTCCCGGTCGGCCGCTACCGCACCATGAAATCGCTAACGCTCCGGCGCACCGTGATCGAAGTCGACATGTATCCGTTGCGGGTGACGCGCCAGCACGACGACTGGGTCGAGAAGAGTGCCCGTCGCCGCCACTGGGTGATCCTGCCGGAAGCCAAGCGGCTGCTGTCGGATCCGAAAGCCGCGGCGCTGGCCCTGAAGCTGAGCCAGCGCGTCAGCCGCGATCCTCACCCGGCCATCGCCCGCATCAGCAAATAAAGCCCCGCGGCGAGCAAGGCTGCCGCCGGCACTGTGATCACCCAGGCCGCGGCGATACTGACCACATGCTGGCGCCGCACCAATTTGCGCTTTTCACGCTTCTGGTAGTTCACCAGCGCTTCTTCCGGCGTTTCATTCAGGTGCGAGGTTTCCAAGAACATCGACCGCGGCTTGACCGCCGGGTTCGGTACGCCGGTATTGGTGATGTACTCGCGCAGGTAGCCGACGCCGAACACCGCGCCAATGGCGATGTGCGTCGACGACACCGGCAGGCCGGCGGTCGAGGCCAGCAGCACGGTGATCGCCGCCGATAGCGCCACGCAGTAGGCCCGGATGGCGTCCATCTTGGTGATCTTCTCGCCGACGGTGCGGATCAGCCCGGGTCCACCGCGCCGATCGCCAGCACCCACAGCGGCAGTTCCACCGTGCCGGCATCGGTAAGGCCGGATTGCACCGCCGCGACGATCGCGGCCAGCGGACCGACCGCGTTGGCGACGTCATTGGCGCCATGCGCGAAGGACAAAAGCGCGGTGGCGAAGATCAGCGGCAACGTAAACAGGCTGGCGACGTTTTTGCGGCGGTTCTCCATGCCGCGCGACCGCCTCCGCACCCAAGGCCGCGCCAGCCACAGGCTGATGGCGAAAGCCGCCACCCCGAACATCAGCACCACCGCCATCGACGGCCGCCAGATCCGGCTCAGGCCCTTGCTGACCAGATACATGGCGAAGACGCCGCTCATCAGCGCGACCAGAACCGGCACCCAGCGCCGCGCGGCGGCGACGCGGTCCTCCTGATAAATCACCTTCCATTTGACGAAGCCGAGCAGCATGGCGGCGATCACCCCGCCCAGCACCGGCGAGATCACCCAGCTGGCGACGATGGCGCCGATCATCGGCCATTGCACGATGTCGAAGCCCGACGCCGCGATGCCGGCGCCCACCACGCCGCCGACGATGGAATGGGTGGTCGAGACCGGCGCGCCGAGATAGGTGGCGAGATGGATCCACAGCGCGGCCGACAGCATCGCCGCGGTCATGACCAGCACGAATTCGACCACGCGCATCGACTCGTCCGGGCGCAGAATGCGCTTCGACACGGTATCGACGACGTCGCCGCCGGCGAGGATCGCACCCGCCGCCTCGCAGATCGCGGCGATGATCAGCGCGCTGGTCATGGTCAGCGCGCGGCTGCCGACCGCGGGGCCCATGTTGTTGGCGACGTCGTTGGCGC
>LNFM01000851.1_pt1 | contig 72245 bp, 67 predicted proteins | sample 596031 | NCBI WGS metagenome assembly LNFM01 (sample SAMN04254537, study PRJNA301005) | activated carbon metagenome | isolation source: dual media filters at the Ann Arbor, Michigan drinking water treatment plant | place: USA: Ann Arbor
TGATCATGGCGCGGATCAACGGGCGCGGCGTGTAGTACTCGCCGCCGTTGCGCCCGGCGTTGCCCATGTTCTTGATCTTGGCTTCGTACAGGTGGCTGAGCTCGTGCTTTTCGGTCTGCGAGCCGAAGCGCAATTCGTCCACCCGCTCGATCACGTCGCGCAGGTTGTAGCCGCTCTGGATCTTGTTGGTGATCTCGCCGAACACCTCGCCGATCTTGTATTCGATGGTGTTGGGGCCGCTGGCGCGTTGCTTGAAGCCGGCCAGGTAGGGGAACAGCTTGGTATTGACGAAGTCGCGCAGGTCGTCGCCGGTCAGCGCGGTGTGGTGGTCGAAAGAACCGTCGGCCGTCTTGGGCGCGGCCCAAGCTTCCCAGCGGTAGGCCGCGTCGATGATGCGGTGGTAGGGCTTGCCTTCGAGTGCGGCCTCCATGGCCTTGTCGTTCTCAAGTGCGTCGAGGTACTTCAGGAACAGCAGCCACGACGACTGCTCGGTGTAGTCCAGCTCGCTGGTGCAGCCTGCGTCCTTGTGCAGGATGTCGTCGATGTTCTTGAAGGTTTGCTCGAACACGGTGCGGTCGTCTCACTGGCCATGAATGAGAGGCGATTTTGGATGAGCCTCCCGATCGCGGCGCTCAATCGCTGTCAGCCTCGCTCGCCGCGCGCGCATCCTCCACCAGCAGCGCCACGAGGTCGCGCGCAAACGGTGGCAATGATTCCAGGCTGCGCACGCAGATCTGCATCGCGCGCAGGGACCACTCGTCGGACAGCGGGACGATCTGGATCGCCAGCGTCTGCGCGTGTCGCCGCGCGGCCGATTCGGGCAGCACGCCCACGCCCACCTTGGCCTCGATCATCCGGCAGGCGGCTTCGAAACTGCCGACCTGGATGCGCAAGCGGATAGTTCGGCGCAGGCCGCTGCAGATCTGGCGCAAGAAGGCGTGGATCGCGCTCGCTTCATGCAGGCCGATGTGTTCGAGCTCCAGCGTGTCGGCGAACGCGACCGTAGGCCGTGACGCCAGCGGGTGCTCGCGTGGCACCACCAGCACCAGCCGATCGCGCCGGTAGGGGATGACCTCGAGGTTCTCGGTGCGCACTGTGCCCGCAACGATGCCGATGTCGGTCTGCCCGTCGGACACCGCACGCACGATGTCGTGGCTCAGGCGTTCACGCAGATCGATGTTCACGTCGGGGTGGGTCAGCAGATAGGCGCGCAACACCGGCGGCAGGAACTCGCCCAACGCCGTCGTGTTGGCGAACACGCGCAGGTGGCCCTTGATGCCCTTGGCGTACTCCTGCAGGTCGCCACTCAGGTGCTCCAGCTGCCCCAGCACCAACCTGGCGTGGTGCACGAAGGCCTGCCCCGGCGGTGTCAACGTGACGCCCTGGCTGGTGCGGTAGAGCAGCTTCACGCCCAGGCTGTCCTCGATGTTCTTGATGCGGGTGCTGGCCGTGGGCACCGACAGATGCACCGCCTCGGCGCCGCGGGTGAGGCTGTTGGCCTCGGCCACACGCACCATCAGCCGCAGGTCCACCAGATCGAAATGCATGGCCATACCCATGGCGTGCCGCAGGTCGTTGAGAAGGTGCAACCTTACCCTGCACCGTGGCCCGCAGGCCGGCCGCGTCACCAGGCCTGTTCGTCAGCACCGAACGCCGCCTTTGCAAATGACGAATTGCCACCACGGCGCAGACAGGGCAAGCTCGGCGCCTGTCTTGACACCTGCCTTCGCCGTGACTGCACCTGCCGACCACGCTCACACCGACACACCCCCCGACGCCCCCATCGACAGCGCCAGCGATCTGCGCTCGTGGATCGGCCGCACTGTGCAGCGCGATGACCTGGTCACCGCCGCGCCGCTGGCCGGCCTGCTCGCCACGCTCGACCGCGCCGACGACCCGGCCCCCGTGCCGGGCAGCGCGCTGCCTCCGCTTTCGCACTGGCTGTACTTCCTGCCGCAGGCGCTGCAGCGCGATCTCGGCGTCGATGGGCATCCGCTGCTCGGTGGCTTTCTGCCGCCCATTCAGCTGCCACGGCGCATGTGGGCTGGCGGGCGGCTGTGCTTCGAGCAACCCCTGCGCATCGGCGACACCGCAACGCGCCGTTCAACGATCACCCACATCGCCGAGAAAGCAGGCCGCAGCGGCCCGCTCGTGTTCGTGACGGTGGCACACGAGATCTCGACCGCGCGGGGCCTGTGCGTGCGCGAAGAGCACGACATCGTCTACCGTGCACCGGCCCAGCCGGGGGCGACGCCGCCCACGCCGGCGCTGGCCCGCACTGACGAGCACTTCAGCCGCACCGTCACGCCCGACCCGGTGCTGCTGTTCCGCTATTCGGCGCTGACCTTCAACGCCCACCGCATTCACTACGACCGCGATCACGCGACCCAGGTCGAGGGCTACCCCGGCCTGGTGGTTCACGGTCCGCTGATCGCCACCTTGCTGCTCGACCTGCTGCGGCGCGAGCTGCCAGACACCAAAGTCGCACAGTTCGAGTTCACCGCCGCCAGCCCGCTGTTCGACCTCCACCCCTTCACCCTGTGCGGCAAGCGCGAAGCCGATGGCAGCGTGGCGCTGTGGGCGCGCAACCCGCGGGGCCACCTGGCGATGACCGCGCGCGCCGTGCTCGCCTGAACCCACCTGCTCGACACCCCCAAGGCCCCGATGCTGCCAACCCCGCCCGACGCCTACCAGGACATACGAGATGCGGTGCGCGCGCTGTGCGCCGAATTCCCCGACGAGTACCACCGCCAGATCGATCGAGAGCGCGGCTATCCCACGGCCTTCGTCGATGCGCTGACCCAAGCCGGGTGGCTGGCCGCGATGATTCCAACGGAATACGGCGGCTCGGGCCTGGGCCTGTCGGAGGCGAGCGTGGTGATGGAGGAGATCAACCGCAGCGGTGGCAACTCCGGCGCCTGCCACGGCCAGATGTACAACATGGGCACGCTGCTGCGGCACGGCAGCGACGCCCAGAAGCAGCACTACCTGCCGAAGATCGCCAGCGGCGAGTGGCGCCTGCAGTCGATGGGCGTGACCGAACCTTCCACCGGCACCGACACCACCCAGATCAAGACCACGGCGGTGCGGCGCGGCGATCGCTATGTGATCAACGGCCAGAAAGTGTGGATCTCGCGCGTTCAGCATTCCGACTGGATGATCCTGCTGGCGCGCACCACGCCGCTGGCCGAGGTGAAGAAGAAGTCGGAGGGCATGTCGATCTTCATGGTCGATCTGCGCGCCGCCGAGCAAAGCGGCATGACGGTGCGCCCGATCCCCAACATGGTCAACCACGAGACCAACGAGCTGTTCTTCGAGAACCTCGAGATCCCCGCCGAGAACCTGATCGGCGCAGAGGGCCAAGGCTTCAAGTACATCCTCGATGGCTTGAATGCCGAGCGCACGCTGATCGCGGCCGAATGCATTGGCGACGGGTACTGGTTCATCGACCGTGTCGCGAAGTACGCCAGCGAGCGCGTCGTGTTCGGCCGGCCCATCGGTCAGAACCAGGGCGTGCAGTTTCCGATTGCCGAGAGCTACATCGAGGTCGAGGCCGCCAACCTGATGCGCTGGGAAGCCTGCCGGTTGTTCGACGCCCACCAGCCCTGCGGCGCACAGGCCAACATGGCCAAGTACCTGGCGGCCAAGGCCAGCTGGGAAGCGGCCAACGCCTGCATCCAGTTCCACGGCGGCTTCGGCTTCGCCCACGAATACGACGTCGAACGCAAGTTCCGCGAAACGCGGCTGTACCAGGTGGCGCCGATCTCGACCAACCTGATCCTGTCGTACATCGCCGAACACGTGCTCGGCCTGCCGCGCTCTTTCTGAGGACCCATTCGATGCGCCCGCTCGAAGGCATCACCGTCGTCACGCTCGAACACGCGATTGCCGCGCCCTTCTGCACCCGGCAACTGGCCGATCTCGGCGCCCGCGTCATCAAGGTCGAGCGCCCCGGCGTCGGCGATTTCGCGCGCGCTTACGACACGCGGGTGCAGGGCCAGTCCTCGCACTTCGTGTGGACCAATCGCTCCAAGGAAAGCCTGACGCTGGACCTGAAGCATCCACAAGCCAGCGAGGTGCTGGCGCGGCTGCTGAAGTCGGCCGACGTGCTGGTGCAGAACCTCGCGCCCGGTGCTGCGGCACGCCTCGGGCTGTCATACGAGGCGCTGTGCGAACAGCATCCCGGCCTGATCGTCTGCGACATCTCGGGCTACGGCGACGACCCGGCGCAACCGGGGCCCTACCGCGACAAGAAGGCTTATGACCTGCTGATCCAGAGCGAGGCGGGGTTCCTGTCGATCACCGGCACGCCCGACGAACCGTCGAAGGCCGGCTGCTCCATCGCCGACATCGCCGCGGGCATGTACGCCTACTCGAACATCCTGGCAGCGCTGATCCAGCGCGGCAAGACGGCGCGCGGCTGTCGCATCGACGTGTCGATGCTCGAAAGCATGACCGAGTGGATGAGCTACCCGCTGTACTACGCCTTCGACGGCGCGCCACCACCGCCGCGCGCGGGCGCATCGCACGCCACGATCTACCCCTACGGCCCGTTTGTCGCGGGCGACGGCCGCACCGTGATGCTGGGTGTGCAGAACGAGCGCGAGTGGCAGGCGTTCTGCACCCAGGTGCTGCGTGAACCGGCGCTGGCCAGCGACGAGCGCTACCAGTCGAATGCGCGCCGCGTCGCCGCGAAGCCGGAATTGCAACGCCTCATCACCGAGCACTTCGCCCGGCTGACCCTCGACGAGGTCATCAGGCGGCTCGAAGGCGCACAGATCGCCAACGCCCACGTCAACACCATGCACGACGTGTGGGCGCATCCGCAGCTGAAGGCGCGCGAACGCTGGGTCGAGGTGCCCACACCCCACGGGCCGGTACCGGCGTTGCTGCCACCGGGCATGCCCGCGAGCTTCGACGCCCGCATGGACGCCGTGCCGGCACTGGGGCAGCACACCCAGTCGTTGCTGACGGAGCTGGGTTTCACGCCGGCCGAGATCGAGCGCCTGCAGGCGCAAGCCGCCATCTGACTGCGAAAGAACCCACGATGACCGATTCCGCCCGCGCCCTGGCGCACTTCGCGGCCACGCTGACCTTCGAGGCCATCCCCCCCGCGGTGGTGCGCCGCGCCGAAGATTTGTTTCTCGACTGGTTTGCCTCGGCGCTGGCGGGCAAGGAGGCGCGGCCGGTCGAGACCCTCGCGCGTTTCGCCGAGTCGATGGGGCCGGCAGACGGGCCCAGCGAGATCCTGATCCACCGCCGCGGCAGCAGCCCGCTGGTGGCAGCGATGGTGAACGCCGCCGCATCGCACGTGGCCGAGCAGGACGATGTGCACAACGGCTCGGTCTTTCACCCGGCGACCGTGGTCTTCCCGGCGGCGCTCGCCGTCGCGCAAGCGATCGGTGCGAGCGGGCGCGAGCTGCTCGCGGCCAGCGTCGCGGGCTACGAGGTCGGCATCCGCGTCGGCGAGTTCCTCGGGCGCACGCACTACCGGATCTTCCACACCACTGGCACGGCAGGGACGTTCGCTGCGGCTGCGGCGGTCGGCCACCTGCTGAAGCTCACGCCCGAACAGATGGGGCACGCGTTCGGCTCGGCCGGCACGCAGTCGGCGGGGCTGTGGGAGTTCCTGCGCGACGCGGCCGACTCGAAGCAACTGCACACCGCCCACGCGGCCGCGGCCGGGCTGACGGCTGCCTACCTCGCACGCGATGGCTTCACCGGCGCGCGGCACATCCTCGACGGCCCGCAAGGCCTGGCCGCGGGCACCTCTCGTGACGCCGACGCGAGCCGTCTCGCCGACGGGCTGGGCACACGCTGGACGCTGGCCGAGACCTCGTTCAAGTTTCACGCGTCGTGCCGACACACGCACCCTGCGGCAGACGCCTTGCAACGCATCCTGCACGAGCATCATTTGACCGCTGGCGACATACGGTCAGTGACCGCACTGGTTCATCAGGCGGCGATCGATGTGCTGGGTCCGGTGGTCGACCCGCAGACGGTGCACCAGGCCAAGTTCTCGATGGGCACGGTGCTCGGCCTGATCGCGGTGCACGGCCGTGCGGGCCTCGCCGAGTTCGACTTGCATTGGCGGGACGCGCCCGTGCGCACCGTGCACGACCAGGTCAGGATGCAGCTCGACGCCGAGGTCGATGCCGCCTACCCCGCGCGCTGGCTCGGCAAGGTGCGTGTCGAGACCACAGATGGCCGGATTTGCGAGGCCACCGTGCTCGAACCCAAGGGCGACCCGGGCAACACCCTCACGCGGCCCGAGCTCGAAGCCAAGGCCCTGGCCCTCGGCGCTTATCGCGGCGGTGCGAGCGAGGCCGAGATGCGGCAGGTCATCGCCAGGGCGTGGTCACTCGCAGATGCGCCGTCGGTCGGGCACTTTCTCGCGGCGGACTGACTCCGTGACCCCGTGGCTCGGTGTGATCAACGACCCGTGATCAACAGCTGGTCATACAGCGACAGATAGGCGCTGAGGATGGCCTGTTTGCTGAAATTTGCCTGCAGGTACTGCCGACCGGCCTCGCCAAACTCAGCGCGCTGCACAGGCGTGGCGGTCAGCATGTCCTGAATGCACCCAGCCAGGTCTTGAGGTGCCTGGATCGGCGACTGCAGCCCGGTGCGGCCGTCCTCGATCAGTTCGGTCGCGCCAGCGGTTCGCGTGCTGACCACGGGCAGGCCGTGATTCCACGCTTCGAGAATCACGTTGCCCAAGGGCTCGTCGCGCGAGGGGCAGACGAACACATCGGTCAGGGCATAGAAGGCATCCGGCGGGTCCTGCCAACCCAGCCAGCGCACACGGTGGCCCAGTTGCAACTGCGCTGCGAGGGCTTTCAGCTCGGCTTCCAGCGGCCCCATGCCGGCGATCAGCAACACCCACGGCCTGCCGTTGATTTCCGGTGGCAACAACGAAGCCGCCTTCAGCAGATCATGGAAGCCCTTTTTTTCAATCAGCCGGCCCAGCGCGAACAGCGTCCACGCGTCCTTCGGAAGGGCCCATTCGGCGCGCAAGGCCTCGACCTGCTCCGGTGACGCGCCGACCGGATCGGGCACGAAATTGCCGATGAGGAACACGCGCTCGGCGGGCAGCCCGGACTGGACCAGGTAGTCGCACAAGGCCTTGGTGTTTCCGATCCAGGCATGGGCATGGCGGTAGTAGCCGTCGATCTTGTAATACCCGCCGAGCCGGGCGATGTGCACGGCTCGCGACCTTGCAGGCAGCCGCGTCAGCCGCGTCGCGCGACCCATGTAGGTCTGCACAACGCACGGCTCCCGCGCGCCGATCAGCGTGCGCAGGCGCCACGCCGTCCAGGCGTCCCAGCCGTTGGCGAACGGGAAATGAACCTGCGCCACACCGTCATGGGCCAGCGCCTGCGCCACCGGGCTGCCCACCCGGTTGACGGCGGTCACGTCCTGGCCGGCATCGCGAAGGGCACGAATCAGCCGCACATAAAACTGATCGGCACCGCCGAACTGCCGTCCCCCCAACACATGGATGGACGCAGGGTGATCAGACAGGGGGGTCAATCGAGGCGGCCGAGCGGTGATGTCGAGGACCCCGGGTGCTGACCGATCGCTCCCGCGGCTGGGCGCCGCTCCAGCAACCAACCCACGCCGCACAGCGGCACGATCAGCAAGGCCAGGCACAGGAACCGCGTCGACGTGTCCATCGCCTCGGCATTCCAGAGGAAGAAGCCGCAGCCGACCGCGGTGGCGAGGAACAGCGCGATGGCGGCGCCTCGCGCAGCGCCGGTGGCCGACGGGTCGTAGCGCTCGCGGGCCACGTTGAAGGGCGCGTGCGGGAAGCGCTGCGCAACATCGGCCGGTCGCCAGCCGGGTCGCATCAGGAAGACCTTCAGCTTGTCCTGCCAGCGCCGCGCATGCCACGCATCGTGCAGCAAGGCGCCGTACACCTGGACAACAGCCCGCAGCGGGTTGAAGCTGCGCAGCGGGGTGCGCGTGCCGAACACGCAGCGCTCGGTTTCTGCCGCGTAGGTACCGAACAGGCGATCCCACAGCACGAACAGGCCGCCGTAGTTGCGATCGACATAGCAGTCGTTCACCGAGTGATGCACGCGGTGATTGGAGGGCGTGGTGAGCACGCCGTCCAGCCAGCCCAGCTTGCCCACCTGCTCGGTGTGCGCCCAGATCTGGTAGTACTGAACGAAGAGCAGGCTGAAACCGAAGATGTCGGGCGGCACACCCACCAGGGCCATCGGCAGGTAGAACGGCCAGCCCAGCACCGCGTTCTGGCTTTCCTGGCGCAGCGCGGTGCAGATGTTCAGCTCCTCGCTCTGGTGATGCACGGTGTGCGCCGCCCAGAAGATGGCGATCTCATGGCCGGCCCGGTGCAACCAGTACTCACAGAAGTCGAACAGCACCACCGCCACGGCAAAGCCGTACCAGGTGTGCCAGAACGGTGAATCGACCTGATACCCCAGCGTCACGAAGACCAGGGCGTAGATGCCGATCTGCAGCAGCGGCGTGCAGGCGGCGACCAGCTGGCTGATCAAGCCCTGGCTGAGGTTCGCCAGGGTGTCGTTGGTGCGGTAGGTCTTGCGCCCCCGCTTGATGCTGACGATCATTTCCAGCACCACGGCCAGCGCCAGAAAGGGGATCGTCAGGATGATGGCCTGTTCCATGTCCATGGGATGAGTGCGCTGGATGGCGTCTGAAAAATCAAGTCGGGCGATGCGTCACGAGGCGCGCTCAGGGCAGGCGGCAGGCGAATACCCGCAGGGCGTCGCCGATCGAACCGGGCGGCAAGGCCGTCCATTCTCCCAGCGCATTGTTGGTGTAGACCACCTCGCCCAAGCCGGTGTACTCGGTGTGGCGCGTGAACGCCAGATGGCGGCTGCGGGCTTCCACGCAGTCGTACTCGATCTGCTGCTTCGACGAGACGAACTCCCTGCCATCGGCCGTCTTGCGGGGCTGGGTGTAGTTGATCACGCTCCACATCGTGGCGCGGCCGGTGCTGCGGGTGATCTTGGCCGGGTCGGCCAACACCGTCACCACGCCATCTCCGCGCAACCGCACCCAGGCCGCTGACGCCGAGCCCACCGCACTCAGCAGCAACGCACCCATCGCGCAGATGATCCAGCGCCGCCGGGGCTTCCATTCAGATCGCACAAACACGTCTTTATGCTCCTCAAACCATCGTTGCTGGCGCCATCAGGCGATCCAGCGCGTCGCTCAGGCTTTTCACCGTACGCTCGCGCTGGTGCAGCTTGTCCAGACCGAACAAGCCGATGCGGAACGATCGGAAGTCAGGCCCTTCGTCGCATTGCAGCGGCACGCCGGCCGCGATCTGCAGGCCCAGACCCAGCCACTTCTTGCCCGACTGCATCTCGGCGTCGTCGGTGTAGCAAACCACCACGCCAGGCGCCTGGAAGCCGGGCGCCGCGACACTCTTGAAGCCGCGCTGCGTCATCATGGACCGCACCGCATCGCCGAGTTGCTGCTGTTCGTCACGCACCTGGTCGAAGCCGTAGGCGCGGGTTTCGAGCATCACGTCGCGCACGCGGGCCAGCGCATCGGTGGGCATCGTCGCGTGATAAGCGTGGGCGCCGCCTTCGTAGGTTTCCATGATCTGCAGCCACTTGCGCAGGTCGCAGGCGTAGCTGGTGCTTTGCGTGCCGTCGATGCGCTGGCGCGCCAGTTCACTGAGCATCACCAACGCGCAGCACGGCGAGCCGCTCCAACCCTTCTGTGGGGCGCTCACCAGCACGTCAACGCCGGTGGCGGCCATGTCGACCCAGATCGTGCCCGAGGCGATGCAGTCGAGCACGAACAGCCCGCCCACCGAGTGCACCGCGTCGGCCACCGCGCGCAGGTAGTCGTTGGGCAGGATCATCCCGGCCGAGGTCTCGACGTGCGGTGCGAACACCACCTCGGGGCGTTGTTCCTTGATCGCGGCCACCACCTCGTCGATGGGTGCGGGTGCGAAAGGCGCCTGTGGCCCTGCGCCAGTGCGCCGTGCCTTGAGTACGGTCGAATGAGAGGGGATGCTCCCCATCTCGAAGATCTGCGTCCAGCGGTAGCTGAACCAGCCGTTGCGAATCACGAGCACCGGGCGGCCTGTCGCGAACTGGCGGGCCACTGCTTCCATGCCGAAGGTGCCACTGCCCGGCACGATGACCGCAGCCTTCGCCTGGTAGACCTCTTTCAGCGTCGCGGAGATGTCCTTCATCACCTGCTGGAAGCGCTTGGACATGTGGTTGATCGCGCGGTCGGTGTAGACCACCGAGTACTCGAGCAGGCCGTCGGGATCGACGTCGGGCAACAAACCAGGCATGGTGGACTCCGCGCAGCGACTGCGAGTGGCAATCCGGGCGATTTTGACCGCTCGTCAGCCGACCCGCCAGCCTGGGGTCACCTCGCCGCTCGCGCTATGCCGTCGGCGTGGCGTGGCGTCGCGGTCTGAACGGCTGCTGGTACAGCCACACCTGGCGTCCGTCGGGGCAGTCGTGACACGCATCGGGCTCGAGCTGTACCGCCTCGAACTCCAGGCTCGCCATCCACGCGCCAGCCGCCAGTTCGCGTGCGGCCTTGTCCACCGCGCGCGGCATGCTCTCGGGCCGCTGGAACACATAGACCAGCTGATGGGGTGACCAATCGGTCTTCCAGAGATCACCACGGGTGATGCGCGCAAAGCCGCAACGCCACTGGCAGGCGATGCGCAGCGGCCAGCTCCACTCCACGCCTTCGAGGCGGGCGCGCGGAAACTCGGCATGCAGCTCGCGCAGGCCGTCACCGAGACCGCAGCCGGCTTCGAGCACGCGGGCGGAATCTGGCAGCGGCACCAGCCGCTTCAAGCCCTGCAAGGCACCTGGGGGGGTGGGAAAAAAGGGGGCGTCGCGCCAGGCTTTCAGCGGATACAGCAACACGAGCGCACCGAGTGGCAGGAGCCAGGCCCAGGCTGGCACATCGGTGGCAGCGCCAGAGGCGGCCAGCGACAGCGGAAAGCCCAGCGCCATGAAAACTCGGCGCCAACCCGACAGCGGCCACGGGGAGCAACAAGCCGGCAGCGCACCGATCACGGCGCCGCACAACAAGGCCACGACTGCGGGGGCATCCAGGCCTCGCAGGCCGAGGTAAACGGCCCAGGCCGCGGCCCAGGTCAGCAACGCTGGCAGCGGCCAGGGCATGACTACCGAGGGCGACACGGGCCGCCCCAGGGCTTCAGTATTCCCTGAGCTTGACACGCAGTCGCGCGATCGACTGGCTGTGCAGCTGGCACACGCGGGACTCGGTGACCTTCAGCACCGCAGCGATCTCTTTCAGGTTCATGTCGTGCTCGTAGTACATGCTCATCACGTACTGCTCGCGCTCGGGCAGCACCTTGATGCCAGCGACCAGCGCTTCACGCATGCGGTGGTCTTGCAACTGCGCCAGCGGGTTGAACGAGTCGTCGGCCACGTGGCGGTCCAGGTAGTCCTGGTCGCCGTCGTCACCGGACATGTCTTCCAGGTAGACCAGTTGCGTGCCGCGCACCTTGCCCAGCAATTCCTGGTATTCGGCGAGCGTGATGCCCATCTCGCGGGCGATTTCGCTCTCGGCCGGGGCGCGGCCCATGCGCTGCTCCAGTTTGTGCACCGCCGCCTCGATGGTGCGCTGCTGCTTGCGGGTGCCGCGCGACAGGTAATCGTTGCCGCGCAGCTCGTCGAGCATCGCGCCGCGGATGCGCTGCGTGGCGAAGGTCTCGAACTGAACGCCTTGCGCGACGTCGAAGCGGGTCAGCGCGTCGGCCAGGCCGATCATGCCGACCTGGATCAGGTCGTCGAGTTCGACATTGGCCGGCAGCTTGGCGATCATCTGGTGCGCAAGACGCCGCACCAGCGGGCTGTACTGCTTGAGCATCGACGTGTTGTCGAGCTGTCCTTTGGCGGTGTACGTGGACATGGATGGCTCCAGAGATTCAGTTCAGCGCGTGAAGAGAGGGCGCGGCCATGGCCGGGCGTGATGCAGCCAGCTCGCCAACCGCCGGTTGCAAGGTGTCGCGCACCCAGCGCCTGAGTGCGGGCATCGAGATGCTGCGGGGGTCGCTGGCCGGATCGACCTGCATCCAGTCGCGCAACACAGCCCCCAGGAAATCATCGGCGCAGGTGGCGATCTGCATCGCGATGCGTTCGGCGCGCGGCGAGCTCGGCGCGGCACTCAGCAGCAGATCGTGTACCAGCAGGCCACCGCGCTGCGTCAGCAGCTTCATCGCGGCATAGGCGTGTGTGACGCTGACCGGACGGTCGTCGGCCAGCAGCAGCGGGCGGGGTCGGGTGAGCGATTCACCGCGCGCAAACATCCTGCACAGGTCGTTGGCGCTGGCATGGACCAGCACCACATCGGCGCCCGGGGCGGCACGCGCCACGGCATCCAGAAAGCCAGCGGTCGATCCCTGCGCGTCGACATACCGAAGCGGCAGCCCGCGCGCAGCGAGGTACGAGACCTCGTGAGACAGCGTCTCGATGGATTCGGCCAGATCGAGCTGGGCCATCTCGTTCGGCTCGGGGGCGTTTTCGCCGGCATCGATGACCAGCGTGTGGCAGCCCTGTTCGGCGAAGCCGCTGCACAGCCGCTCCAGCATCACGCCGCCGAAGGCCATGTGCGGGTTCGATACCACCGGCACGAAGCGCACCTGTGCGTGGGCGAACAAGCGACGCAGACCATCGGCCTGGTCGAGCGGCATCGAGGAGGAGAACGAAGTCGTCATCGCGGGAAAGGGCTGGTTCGGCGGAAAGTGGGCGAGCGTGGCGCGTGACATCAGGCGTGTTCCATCAGCGCCGCGTGCGGAGCCAGGGCGTGCTGCTGGTGGCGCGGCGCGGCGAAGATCAGGTTCACTTCGCTGGAGTCCATCCGGTAAGCGGTGGCAATCGTCGGACGCAGTGCGCGGTGGATCAGCGCGTTCGACGACAGGCGATGCCAGTCTTCGGGCACCCGCTGGCCATTGGCGACGCCCAGCACGGTGAGCTTGTGGCGGATCAGCGCATCGAGCGCCGGGCCGAGCTTCACGGCCTCGTCCATCTTGGACAGCACCACGCCACGGCAGGTGTTGGCCCGGTAGGAGATCAGCACGTCCTCGATCGTTTCGCCCTGCGCGGCCGAGTTGACCACCAGCAGCTTGTGGATCGAGCGGTGGCTCAGCATGTCCAGCAGTTCACGGGTGCGTGTGTCGCGCTGCGCCATGCCGGCGGTGTCGATCAGCACCATCTTCTTGGCCGACAGCAGGTCAAGCAGGTCTTCGAGCGAGGCGCGGTCGTGCGCGGTGTGCACCGGCACGCCGAGGATGCGGCCATACGCGCGCAATTGCTCGTGGGCGCCGACGCGGTAGGCGTCAAGGGTGATCAGTCCCAGGTGCGAGGCACCGTAGCGGGTCGCGAATGCAGCCGCCAGCTTGGCCGTGGTGGTGGTCTTGCCTACCCCCGTGGCACCGACCAACGCATAGACACCGCCCTGGTCTTCCATCGGCGGTTCACGGTCGGCGCTCAGCAGGTTGCGCTCGAGCACACTGGCCGCCCAGGCCATCTCGTCGGTGACGTCGGGGCCCATGCCTTCGGCCAGCTTGCGGATCAGCGCGGGCGAAAAACCGCAGTCGATCAGCTTTTGCGTCAGGCGCGCCTGCGCAGGCTGGCGTTGCAGTTTTTCCATGAAGGCCAGTGCGCCGAAGCGCTCTTCGATCATGCCCTTCATGCTGCGCAACTCGTTCATCATGTCTTGCTGGTCGCGACGCGCCACGGTGGCGTCGGCGGCCGGCGCAGCGGGATGGCGCACGACCACTTCCTCGCGCAACACCGGTGGCTCATGCAGGGACAGGTGGGCGTCGCTGCCGGTCGCCGTGCTTGCCGGGTGGAGCGTGCCCAGCACTGGCGCATGTCCAGGCTGAACGACGGGCTGTGCGCGTTTCATGGCCACCGCGGGTCGTGCAACCGGCGCCTCGGCCATCCTCGCGGCCAGCGGGCCGGCGGGCACCTCGCCCACGGACGCCGTGGCGCGTGCAGCGCCCGACTCGGCCTGCAGGGCGACCTGGCGGCGCTTGAGCATGCGGTCACGCACATAGTCCTGGAACGACAGCGTGCTCATGGACAGCTGCTCGATGTCCTCGTCAACCGATTCGTCTGACGTCGCAACGACTTCAGCACGAGCGGTCTGCGTTCTCGCGACGCCGGGCCGGCCCGGACCCGAGCGGGTCGCGGCCGGGCGACTGGCCGCCGTGGCCGGGGCAGGCTCACTGCCAGGTGCGGCGGCTGTGGCCATGCGCTCGATCTGCGCCATGCTTTCTGGCGCCATCGCCACCACCTCGACACCGTCACCGGATGGCTTGGTGGACAGCACGACCGCATCCTCGCCCAGTGCCTGGCGCACCAGCGCCAGGGCTTCGCGCGATGTGCGCGCGGTGAAACGTTTGACGTTCATGCGGTGCCTCCGATGACTGACCCGATGCGGATCGAATGGGTTTCAGGAATTTCGCTGTGGGCCAGCACCCGCATGCGGGGTGCGGCGCGCTTGAGCAGACGGGCCATCGGCGCACGGATCGCATCCGGCACCAGCAGGCAGGCGGGCAGCCCCAGGTCTTCCTGGCGCTTGGCCGAATCCGCGGCATGGCGGGCGAGCGTGTCGGCCACGCCCGGGTCCAGCGCCGCGCCATGCGGCGATGTGAGCGCCTGCGCCACCATGCGTTCGAGTTCGGGTTCCAGTGCGATCACGTCGAGCTCCTTGCTCGGGCCGTAGATCTGCTGAACGATGGACGGGGCCAGGTGCACGCGGATGCGGCGTGCCAGTTCGGCCGGGTCGGTGACGATGGAGGCGTTCTCGGCCAGGCTCTCGACGATGGAGCGCATGTCGCGGATGTGCACGCCTTCTTCCAGCAGCAGCTGGAGAACCTTTTGCAATGCGGGTATCGCGACCATTTTGGGCACCACGTCCTCGATCATCTTGGGGGCCAGCTTGGTCACGTGTTCGACCAGGTTCTGGACCTCCACACGACCCAGCAACTTGGCAGCGTGGAGTTGCATCAAGTGTGAAAGATGGGTCGCCACGACGGTCGAGCAATCAACCACCGTAAATCCACTCATTTGGGCTGACTCGCGCTGACGGTCCTCGATCCACACCGCGGGCAGCCCGAAGGCCGGGTCGGTGGTGCGCGTGCCGATCAGTTGCGTGGTGGCGCCGCCCGGGTTGATGGCCAGCCACATGCCTGGGAAGGCCTCGCCCTCGCCCACCACCGCGCCGCGCAAGGTCAGCCGGTACATGCTGGGCTTGAGCTCGAGGTTGTCGCGGATGTGCACGGGTGGCGGCAGGAAACCCACGTCTTGCGCGAACTTGCGCCGCACGCCCTTGATGCGCGCCAGCAGGTCGCCTTCGCGCGCCTTGTCGACGAGCGAGATCAGGCGGTAACCCACCTCCAGGCCCAGCGTATCGATGGGCAGCAGGTCGTCCCAGGTGGCTTCGGCGTTGGGTTCTGGCATCGCGGCAGCCGCTGGCGGCGGTGCCTCGCGGGCGATGCGGTCGCGCTCACGCATCCAGTAGGCCGCGTAGCCAAGTCCGGAGGCGATGAGGAGGAACACCACGTGCGGCATGCCAGGGATCAGGCCCAGCGTGCCGATGACGCCTGCGGTGATGGCGAGCGCACGCGGTGAGTTGAACATCTGCGCGGCGATCTGGGTGCCGACATCGTTGCCCTTGCCGACGCGCGAGACCACCATCGCGGCCGCGACAGAGATCAGCAGGCCGGGAATCTGGGCGACCAGCGCGTCACCGACGGCCAGCACGATGTAGCTGTCGGCAGCCTGCCCGGCCGACAGGCCGTGCTGCGCGACGCCGATGATGAAGCCGCCGATGATGTTGATGACCAGGATCATCAGGCCGGCAATCGCATCGCCGCGCACGAACTTGCTGGCACCGTCCATCGAGCCGAAGAACTCCGCCTCGTCGCCGACTTCAGCGCGACGGCGCTTGGCTTCCTTCTCGTCGATCAAACCGGCGTTCAGGTCGGCGTCGATCGCCATCTGCTTGCCGGGCATTGCATCCAATGTGAAGCGCGCGCCAACCTCGGCAATGCGCTCCGCACCCTTGGTGACCACGATGAAGTTGATCACCACCAGGATCGCGAAAACGATCAGACCGACCGCGAAATTGCCGCCAATCAAGAAGTGGCCGAACGATTCGATCACCGCACCGGCAGCACCCGGGCCGGTGTGACCTTCGAGCAGCACGACGCGCGTGGACGCCACGTTCAAGGACAGCCGCAGCAAGGTGGTGAGCAGGATCACCGTTGGAAAGGCGGCGAAGTCCAGCGGCTTGACCATGTAGGCCGCGACCATCATCACCATCAGCGCCATCGCGATGTTGAAGGTGAACAGCAGGTCGAGCACGAAGGGCGGCAGCGGCAGCACCATCATCGCGAGCACCATCACGATGAACAGCGGCGCCATCAACGCCCGGATCGCGGTGGCGTTCGGGCCCAGCCAGGCCTTCGCTTGCTGCAGTGGGTTCATCGTGCGCTGACCATGACGGTGGCCGTCAACGGCTGTGGGAAGGGGAGATGTGCGGACATGAAATGCGCTGTTCGATGCGTTCCATTGTTCCGAGGCATCGCCCAAACTTGAGCCGGATAAAGGGGGCGAAGGGTGGGCAGTTTTGAGCTATGCGTTCTGAGATCAGCGACTGAGCACTGCAGTGGGCCGCTGTGTTGCGTTCATGTCCCCCGGGCCGGTTCACCAGCCGTTCGCTTCGGATCAAGTCGAGTCGGCCCTCCTCCTTTACTTCACTCCACACAGCGGCCCACCGCAGCGCTCCTGCATCCACCGAAGCAGTTGAGGAGTTGAAATCCTTGGCGTGCAACGGTGGCGCCGCTGCCGAGGGCGCGGGGTGACCGGCGTAGCGAGGTAAAGGAGGAGGGCCGGATCCGCTCGACTCGAAGCGGCTGTGCGGTCAACCGGCCCGGGGGACACGAGCGGAGCCGGTCACCCCGCGCCCTCGGCAGCATCACGCCAGATCGACGTGATCTTTCGGCGTGTTGTGCGGATCGAGTTCCGGCGGCACCACCAGTTCAGGCAGGTCGCCAGGCATGGCGCCGCGGCCGGTCATGGCGGCACGCAGTTGGTACACGTAGGCCAGCACCTGCGCCACGGCCGCGAAGAGTGCGGTCGGGATTTCTCGGTCGAGTTCGGCGTGGGCATACAGCGCGCGGGCCAGCACCGGGGCCTGCAGCACCGGGACCTGGGCAGTGCGGGCGGTGTCTCGGATCGTCATCGCGAGCAGGTCGGCGCCCTTGGCCACCACGCGCGGCGCGCCCATCAGTGCCTCGTCGTACTTCAGCGCGACCGCGTAGTGGGTCGGGTTCATCACCACCAGGTCGGCGGTGGGCACGGCGGCCAGCATGCGGCGGCGCGACAGCTCGCGCATCAGCTGGCGACGACGGCCCTTGACCTCCTGGCTGCCCTCGGACTCCTTGTGCTCCTGCTTCACCTCCTGCGCCGTCATCTTCAGCTTGCTGGCATTCAGATAGCGCTGCAGCGGCGCATCCACCGCTGCGAACGCCGCCAGCACGCCCAGCAACAGCCACAGCCCGCCTTGCAGGGCCGAACCAGCCTGGGCGAGCCCGGTGGTCAGCGGCATGCCCATCAGGCTGCGGAACTCGTCGAAGTGAAAGTAGAGGTAGAGACACCCCACCGTGCCCAGCAGTATCGCCAGCAGCGACGCCTTCAGGGCATCGATCACATGTTGCTTCGACAGCAGGCGGCTGATGCCGGCGGGCAGGTTGAACGGCGTGGACTTGGGCATCAGCGGCTTCAAGGTCCAGTTCCAGCCCCCGAGCGCCAGTGCGCTGGCGATGCCAACGCAGCTCATCCACAGCCCGAGCGGCACGACCACCCAGAGCATCATCACGGTCAGGTCGGCCAGACGCTCGAACATCGCCGACGGCCCGAGCCGCGCGCTGGCGTCAAAGCTGAGGCTGCGGATCAGCCCCGCCTGCGTCCAGGCGATCAAGGTGGGCGTCATCGCCACCAGACCCAGCCCGCCGGCAGCCAGTGCCGCAAAGTGGCCGAGGTCGCGCGAGCGCGGCACATTGCCGTCTTCGCGCGCCTTCTTCAACCGCCTCGCCGAGGCGGGGAGATTGCGGTCTTGTGCGTCGGACTCGGCCATGGGCGGGTGCGTTGAAAAGGGTCACGCGGGAGCCGCGTTGCACGATTGTTCCCGGCTCGGCGGCGCACTTGAGCGAAAGAAGCGGGGGATTCGCGCCCCTTCTCCGGCCTGTCCCAAAGGTGCGCTGATCACCGCGGGGGATCGATGCCAACGGGTCGAATGCACCAGCCAAGGGCATGGCCATCAGCGATGGTGGACCGGGCGTAAGTACCTAGACTCGGCACCCGGGCGTGTCGGCCCCGTGTCAGCATCGGGTCGATAATTTCAGGTGCGACGGCAACACGCCGAGCGATCGAAAAATAGCAGTTCAACAACACCAGCCAGGAGATCCACCATGACCACCCCCGACAAGAAAGCTGCCCCGCGCCGCCGATTCCTGAAGCGGGCCGCCACCGGCGCCGTCGCCACGGGCGCACTGGCCGCACCGATGGTGTCTCGCGCACAGACCACCAGCCTTCGATTTCAGAGCACCTGGCCGGCGAAAGACATCTTTCACGAGTACGCGCTGGATTTTGCGAAGAAGGTCAACGACATGGCGGGCAGCCGCCTGAAGATCGACGTGCTGCCGGCCGGCTCGGTCGTGCCAGCCTTCCAGCTGCTCGATGCGGTGAGCAAGGGCACGCTCGACGGTGGCCACGGCGTCATCGCTTACTGGTACGGCAAGAACTCGGCATTGGCACTGTGGGGGTCGGGCCCGGGCTTCGGCATGGATGCCAACACCGTGCTGGCCTGGCACAACTACGGCGGCGGCAAGGAGCTGGTTGCCGAGATCTACAAAAGCCTGAACCTGGATGTGGCTTCGTACATGTACGGCCCCATGCCGGTGCAACCGCTGGGCTGGTTCAAGAAGCCGATCGCGAAGGTCGAAGACATGAAGGGCCTGAAATACCGCACCGTCGGCCTGGCCGTGGACGTGTACACCGAAATGGGCACGGCGGTGAATCCGCTGCCCGCGGGTGAGATCGTGCCCGCACTGGACCGCGGCCTGATCGACGCTGCCGAGTTCAACAATGCATCGTCCGACCGGCTGCTCGGCTTCCCGGACGTGGTGAAGAACTGCATGTTGCAGAGCTTCCATCAAAGCAGCGAACAATTCGAAGTGCTGTTCAACAAGAGCAAGCTCGATGCGTTGCCCGCTGAGCTGAAGGCCATCATCGAATACGGCGTGCAAGCCGCCAGCGCGGACATGAGCTGGAAGGCGGCACAACGCAATTCTCAGGACTACATCGCCATGAAGAAGGCCGGCGTCAAGTTCTACAAGACGCCCGATGCCGTGCTGAAGGCCCAGTTGGCCGCATGGGACAAGACCATCGAGAAAAAGGCAGCAGAAAATCCGCTGTTCAAGAAGGTGCTCGACTCGCAACGCGCGTTCGCCGAGCGCGTGGGACAGTGGCAGAACGACTACACCGTCGATTTCAAGCTGGCTTACAACCACTACTTCAAGTCAGGCGCCAAGAAGGCTTGATCCCTTGCGGGATCGACAAGGGGCACCGCGAGGTGCCCCTTGTCGTTGACAGTGCTTCATCGTCCGCACGGCGCGGGCGGCGCCAGGAGTCTCCATGCAATCGTTCATGCTCGCCGTCGACAAGCTGTCGACCTTCATCGGCAAGTTCTTCGCCTGGACCGTGGTCGGGCTGACCGCACTGATCTGCTGGGAAGTGTTCTCGCGCTATGCGCTGAACCAGCCGCACGCCTGGGTGCTTGATGCCCAGATCATGCTGTACGGCACGCTGTTCATGACCGCTGGCGCCTACACCCTGTCGAAGAACGGCCATGTCCGCGGCGACGTGCTCTACGGCTTCTTCCGGCCCCGCACGCAGGCCACGCTGGACCTGATCCTTTACGTGCTCTTCTTCCTGCCGGGCATCGTTGCACTGACCTGGGCGGGCTGGACCTTCGCGCAGGAATCGCTGGCGATCCGCGAGCAGACGTTCTCGGCCGATGCGCTGCCGCTGTACCCCTTCAAGTTCATCATCCCGATCGCCGGTGGCGCGTTGCTGTTGCAGGGACTGGTCGAGATGCTGCGTTGTGGCGTTTGCATCCGCGACGGGGTGTGGCCCAAGCGCGGCGATGACGTTGAAGAAGTCGACGTCGAGAAATTGAAAGAGATGGTGAACGTGAAGGACTCGGACATTGCAGCCCTCGACAAGCTGGTGGTCAAGGACGCGGGGGGCCGGTCATGAAGGTCCGCAAGGAACTGTGGTTCGGCTTCACGCTGATGGCACTCATCATCGCTGGAGCGCTGTACATGCTGATCAGCGTCGACAAGATCACCAACGGCCACATCGGCCTGCTGATGCTGTCGCTGGTGGTGGTGGCGATCATGCTGGGCTTCCCGACCGCGTTCACGCTGATGGGCATGGGCATGGGCTTCACCTGGTGGGCGTACGACCAGAACATCCACAAGACGCTCGACCTGATGGTGCAGTCGGCCTACAAGGTGATGGCCAACGACGTGCTGATCAGCATCCCGCTGTTCGTCTTCATGGGCTACCTGGTTGAACGTGCCAACCTGATCGAGAAGCTCTTCCAGAGCTTGCACCTCGCGCTGTCTCGGCTGCCGGGTGCGCTGGCGGTGGCCACCTTGGTGACCTGTGCGGTGTTTGCCACCGCCACCGGCATCGTGGGCGCCGTGGTCACGCTGATGGGCCTGCTGGCGCTGCCAGCGATGCTGCGCGGCGGCTACAGCGTGCCGCTTTCTGCCGGCGCCATCACCGCCGGGGGCTGCCTGGGCATCCTGATTCCGCCGTCGGTCATGCTGATCGTCTACGGCGCGACCGCAGGCGTGTCGGTCGTGAAGCTGTACGCCGGTGCGTTCTTTCCGGGCCTGATGCTGGCCGGCCTGTACATCATGTACGTGATCATCCTGGCCAAGGTGCGGCCGGACATGGCGCCGCCCCTGTCGGCCGAGGCACGCAAGGTGCCCTTGCCTGCCCAGACCCAGCGCTTGGCGCGCTCTGGCGACCAGCGTGCGCTGCCGGGCCTGATGACCGCGCTGCGCGGACGCCGCAATGCCGATGTGCCGATCGCCTACATCCTGAAGCAGTTGTTCATTGCCCTGCTGCCGGCGATCCTGTTCGCGGTCGTCGCGATCAGCAGCTACCGCGCCGCCACCGCGCCGCTGCCTGTCGAGGACGTGACGGGCCTGCAGGCGATGGGCGACGAGGTGGCCGAGCCGTCGGCACCCGACGAAGGTGGACTGGCCGAGCCGCCAATGGACGACGGAGGCTTGGCCGAACCACCGACCGACGGTGGACTGGCCGAGCCGCCCGGCGATCTGGCAGAACCGCCCGCCGATCCCGCCGCTGCGACTGAAGCGGCGCCTCAGCCCCCGGTGACCGCAACGACCGACGGGCTGGCTGAACCTGCCGGCGCCGCACCGACAGCCCCATCGGCGCCAGCGCTGGCCGGCGAACCGCGCGCAGCCTCCACCGGCTACTGGATCGGCCTCGGCGCAAGCGGTGCCGCACTGCTCGCGTTCTATGCGTTGCTCAGCTACGCGCGGCTTGAGATCTTCAAGATGCTGCTGTCGTCCTTTTTCCCGCTGCTGGTGCTGATCCTGTCCGTGCTCGGCTCGATCGTGTTCGGCCTCACCACGCCGACCGAGGCGGCCGCCGTGGGGGCGCTGGGCGGGTTCGTGCTGGCGGCCGCCTACAAGCAGCTGAACATGCGGGTGGTGACCGAGTCGGTCTACCTGACGGCCAAGACCTCGGCGATGGTGTGCTGGCTGTTCGTCGGCTCGTCCATCTTTTCGGCCGCGTTTGCGCTGCTCGGGGGGCAGGAACTGGTCGAGAGCTGGGTGCTCGGCATGAACCTGACGAAGACCGAATTCCTGGTGCTGAGCCAGGTGATCATCTTCATCCTGGGGTGGCCGCTGGAGTGGACCGAGATCATCGTGATCTTCATGCCCATCTTCATTCCACTGCTGGACAACTTTGGCGTCGACCCGCTGTTCTTCGGTCTGCTGGTGGCGCTGAACCTGCAAACCGCCTTCTTGAGCCCGCCGGTGGCGATGGCGGCGTTCTACCTGAAGGGCGTGAGCCCGCCGCACGTGACGCTGAACCAGATCTTCTCCGGCATGCTGCCGTTCATGGGCATCCAGGTGGTCGCGATCATCCTGCTGTACCAGTTTCCGGCCATCGGTCTGTGGCTGCCGTCGGTGCTGTACAAGTAAGCGCGGTCCAGCCCGCTGAACCCATCGACCGCTGCGCGGCGGTCGACTTTGCGCACCATTTTTGGACGTTTCCCATGCGGAATCGCACCAAAAATGTGTTGTGCTACGCCGGATTTCCCTGATTTGGCGCCGATTGACCGCACCAATTGGGCACTTAAATTGCTAATCCGGTGCGTCTCGGAGTGAGTCTGGTGCGTTGTGCCCCGACACGGTAGACAAGGGGCGATCAATGGATCAGGTCAAGCAAGGCACCGATGCCTTGTTCATACTTCTGGGCGCCATCATGGTGCTTGCCATGCATGCGGGGTTTGCCTTCCTGGAGCTGGGCACGGTTCGCAAGAAGAACCAAGTCAATGCGCTGGTCAAGATCCTGGTCGATTTTTCGGTCTCCGCGCTGGCGTATTTCTTCATCGGCTACACGGTGGCCTATGGCGTCGACTTTTTCTCCAGCGCACAGACGCTCTCCGAGCGCAACGGCTACGAGCTGGTGAAGTTTTTCTTTCTGCTGACCTTCGCGGCGGCGATCCCGGCCATCGTGTCGGGCGGCATCGCCGAACGCGCCCGCTTCGGCCCGCAGCTGGCCGCCACGGCGGTGCTGGTGGGGCTGGTGTATCCGGTGTTCGAGGGCATCACCTGGAACGGCCGCTTCGGCGTGCAGGCATGGATCGAGGCGACCACCGGCCATCCGTTCCACGACTTTGCCGGCAGCGTGGTCGTGCATGCGGTGGGGGGCTGGATCGGCCTGGCCGCGGTGTTGCTGCTGGGTGCGCGCAGCAACCGCTACCGCAAGGACGGCGCGATCAGCGCCCACCCACCCTCCAGCATTCCCTTCCTCGCGCTCGGGGCCTGGGTGCTGACGGTGGGGTGGTTCGGATTCAACGTGATGAGTGCGCAGACCATCGAGAAGATCTCCGGCCTGGTGGCGGTGAACTCGTTGATGGCGATGGTGGGCGGCACACTGGTGGCCACCTGGATGGGCCGCAACGACCCCGGCTTCGCCTACAACGGCCCGCTGGCCGGGCTGGTGGCGGTGTGTGCAGGCTCTGACGTCATGCACCCGGCAGGCGCCTTGGTCACCGGCGCCGTGGCGGGCGCGATCTTTGTCTCGCTGTTCACGCTGACGCAGAACCGCTGGAAGATCGACGACGTGCTGGGTGTGTGGCCGCTGCATGGCCTGTGCGGCGCCTGGGGCGGCATCGCGTGCGGCATCTTCGGCTTGCCCGCGCTGGGCGGTCTGGGGGGTGTCAACCTGTCGGCGCAATTGCTGGGAACCGCGCTGGGTGTGGTGTGGGCGTTCGCGGGCGGCTTGCTGGTCTACGGCGCGGTGAAGGCGGTGATGGGCCTGCGGCTCTCGGCCGAAGAGGAGTTCGACGGCGCCGACCTCTCCATCCACCGCATCGGAGCCACCCCGGAGCGCGAAGCCAGCTGGTGATTCGGCGCGTTCAGCGGAACATGCCCAGCATCCGCTCCAGCGCCATCGTGAAGGGCATCTGCATCAGCGGCAGCGTGAGCAGCACGCCGATCAGGCCGATCGACATCGTGAGCGGGAAGCCGATGGCGAAGATGTTCATCTGCTGAGCGACGCGGGCGATGATGCCCAGCACGAGGTTGGTGAAGAGCAGCATCGCGATCAAAGGCAACGCGATCCACAGCCCGAGGCTGAAGATCTCGGCACCCCACAGCTCGGGACGCACCGCCTTGAGGAAGGCGAACGGTGCGTCGCCGACCGGAAATGCCTCGAAGCTCTGCGACACCGCGACGATCAGCAGCAGGTGCCCGTTGATGACGATGAACAGCCAGCTCACCATGGCGCTGAAGAAGGTGCTGAGCGCGGTGCTCTGACTGCGGGTGATCGGATCGAAGAAGCCGGCGAAATTGAGGCCCATCTGCAGCCCGCCGATTTCGCCTGCGAACTCGACCGCCGCGAACACGATGCGCACCGCGAAGGCGATCGACAAGCCGATCAGAATTTGCTGCACCACCAGCATCAGCGCCAGCGACGAGTCGAGCGCCACCACCGGCATGGCTGGCAGCGAGGGCTGCATGACGACGGCGATCAGAAAAGACAACGCCACCTTCAGCCGCATCGGCACGCTGCGCTGACCGATCACCGGCATCGTGCCCAGCATGGCCAGCACCCGCAGGAAAGGCCACAGCACCGGACTGACCCACGCCCAGACCTGCGCCTCGTTGAAGGTCAGCATGGCAGCGCTCGCGCGATGACGGTCAACCGACGACCGACGGAATCGACTGGATCGTGCGCTGCAGGTACTCGACCAACGTCGTCAGCATCCACGGCCCGGCGATGGTCAGCACGCCGACGGCGGCCAGGATCTTGGGCACGAACGACAAGGTGGGCTCATTGATCTGCGTGGCGGCCTGGAACACGCTGACCAGGAGACCCACGCCGAGCACCGTCAGCAGCACCGGGGCAGACACCATCAACAGCAGGTGCAGCGCCTGTTGGCCAAAGGTGAATACCTGTTGCGAATCCATGGGAGCCCCTTTCAGGCGAAGCTGGCGGCCAGCGAGCCGAGCAGGAGATTCCAGCCATCGGCCAGCACGAACAGCATCAGCTTGAAGGGCAGCGCGATCAGCACCGGGCTCAGCATCACCATGCCCAGGCTGGTCAGCACGCTGGCCACGATGATGTCGATGACCAGGAAAGGCACGAAGATCAGGAAGCCGATCTGGAATGCACTCTTCAATTCACTGGTGACGAACGCCGGCACCAGCACCTTGAACGGAACGTCGGCCGACTTGATCGACGGATCGATCTTGCCCAGCTTTGCGAACAGCATCACGTCGGTCTGGCGCGTCTGCTTCAGCATGAATTCACGCATCGGCACTTCGCCTCGCTTCAGCGCTTCATCGAAGGCGATCTGGTTGGTGCTGAAGGGCTCATAGGCCTCGGTGTAGACACGATCGATCGTCGGCCCCATCACGAAGAAGGTCAGGAACAGGCTCAGCCCCACGATGACTTGATTCGGCGGCGCAGACTGCGTGCCCAGGGCCTGGCGCATCAGGCTGAGCACGATGACGATGCGGGTGAAGCCAGTCATCAGCAGCAGCACCGCAGGCAGAAAACTCAACGAGGTGAAGAACAGCAGGGTCTGGATCGGCACCGAGTAGCTGGTGCCCTGAGCCCCTTGCCCGACCACCAGCGGCAGGCTCGCGCCCGTGCTCTGCGCCAGCGCTGCGCCGCTCGCCAGGGCCAGCGATGCGAGCACCAGGCTGGCGCCCAGGCGCGACACGGTGCGGCAGCGCCTCGTGGATTGCAAATTCTCAGGGCGCACGTTCAGCTCCCGGGGCAGCGCCGCGCAGACGCCCGAGCGCCTGCGCAAATGAACCGGTCACCGAATGGGCCGGCAGGACATTGGCCGCCGCATCCAGCGTGGGCTCCATCGTGTGCAGCGTGGTGATGCTGTGCGGGGTGATGCCCAGCACCAACCAGCGGCGTTGATCGCCCTGCCCCACCTCGACCGTCAGGATGCGTTGCGTGGTGGACAGCGGCAGCGCCGCAACGCTGCGCATGACGCCACCGGACGCCGCGCCGCCCAGCGGCGTGCGCTTGAGCAGCCACAGGGCCAGCGGAATCATCACGATGATGGCTGCGAACCACAGCAGCGAAGTCCAGGGCATGGTGTTCATCGGTGTGGCCGTGTGCGTCCGGGATCAGCCGCCGCGGCTCAGGCGACGCATGCGTTCGCTCGGCGTGACGATGTCGGTCAGCCGGATCCCGAACTTGTCGTTGACGACCACCACCTCGCCCTGGGCGATCAGGTAGCCGTTGACCAGCACGTCCATCGGCTCGCCGGCCATCGCCTCGAGTTCGACCACCGAGCCCTGCGCCAGCTGCAGGATGTGCTTGATCGGGATGCGGGTGCGACCCAGCTCCACGGTGAGCTGCACCGGGATGTCCAGGATCATGTTGATGTCGTTGCCCGCCACCGCACCGGAGTCATTGGAGAAGTTGGTGAACTTGGCAGGCGCCACCGAATCGACGGTGTTCTGCAGCGCCGACGTGAAGGGGTCGTCGGCCGCTGCCGCGGACGCTTCAGGTTTTGTTTCAGCGAGCGCGGCGGCCCACTCGGCGGCCATCGCGTCTTCTTCGGCTTGCTTTTGTGCGGCTGCATCAGACATTGCTTGCTCCCAGCCAGCCCGTGTTCGAGCTGGACAACAGTTGATCGACCTTCAGCGCGTAGCGCCCGTTGGCGATGCCGTAATGGCATTCCAGCACCGGCACCCCGGAAATCTTCGCCTCGATGCCCGGCTGCAGGTCCAGCTCGATGAAGTCACCGACCTTGAACGACAGCAGCTGTTCGACGGTCGCCGGCGCGGTGGCGAGTTCGGCCACCAGCTCCACATCGGCGGCCTTGATCTGCTCCTTCAGCAGGTTCACCCAGCGACGATCCGGCTCGGCACTGTCGCCCTGCATCGTCGAATACAGCACGTCGCGGATGGGCTCCAGCGTCGAGTACGGGATGCAGAAATGGATCGTGCCGGTCGAGTCGCCGATCTCCAGCGTGAACGAGGTCGCCACCATGATCTCGCTGGGGGTTGCGATGTTGGCGAACTGCGGCTGCATCTCCGACCGCTGGTATTCGAGCTCCAGCGGGTAGATGCCTTGCCACGCTTTCTGATACTCGGTGGTGATCACCTCGACCAGCCGCGTGATGATGCGTTGCTCGGTTGGCGAAAAATCCCGCCCCTCGATGCGCGTGTGGTACTTGCCGGCGCCACCGAACAAGGCGTCGATCACCGCGAACACCAGCGTCGGGTCGCAGACGATCAGCCCGCTGCCACGCAGTGGCTTGACGCTGACGATGTTGAAGTTGGTCGGCACGACGATCTCGCGCAGGAACGCGCTGTACTTCTGGACCTTGATGCCGCCGATCGACACCTCGGGGCTCTTGCGGATGAAGTTGAACAGGCCGATGCGGATGTTGCGGGCGAAGCGCTCGCTGATGATCTCCATCGTCGGCATGCGGCCGCGGACGATGCGCTCCTGGCTGGCGATGTCGTAGTTGCGTATGCCCCCGCTGGGCACGTCTTCGGCTTCGAGCTTCTGGCTCTCACCGGTGATGCCCTGCAACAGCGCATCAACTTCGTCTTGCGACAGGATCTGCTGATTCATGAGGGCTGCGCGCTCACTGAATGATGAAGCTGGAGAAATTGACGCTGGTAATCGGGTTGTGCTGGGCAGGCTTCTTCTTTTTCTTCTTCTTCGGCTTGTCCCCATCGACGTCGGCACTCGGATCCGCGGACGGCTCGTCGACGTCGATGGCGATGCCCATCGGTCGCACCGACTCGCGCATGATTTCGGCGGCGAGCCGTTCCTTGCCGGAGCGTTCCAGCAGTTCGCCCGACGTCTTGTGCGCCAGCACCATCAGGATGCCGTTGCGCACCGCGGGCATGTACAGCTTCAGCTCATCGGCGAACTTGGCGTCGTCGACTTGCAGGGTGACGCCGATCTGTGCAAAGCGCTCTGCATCGCGGTCGGCCAGGTTCACGACAAACGGGTCCAGCGCCACGAACACCGGCGGGGCCTTGGGCTCGTCTTTCTCGGCGTGCTCTTCGCTGGCGGCAGATGCATCGCCGTCTTCCGCTTCTGCGGCCGCCTCGGCGGCCGCAGCCTTTTGCTTGAGCACATAAGCGGCAACGCCACCGCCGATCAACAGCACTGCCAGCGCTGCGGCAATGATGATGATCAGCTTCTTCTTGCCCTTTTTCGGCGCGACGACGTCGGCATCGACAACAGCGGGGGCAGCGGCGGCAGTGGCCATGACGGATCCTTCAGATGAGAGTCTCAGGTCGGTGGCGCCCTGTGGAGGGGTCGCACGCCAACGTTCAAATCATTATCAAAATGAGGCGTCTGGGCGAAGCGTCGATAAGGGGTGGAAAGAGGGCTGAATTGGGGATTGCATACGCCAGGTGGCGGGGTTTGCCTTGCGTTGCAGTGCGCCGCTGTGTGAGACCGCGCCGGGTCTCGGCCCGGCTGCCGAGTAACTTTCATTTGCGGGCCCAAATGAAAGTCACCAAAGCAAAGGGCCTGAACACCAGCCCATTTGATCGGCTCGCTCCGGCTAGCCGCCTACTTCAACGGCTCTGGCTCGAGAACATTCAGCGATCTACCGCCTCGGTTACCTCGCTCAGGTTCAAACATGCGGTCTCGCTGAGCCTCGACCCTTCGGGTCCTCGGTGTGGGTTCTCGTGCCAGAGCCTGTGCAGTCCACCTGTAGCCGAAGCGTGGTGACCAAATGGCTGGTGTTCAGGCCCTCTTTTTTGGTTACTTTTTCCTGGGCCAGCAGAAAAAAGTGACTCGCCCGCCGGGGCGAACACCCGGCGCGGTTCCACGCACGGCGTGCTGCCAGCAAAGCAAACTCAAGCGTACAGATCCAGCGCCGATCCCGCCCGCGGCCGCGCCGCAACGATCGAGGCTGCCGGCACGTCGTCAACTGCCACGGCACGCCCGCTGCGAGGGCCCTGTGGTGTCGCCTGGCGCTCGGCGGCCTGGCGCTGTGCCTGCTCCGACACACCGCCGCCGCTGAGGGTGAAGCCGGCGTCCTTCAAGGACGTGGCCAACTCGGCCCAGCCGGCTTCGATGGCCTGTCGGGTCTGTGCGCGATCGGCACCGAAGTCGACCCGGGCCTGGTCGCCGTTCATCATGATGTGGACCGACACGGGGCCCAGCTCGGCCGGGTTCAGGTGCAGCTCGGCCTTGGAGAGCCCGGCGCGTGCGAACACGCTGACCTGGGCTGCGAGGTCCTCATGGAATCCGGGATCACCCACCGGGGTGGGCACGGTGGCACTCGCCGATGCCGGGTTGTCGAGGGAGCGCGCCAGGGAGGCCACGCCGTGCCCGGCGAGGGGTGCGCTGGCGCCCGACGGCAATGCATCCAGCGCGAATGGGGTCTTCGGCCCCTCATCGCTCTTGCCAACACCAAGTGCAAGCCCGGCCATGTGGGCCAGTGCGGCATTCGGGAGCACATTCGAGTGGGCCGTGGCATCCATGACGGCTTTCGGATCAACAGGCACCGGGGGCTGTGGGGCTTGTCCCACGCCCAGTCTCAGTCCGCGTTCGCCGGTCGACGTGGCGGCGAGTGCGTCGGCGGCCTCTGCGTCCGCGGCAGGGTGGGCCGGCGCATCGATGCCCGCCTGGTCGAGCGAGGTCAGCGGCGTCGCCACCGCGCTCGTGGCGTCGGACGCAACATCGCCCGCAGCCACGGCAGCCTCAGACCCTGGCGGTGGCACGGTCGTGGCCAGTGGCCTCCCCAGTCCGAGCATCGCGGCCAGATCGCTGACACCGCCGTTGGCGTGTAGCGGATGCCCATCCGCGTCTCTCGTGGGGGCGGTGCCGGTGACCTCATCCGACACGGAGCCCTCTGCAGCCTGATCGGGCGCCTCATTCGCGGCGTCGTCGCGAGCACTGCGGGACCTGGCGGAGGGTCCGGGGCGCTCATTCGAGGCACGGGACGGGGTGGCTTCGGTCTGGGTGTCGGTGTTGGAATCCTGATCCTTGTCAGCCTGCCGATCCGTGCGCCGCGGTGACGCCGAGTCCGTCGCCTCGCGGGCTGATCGCCCCGGCGGCTGTTGCGCCGTCGCAGCGGCCGCGCGACTGTGGTCGAGCAGTCGGGCAAATCGGGCCTTGCCGGTCTCGTCCCTGGTGTCGGGCAGCGGGTCCCGATGCTTCGTCGACGCGGCTTGGGCCACGGCCGAGGTGGGCTTCAGGTTCAGCGCGTTCAGCGCCCGGGCGCTGTCGAGCGCGCTCATACGGCACCTGCCAGGCCTGCAGCGGCCTGATTCCAGGCGGCACGCGAGGCGAACTCATCACACGCCTTCTGCTCGCGGCGCTGCGCGGCCGTGTGCGCTTCGGCCACTCGCCGTTCGATCAGCTTGCGCACCGAGGCGACGCGCATCTCGCCTTCGCGCAGGGCCCTGCGTGCATTGTCGAGCTCGGCTTCGGCTTGCGCGGCAACAGCGCACTGCTGGTCCACCGCTTGCGTCAGACGCTCCATGAAGCCGCGATAGCAGTTGACCAGCTCCATCCGCCCATCGGTTCGGAACTGATGCGCCCAGCGCTGCTCGTAGTCCCGCCGGTAAGTCACCAGCTGCTGGGCCTGGGCGGCAGCCGTCTGCTGCACCTGCGCGGCGCGTTGACAGGCCAAGGCCAGGTCGTCGCGCTCGCGTTCGACCTGTCCCAGCAGGCTCATCAAGGGTTGCAAGATGCTCATGGTCGGTACCTTGGTTCAGAGGGCAAAGGTCAGCTCGCCACCACCGCGCGCAACCACTCGACGCTGCTGTCGAGATGGGCGGGCTGGTGCATGTCTTGCTGCAGGAATTGCGTCATGGGCGCGTGCAGGCGTACCGCGCTGTCGAGTTCGGCGTCGTGTCCGGGTGCGTAGGCCCCGAGCTGGATGAGATCGCGCGCCTTCTGGTACTTCGAATGCAGCTGGCGGAACCGACGCGCCGATTCGATGTGCGCCACCGGCGCCACGCTCGTCATCACCCGCGAGATCGAGCGTTCGACATCGATCGCCGGGTAGTGACCCGCTTCGGCCAGTTCTCGCGACAGCACGATGTGGCCATCGAGGATGCCTCGCGCCGCGTCGGCGATCGGATCCTGCGGGTCGTCGCCCTCGGTCAGCACCGTGTAGATCGCGGTGATCGAGCCGCTGCCGGCCACGCCATTGCCGCTGCGCTCAACGAGCTGTGGCAGCTTCGCAAAGCAGCTCGGCGGATAGCCCTTGGTGGCGGGCGGCTCGCCGATCGCGAGCGCGATCTCGCGCTGTGCCATCGCGTAGCGCGTCAGCGAGTCCATCAGCAGCAGCACATGCTGGCCACGGTCGCGAAAGTGTTCGGCCACGGCGGTGGCGTAGTTGGCACCCTGCATGCGCGTGAGCGGTGGCGCATCGGCGGGTGCTGCCACCACCACCGAGCGCGCCAGGCCTTCGGCGCCGAGGATGTCCTCGATGAATTCCTTGACCTCACGGCCGCGCTCGCCGATCAGCCCGACGACGATCACATCGGCTTCGGTGTAGCGCGCCATCATGCCCATCAGCACCGACTTGCCGACACCCGTGCCGGCGAACAGCCCCAGGCGTTGGCCGCGGCCGACGGTGAGCATGGCGTTGATCGAGCGCACGCCGGTGTCGAGCGGTGTGCGCACCGGGTCGCGATCCATCGCATTGATCGCCCGGCGCACCAGCGGCGCGTTGTGCACATCGACCAACGGACCCTTGCGATCCATCGGGTGGCCATGAGAATCGACAACGCGGCCGAGCAGTCCGTCACCGACCGGCAGGTGCAAGGTGCGGTCCAGACTGCGCCGCCAGGGATGCCGCGGAGCGCCCAGCTGCAGCGGCACCATCGGTGACGTCTTGGGCACCACGCGGGCGCCACTGGCCAGGCCGTGCACATCGCCGGTGGGCATCAGGTAGGTGCGGTCCCCCGAGAAGCCGACCACCTCGGCGGGCACGGGGGGCTGACCAGCCATGCGCACCTCGCACACCGAGCCGACCGGCTCGCGCAGGCCTGCAGCTTCCAGCACCAGACCAGCGACACGCACCAGCATGCCTTGGGTCTCCAGCGCGACCGGATCGGCCGCGAACATCTGCAGGGTCTCGAGGTAGCGCGTCCAGTCGTCGGGTCGCGCGCCCACGCTCGCTTGGGCCCTCTGAGCGCGCTCGGCGGCGCGCTGCAGTGCGTCGTTCTCCAGCGGGCTGTTGATCATCGGGCGGCCTCATCGGGAGGGGCATCCGGGGCATCGGCCGTCGGCTCGTCGGTCCACTCGGTGTCGGAGCCGAGCGCGGCTGACGCCCGGCGCCAGCGCGCGGCCACGGTGCCGTCGACGCTCGCAATGTCGCTGTCGACGCGGCAGCCTCCGCGCGCGATGTGGGTGTCTGGAATCAAGCGCGCTCCACGTGCCTGCAGCACGTCGGCGGCGCCTTGTGCAACCAGAGGCTGGTCATCGGGATGCACGCGCACGGTGATGTGACGCGCGCTGAGCAGCAGCGCCTCGACGGCTTCCTGTGCCACGGCAGCCACCAGCTCCGGATTCACCTTCAACTCACTGCGCACGACCTCGCGCGCCATCGACGTGGCACACACTGCGATCGCCTGCGCCAGCTGCTGTTGCAGGCAGTCGAGCTGGGCACCGTGAGATTCCACCAGGCGACCCAGCTGGGCAGTGATCTGCGCGGCGTAGCTCTGCTTGAAGCCGTCGAGCGCCGCCAGCCCGTCGCGGTATCCGTCCTGATAGCCGCTCTGCCGCGCCGCGCGCAGTTGCGCGGCCAGCTGCTCGGCGACGGACAGCGTCGGCGCCTCAGGCTCGGCGGTCGGCATGCCGGCGCTGGCATTCGGATCAGCCCCCGACAGCGCGCTCGGATTCCATGCCTCGAACGAGCTGAGCTCCTCGCGCGGGATGAAGCGCGCGTAGGCCGAGGTCTTGCCTCCACCCTCTGGCGGCGGCACGTTCTTGAACTTAGAGGAAGTCATCGTCGCCGCCGCTGGTCAACTGGATCTGCCCCTCGTCGGCCAGGCGGCGGACGATCTTCAGCAATTCCTTCTGCTCGCTCTCGACTTCGCTGACACGCACCGGGCCGCGCGAGTCGAGGTCTTCGCGCAGCGTTTCGGCAGCGCGCGTGGACATGTTGCGGAACACCTTCTCGCGCATCTCCGGTGTCGCGCCCTTCAGCGCGATCACCAGCGACTCGCTCTGCACTTCCTTCAGCAGCGTCTGGATCGCCTTGTCGTCGAGCTTTTCCAGGTCGTCGAAGGTGAACATGTTGTCCATGATCTTCTGCGCCAGCTCGTTGTCGGCTTCACGGATGTAGTCGAGCACCGCGGTCTCGATGCTGCCGCCCATCAGGTTGATGATCTCGGCAGCCGGCTTCACACCCCCCAGCGAAGCCTTGCGCATCTTCTCGCCGCCGGCCAGCACCTTGCTCATCACCTCGTTGAGGTCCTTCAGTGCGGACGGCTGGATGCCGTCGAGGGTGGCAATGCGCACCAGCACTTCATTGCGCTGACGCTCAGTGAACATCTTCAGCACCGAGGACGACTGATCCGGATCGAGGTGCACCAGGATCGCGGCCACGATCTGCGGATGCTCGTTGCGCAGCAGTTCGGAGACCGACTGCGGGTCCATCCACTTCAGGCTCTCGATGCCCGACACATCGCTGCCCTGCAGGATGCGATCGATCAGCAGATTGGCCTTGTCATCGCCCAGCGCTCGGCGCAGCACGCTCTTCACGTACTCGTCGTTGTCCGCCACCAGCATGCTCTGCACGCCAGCCATCTCGGAAAACTTCGTCAGCACACCTTCAACGCGATCGTGGGTGATCGACTTCATCTTGGCGATGGTCTCGCCGAGCGCCTGCACCTCCTTGGGTGCCAGGTACTTGAATACCTCGGCCGCCTCTTCCTCGCCGAGCGACATCAGCAGGATCGCGGCGTTCTCCAGGCCTTCTTCGGGCGTCTCGGCGCTCATCGTCGTGTCATCCGTGGGCGGTGGATGGAAGGGAGGGCGCAGCCATCAGGCGGGCTGGCCGTTGACCCAGCCGCGCACGATGTGCGCCACTGCGGCCGGGTTTTCCTTGGCCAGCGATCGCGCGGCGTCGAGCCGGGCCGTGTCACGTGGCGCTTCCAGCATCTGCACCGAAGGCGTCAGACCCGGCAAGGCCACCGCATCACCGACGCTGGCGTCGATCGCGCTGCCGGGTGGTGGCACCGTAGGCGTCAGCGCGATCTTCAGGCCTGGCTTGATCATCCCGAAGAACACCAGCAGCGCGACCAGCGACAAGCCGGCGGGGACTGCGGCGGCGCGCAACATGTCGAGAATTTCGGGCTGTTTCCAGATCGGCGCGTCGACCACTGTCACGGGCTCGACCTTGAATGGCGCGTTGATCACGCGCACCGAGTCGCCGCGCTCCTTGTTGAAGCCGATGCTCTCCTGCACGAGCGCGGTCAGTTTCTCCAGCTCCTCGGGGGCCAGGGGCACCTGCGTGACCTTGCCCTTCGGATCGGTGACGGTGCGGTTGTTGACCACCACCGCGGCGTTCAGTCGCTTGACGGTGCCCGTGGCGTTGCGTGTGACACGCACCGTCTCGTCGACCTCGTAGTTCTTCACGGCTTCACGGCGGCTGTTGGCAGCGACGCCACCGGCCTGCGCGGTCTGCAAGGGCGCCACACCCCCCGTGAGCGGCGCTGCCGCCGGCAGCGGTGGCTGGTTGCTGGCCGCACCGGGCACACCGGATGGCGCTGCCGGATTGGTTCCCAGTTGTTCCGTCGTCTGCTCGCTGCGCAGCGTGACTTCGGCACTGCTGCCCTGGTTGGGTTTGAACAGCTTTTCGGTCGACTCGATCTGCGCGAAGTCGATCTCGGCTGTCACGTTGGCGCGCAGGTTGTCGCGGCCCACGACCGGCTCGAGCAGCTCGGCAATGCGCTTGGTGTAGCCCTGTTCGATCTGCGCGCGGTATTGCAGTTGCTGTGCGTCGAGGCCCGCCTGCGCATCGGCATCGGGCGGCGAGGAAATCAGCGCGCCAGTCTGATCGAGCACGCTGACCGCTTTCGGGCTCATTTCGGGCACGCTGCTGGAGACCAGGTGCACGATGCCTGCCACCTGGCCACGCTCCAGTGTGCGCCCCGCGTGCAGCGTGAGCACGACCGACGCGCTGGGCTTCTGTTGTTCACGGAAGAAGCCGTTCTGATTCGGCAGTGCGAGGTGCACCCGCGCGTTCTCGACCGCCGCCAGCGACGTGATCGAGCGGCTGAGTTCACCTTCGAGGCCGCGCTGGAAAGTCAGCCGCTCCTGGAACTGCGTCTGCCCGAAACGGGCACCGTCCATCATTTCGAAGCCACCCACCGAGGCCTTCGGCAGGCCAGCAGAAGCCAGTTTCAGACGCGCGTCGTGAACCATCGAGGACGGCACCAGGATCGCATGGCCACCATCGGAATGGCGATACGGTATGTTCATCTGCGACAGCTGGGAGATGATCGCGCCGCCGTCCTTGTCAGACAAATTGGCGTAGAGCACCTTGTAATCGCCCTGGCTGCTCCACATGAGCATGGCCAGCACCACGCCCACCAGCGCCGCAGCGCCGAGACCGAGGTTGAGCTTGCTTTTTGTCGGCAGGCCCGAGATGCGGGTGCCCAAGCCGGGAGCGGTGTTGAGGGCACCGGGTGACTTCAGAATGACAGCGTTGTCCATCGTTCTCGTTCAGTGCGTGTTCGAGGCCGAAAGCGCCGGCCGATGGGAGCCATTATTCGAACGTGGGGAGGCTTTCCAAGGATCGAGAAGCGAACCAAACCCCCGCCAGTTCGCCCCATCGTGGCGCCAGGTTCTGGCTACGATGGACTCCATCAAAACCTGCCGTCCGAGCGCCCAATCGAGGTGCCAGCGGCCTTGGATTTCAGGGGTTCGCGATGAATGTCACCCTCAAGCCTTTCGACTTCGCCCAGGCGGTGGCCCGTGCTGGGCTGAACACGCAGGGACAGCCGTTGGGGAAGGCGTCAGCGGCCGAAGGTGGTGGATTTCAGGCGGCGCTGACACAGGCACTGGGTGCGGTCAGCAACTCGCAGTCGGAAGCAGGCCGGTTGCAGCGCGAGGTGCAACTCGACAACCCCAACGTCAGCATCGAAGAGACGATGGTCGCGATGCAGAAGGCGCAGATCGGCTTTCAGGCCACGATCCAGGTGCGCAACAAGCTGGTGCAGGCTTACAGCGACATCATGAACATGCAGGTGTGAGGCGACGGCTCACGCCCGGCGTGAACTCAGGCGGTCTTCACACCTTCTGGTCCAGCGTTTCACCGAGCAAGGGCACGCGGCCGTAGGGCGACGGCTGTTTCGAAGCGGCTTCCAGCTGCCTGGTTTCCCAGCTCAGCCAGGGGAAGCGGCGCATCACCGGTTCGGGCTGTGCCGGCGGCTTGTGATCCTGCTGAGACGATTGTTGCGACGAGCCGCTGGCGGGATCGACCGCCCGGACGGCGCCGACCGGCGGATCCACGGACCCGATGGGAGAAATTTTGCTGACGCTCATGATTCACTCCTGGAATCGAGGCGGGGTGCCTGTCTCCTGGATGTCGGCGGCTGCCTGCCTGACTTGACGGTGTGACACCGTCGACATGTAACAAAGCGTCGACTTTGTCTCAGTCGAGAGCGATCAGACGCCGACGTTTCTGGGTCTGATCGATGTAGCGCTGCAGCGCACGCAGGCTGTCGCTGGCGACGTTGACCATCTCACAGCCCAGGCGTACACCGCCCGCGTCATGCTGCAGCGAAGTGACATGCTGCAACCGCAGCGGTGTCGTGATGCGGGTGTCGACATCGAGTTCGAGTTCAACACCGTTGAGCAGCACACCAGGCTCGATCATCGGGACATCGTCAGGCAGGAACAGCGCACAACCGCCGATGCTGACATCGAGTACGCGCAGCGTGAGCGGCATGTCGCGCAGCATCGGATGGTGCAGCCGCGCCGACGGGGCATGTCGCAGCAGCGGCCGCACCCGGTAGCCGTTGCGACGCTGAAAGCGAAACATGTCGCGCGGATAACCACAGCTGATGGCGCTGGTGCGGCCGTTGTGCACCAGCAGCAGTCCCTGCAGGTCGAACTGCAGCTTGACGCTGTCGAGGTAGCCCACCGCGACCGCTTCGTTGCATTCAATCAAGGCCTGCAGTTGCGGCGACTGGGCATCGGCGCTGAAGCTGATGACGCCTCGCTCGGCATCGACGGTCCACAGCGTGACCGCTACCGCCGTGCCATTGGGCGCGTTCAGGTTCAGCACCGCATTGGCATCGAGCAACTGCTTGAGCATCGTGGCCAGTTCGACCGGCGCAGTGATGTGAAAGTCGTCGAGACCGCCATGCGCGGCCGCCACGGCGTCCAGCGGCATCGGCAGCGTGTCCATGTCCCGGAAATGCTCAGTGCAGCGTGGCGGACGTGCCGCCCAGCAGGTGGTCCAGCCCTTCGAGCCAGGGCTCAGCCAGCACCCGCACTTCGGCGTCGTTGACCAGGATGCGCTGCATGATGCGCGACTTCAGCTGCCGCTCTTCAGTGGCCAGTTGCTGGTTCGCAGCGGCGTGCTTGAGCTGAGAAATCAGCAGCGCACAGGCGCCTTCCAGCTTGACCACGGCGTCCCAGTTGCCATTGCGTGCAGCCTCCAGCATGTCTTGGCTGGCGCGCTCAATGGCCTCGTAGTATTCGAGCAAGGTGGTGCTCATGGCAGTTCCGGTGGAGGTAGGTTGCGGCTGCGGCTTCATCCGTTGACCACTTTCTTCGGTGCGGGTGCTGCGGCCTGCGCAGCGATCTGCGACCAGGCATCGCGCAAGGGCTGCACCAGGTCAGCGCATTCCTGCAGCATCGCCTCGTCATTGCGCAGGTTGGCCAGCGTCAGGCGCCGCGAAACATAGCCGTAGAGCAGGCTGAGGTTGGCCGCCAGCTCGCCGCCGGATGCCATGTCCAGCCCGCCGATCAGTCCTTCTTCAACGATGCGGACCGCGCGGCTGATGCTGGTGCATTTCAATTCGATGTTCTTTGCGCGCAGCGCGCCTCGCGCTTGCGCAATCGATTCGAGCAATCCGTCGTACAGCATCTCGACCAATCGATGCGGGTTCGCACCATCGACCGCAGAGGTGACACCGACCTCGCGATACGCGTTCGACTGGCCACTGAAACTGGCATTCCGGAAGGGGTTGGCGGCGGCATACATCGCTGGTGTCCTGAAGAAGTCCGAGTGCTTTTTTTATCGGCACGGCGCGCGCTGCACTTGAGCGCGCGTTCCCTTCAGTTGTTTGTATTGTTCGTCGCGAAGAACTGCTGATTGATGTAAGTGTTCAAGTTGTTCAACCGGCTGATCTTGGCGTCGAGCCCGCCGTACTGCGCGAGCAGCCTTGCCTTGGTGGCTTCAATGCGGGACTGGTACTTGGCCACGTCGTCATCGGCGCGCTTGATGGAGGCCTGCAAGGCGGCCGTGCGCGTCGTGACGGCACCGTCAGTCTGGATCAGGGCTTTGGTGAGCGCCTGCACACGAACCGCCAGCCCGGCGGTCGTATCGCCGCTGGCACCCGAGCCGGGATTGGAGAAAGCCTTGCTCACCTCAGCAAGGTTGCCCAGAGCCGCGGTGAGCTTGCTGTCATTGACCGACAGATTGCCGCCAGTCTGCAATTCGATGCCGAGGTTGGAGAGCGTCTGAAACACCGATGATGCGCCGCTCGGAAATGTGATCGCCGAACGCAACTGACTCTTCAGCGACAGCGTGGCACCGTCGCCCTGCAGCGTGCCCGCCGTCTTGGTGTCCGGGTCGTACTTGGTCTGCGCGGTGAGGTAGGTATTGATGTCGTTGTACGACTTGACAAAGTCGTTGATGGCCTTCTTGAACGCATCGTTGCTGGGGCCCACCTGGATCTGCACTGCCGATGTGGTCACCTTGCTGAGGTTCAGCGAGACACCCTCGATCGCATCGGTGAACGTGTTGCTGGCCGAACTCACCGCCAGGCCATTGATCGTCGCCAGTGCGTTCTTCGCGGCCACCGTCTGCGTCAGCTGGCTGGCGCCAGGCGTACCAGGGTCGTAGACCAGACTGGCCAGTGATGGAGGGTCACCGGGCAACACCGGCAACGCGGTGTCGGCGGTGGCCGTGATGCGGATCGCGTTGTCCACACCACTGGCCGTCGACCGGATCGCCAGTCGTGCGCCCGATGCGTCCTTGACGATGGACGCGGTCACACCGGCATCGGCAGCGTTGATCTTCGCGCGCACACTTTCCAGGGAGTCTTCACCGGCACCGATGACGATGTCGACGGTCTTGGGCGGCGTCTGCGGTGTGAAGGTGGTGCCACTGCCGTAGCCACCAATCTCGATCCTCAGCGTGCCTGTGCCCACCGACGCGGTGCTGCTGGTGTAGACGCCAGAGGCCAGCGACTGCGCCTGCGCGAGCTGCTGCACCTCCACGCTGTAGGTACCGGCGACGGCAGCGGCGGTTGACGAAGGCGAGACCGCGCTCGGATCGGTGGTCAGCGCCGATGTCTGCTGCCACAGCTTGGGGTCGGCCAGCCGCGCCACCGCATCGTGAACGTTGGTCGTGTAGCTCTTGAGCAGCCCGAAAGACGACAACTTGGCCTGCAACGTGGTCTTCTGCTTGGTCAGCAGTTCGACCGGGCGTTGCTCGATGGCGACCAGCTTGTCGACGATGCCATTCACATCGAGACCGCTGCCCAGGCCGGGGGACGCAATAGTCGTCATCAAATCGCTCCTTCAGTGTTCGTGGGCTATCGGTGTTGCGATCTGGAACTTGAGCCTGAAACGACAACGACCCACCCGGCCGCTGGGACCGCGTGGGTCGCTACGCAACGCGACGGCGTGCGGCGGGTTCTTAACGTTGCAGCAGCTGCAGCACCTGCTGCGGCAGCTGGTTGGCCTGCGCCACCAACGCGGTGCCGGCCTGTTGCAGGATCTGCGCACGCGACAGGTTGGCCGTTTCCGTGGCGAAGTCGGCATCGACGATGCGGCCGCGTGCAGCCGACGTGTTCTCCGACTGGATGGCGATGTTCGACACCGCGGTCTCGAAGCGGCTTTGCACCGCACCCAAGGTGGCGCGTGCACTGTTGACCTGGTCGAGCGCGTCGTCGACCTGCTTGATGGCGAGCCAGGCGTCCTCGGTGCTCGCGACCGACAACGTGCTGAAGCCGGTGACGTTGGTCGATGCCACGGTCGCGCTGGTGTCACCGATGCCGGTTTCCGCAACGGTAAAGCCACCGAAAGTGACCGCTGCGGCGGCGCCGCTGGAGTCGAGGGTGCTGGAACGGAAGGCCAGTGCGTAGTCGCCATCGGCCTCTTTCGACAGGTACGCCGTCACGCCCGTGTCGGAGGTGCGCCGATTGATCGCTTCAGCCACCTGACCGAGTCGCTCTTCGGCGCTGCGTGCGACACCCAGGCCGGACAGGTTGTACTCGGTGCCATTGACCGAGATCGCCAGCGTGCCAGCGGCCACTGCGGTCAAGGTGGTGACGCCGGCCGCGCTGATGTCAGTCACATCAGCCGCTCCGTAAGTGACATTCGACAGGCCGTCGGTGGTGACATTGGTCAGCGCTGCGATCGTGATGGCTTCGCCTGAGTTGGCACCGATCTGGAAGGTCGCCGCAGTGAAGCTGCCATCGAGCAGCTTCGTGCCATTGAATGAGGTCTGCTTGGCGACGCGGTTGACCTCGTCGCTGAGCTGCGCCACTTCGGCCTGCAGTGCGGCACGGTCGGTGGCGCTGTTGGTCGCGTTGGAAGATTGCACCGCGAGTTCGCGGATGCGTTGCAGCGATTCGCCGACTTTGCCGAGCGCGCCTTCGGCGACCTGCGCCAGCGAGATGCCGTCGTTGGCATTGCGCGAGGCCACGTTGAGGCCGCGGATCTGGGTGTTCAGACGCTCGGCGATGGCGAGGCCAGCGGCGTCGTCCTTGGCACTGTTGACGCGCAGGCCTGAGGACAGGCGCTGAATCGAGGTCGCCAGCGAGGCTTGCGACGCATTCAGGTTGCGTTGTGCGGTCAGCGAATTGATGTTCGTGTTGATCGTCTGTGGCATGGTCGGTCTCCAACGTCTACAGAAGCCGGAACCGACCACTTGCCGGATCCGTCGCAGTCAGAAAGACCGCTGTTGATGAGTTGAATTCTGAAGAACGATTTGAGGCCCCATTCGATCGATAAGCTGCGTGAACCCCCGCTTAATTGCACGCTGAAATGAAAAATGCCCGGCAGTGCCGGGCATGCAGAAAATGGGGTGCCGCGCAAGCGGCAGCCCGCATCTTCTTGTTATCGCAACAGCTGCAACACCTGCTGCGGCAACTGGTTGGCCTGCGCCACGATCGCGGTGCCAGCCTGTTGCAGCACTTGTGAACGCGACAGGTTGGCGGTTTCCGAAGCGAAGTCGGCATCGACGATACGACCCCGTGCAGCCGCGGTGTTTTCCGTCTGGATCGCGATGTTCGACACGGCGGTCTCGAAGCGGCTTTGCAGTGCACCCAACGTAGCACGGGCACTGTTGACCTGATCAAGGGCATTGTCGATCTGCTTGATTGACAGCCAGGCGTCATCGGTGGTTTCGACCGACAGTGCATCGATGCCCTCGACGGTGCTGCCAGCGATCGACACGCTGCCATCGGCGAAGCCAGTGCTGGCCACGGTGAAGCCGGTGCCGAACGACACCGCAGCGGCAGCGCCAGACGAATCGAGCTTGCTCGAACGGAAGGCCAGCGCGTAGTCGCCGTCGTCTTCCTTGGACAAGTAGGCGGTCACGCCGGTGTCCGACGTGCGGCGGTTGATGGCTTCTGCGACCTGGCCCAGACGCTCTTCGGCCGAGTTGGCAGCCTTGACACTGGTGAGGCTGTATTCGGTGCCGTCGACCGTGATCTTCAGCGCGTCGGCAGCAATTTCCGTCAGCGTCGAGACCGTGCCGGTGCTGATGTCGGCCACGTCGTCGGCGCCGTAGGTCACCTTGGACAGCTTTGCAGCGGTGGCGTTGGTCAGCGAAGAGACCGTGATGTTCTCACCTGCACCCGAGCCGATCTGGAACGTGGCGCCGGTCAGCGAGCCGTCGAGCAGCTTGGTGCCGTTGAAGGTGGTGGTCTTGGCAACGCGGTCGATTTCATCGCGCAGTTGCGACACTTCGTTCTGGAGCGCCTTGCGGTCGTCGGCGCTGTTGGTGGCGTTCGAGGACTGGACGGCCAGTTCGCGGATGCGTTGCAGTGATTCGGTGACCTTGCCCAACGCGCCTTCAGCGGTCTGCGCCAGCGAGATGCCGTCATTGGCATTGCGCGAAGCAACGCCCAGGCCACGAACTTGAGAGTTCAGGCGTTCGGCGATCGCGAGGCCAGCGGCGTCGTCTTTGGCGCTGTTGACACGCAAGCCGGATGACAGACGTTGCAGCGAGGTGGACAGGGAAGATTGCGACGTGCTCAGGTTGCGCTGAGCCGTCAGCGAATTCACATTGGTGTTGATGGTCAGTGCCATGAGAAAGCTCCTTAAGTTGATGAACTCCCGGCGTGGACGCCGGCTTTGCCTCGACAGAGGCGGGTTGCCCCACCTCCATCGAGCCAGTCTTCGGGCGGTCGGTGCTTGGGGTGTGTGACCAAGCACTCTCCGGATCTCCCTGGACCGGCTGCGCCCGGCGGCAGTCATCCTGCAAACCCCCGTTGTTAGGTTGTGGGGACCTGCGGTCGGCTGTTCCGGACCCCGAGGCTTGGGACAGACGCCTCGTTGGAAATGTTTTCGTCTGGCTGTCTGGCGACTTGAGCAAATTTTTCAAACCGGCCGGTTTGTCAGGGCGATAAGCGCAGCCGGCGCCGCGCTTTTCAACGCATCCGCGGGTGCTGCTCGCTCTAGATTCAGGCGCGCTGCACGAGCAGCTGAGACACCCTGTTCCGCTCGAGGACTTATCGATGGCCCACGCCCACACGCACGCCGATGCCGCCTACCTGCAGGCCAAGCGCCATGCCTACCAGTTCGTGACCACACAGCACTGGGCCGATGCTGCGCGGGGGCTGAGCAATCTGTCGAGCGATCATCGTTTCTCGGCGAACGATTGGTTGTCGCTGGCGATTGCCAATGTGCATGCAGGGGCCCTGTCAGCGGCGACCGATGCGGCGCGGCGCGCCTTGGCGCACGATCCACGCCACCTGCGCGCGCTGCAGGTGGTGACCATCTCGCTGATGGAGCAACACCGCTGGCCGGAAGCCGCAGAGGTCTTCGACCAGCAACGGGACAACGTTGATGCGCAGGCGTCGTTCGACTTTCTGGTCAACCAGGGCACCACGATGTGGCAGCTCAAGCGTCACCACGAAGCGCTCGACGCCTTCCTCAAGGCGATGGCGATCAATGTGTCAGCGCCCGGGCTGCACCTGCGCCTCGCCCTCGTGCTCAAGGACATGAAGGACTACGACGCGGCAGCCGAGAGCTTTCTGACCACGCTGGCGCTGCAGCCGAGCCGGCTGTCAGCACGCCTGATGGCCATCCACATGCGCCAGTACGCCTGCGATTGGCGTGGCTTTGATGCCGCCTGTGCAGAGGCAATGGACGCCATACGCGGGCTCAGCCACCGCGACGCCGATGCGGCAGAGGGCGCCACCTTCGCCCTGCTGGGCGTGCCACATCCGCCGGCGCTGTTCAGGGTGGTGGCCGAACAGGCCGCCAACTTCCACAGCGACCCGATCCAGCCGCTGCCACCGCAGACGCGGGAGCGCGATGCAGCAGGCCGCATCCGCATCGGCTACTTGTCGTGCGACTTTCACAACCACGCGACAGCGCAGCTGTTCGTCGAGGCCCTGGAGCGACGCAACACCCGGGACTTCGAGGTCACGCTCTACTCCTACGGCAAGGACGACCACACCCCGATGCAGCACCGGGTGCGAGCGGCCTGCGATCACTTCGTCGACATGCGCGCGATGGACACGCGCACGATGGCCCAGCGCATTCACGCCGATGGCATCGATGTGCTGGTCGAGTTGAAAGGCCACACCCAGGACAGCCGGCTGCAGGTGCTGGCGTACCGGCCCGCGCCGGTGCAGGTCAGCTTCCTCGGCTTTCCGGCCACCACCGGCATGCGCTGCATCGACTATTTCATCGGCGATGCCGTTACCACGCCCTTGTCGCACGCCGCGCACTACACCGAGTGCATCGCGCAGATGCCGCACTGCTACCAACCCAACGACAGCCAACGCACGCGTCCCGCACCCTCGGACCGACTGCAATGGGGCCTGCCGAAACACGCGCTGGTGCTGGGCTGTTTCAACCAGAGCTTCAAGCTGACCCCCGAGACTTTCGGCGCCTGGATGCACATCCTGCAAGCAGTGCCGAACGCGGTACTGTGGCTGCTGCATGACAACCCGCAGGCGACAGCCAACCTGCGCCGCGAAGCCACGCGCCATGGCATCGACCCCGACCGCCTGATCTTCGCGCCCAAGGCCAGCGTCAGCGACCACCTGGCCCGCCTGCCGCTGGCCGACCTGATGCTCGACAACTGGCCCTGCAATGCGCACACCACCGCCAGCGACGCCCTGTGGATGGGTGTGCCGCTGGCCACGGTGATCGGCGAGACCTTCGCTTCACGGGTGGCGGCGAGTTTGCTGACTGCGGTCGATCTTGAGAGCTTGGTGTTTGCCGACGCTGCCACGTACGAATCGGGCGTGATCGAGCTGTTGCAGCAGCCAGAGCGCCTGCGAGCGATGCGCGATCACCTGCAGCAGGGACGCTCGACGTTTCCGTTGTTCGACGGCGCGCGGTTCGCTGGCGACCTGGAGTCGCTGTACCGGCGGATGGTGGAGAGGTCTCGGGCCGGGTTGGGGCCGCAAGCGCTGGCGGCGGGGCCGAGCCAGTCTGATTGACGTGGCAAGACCGCGCCGGGATTCCGCCCCGGCAGGCGGGGTCTACCTTGCTGGCAGCGCGCCGGGTCTCGGCCCGGCTGCCGAGTAACTTTCTTCTGCTGGCACAGAAGAAAGTCACCAAAGAAGAGTGCCCGAACACCAGCCATTTGACCGGCTCGCTTCGGCTACACGCCTACTTCACAGGCTCTGGCTCGAGAACACTCTCCGAGCTACCGCCTCGGTTACCTCGCTCAGGTTCAAACATGCGGTCTCGCTGCGCCTCGACCCTGCGGGTCATCGGCTTGGGGTTCTTGTGCCAGAGCCTTTGACGTCCACCTGTAGCCGAAGCGTGGTCACCAAATGGCTGGTGTTCAGGGCCTCTTTTTGGTTACTTTTTCTGGCCCCGCAGAAAAAGTGACCCGCCTGCCGGGGCGGGACCCGGCGCGCTGCCCGCCAGGCAAAAAGGGGCCGAATAACCCACGTTTCGCCTGCTTGATCCAAGCACCACCAAGGGGCCGCCTGCCTAGGATCGATCCACCCGGCCATGCGCCGACAGTGAGACCGACCTATGACGACCCCCCTGCCCGCCATCCACATCGCTGTGATGCAACCCGCCGGCTACGTGCACTCGCTCGGGTTGCTTGATCAGGCGCGCTATGTGCGCTACCAGTTGCGGCGACTGGGCGCGACCGTGACGGTGGCGAAGAACCGGCTGCGGGAAGACTCACTGAACATCGTGTTCGGGGCCCACCTCGGCTTTCCGGAAAACTGGCGCCGGCGCCATGCCTGCATCTTCTTCAACCTGGAACAACTGGGCGACGGTGGCGCAGCGGTCAGCGAGGCGTACATGAAATTGCTGCGCACCTCAGCTGTTGCCGACTACGACGCCTCCAACGTCAAGGCCTATGCCAACGATCCGGCCGACGTACCACTGCTGCCGTTCTTGCATGCGCCCTACCTCGAATCGGCGGAGACCGTGCCGCTGGCCGACCGGCCGATCGACCTGCTCTTCTTTGGCAGCATGAATGCACGCCGGCGCGCATTCATCGACCGCATCGAAGCAGCTGGCGTCTCGGTGGCGATGTTCGATCACCCGCTGTATGGCGCCGAGCGCGATGCCTACATCCGGCAATCGAAGGCGGTGCTCAATTGCAGTTTCTACGACAGCGCACGCTTCGAGCAGGCGCGTGTATTCCAGTGCCTGTCGATGGGCACACCGGTGATCTCGGAGCGGCGCGCTACCGCGCAAGCCCCGGCCGCCTTCGACGACGCCGTGTTCTGGATCGATCCGGCCGGCCGCGCGCTCGAATCGTTCTTCAGCCAGCACTTCGCCACGCCGGCTTACTTCGATGAGGCGCAGCAGCGTCTGGCGGCATTCCGTGAGCATGACCCGATCGATGACTATGCCGAGCTGCTGTTGTTTGGCGTCGGTTTCCTGCAGGGCCACGGCATCAACCGGCTGGGCAGCGGCGACAGTGGTGCATGGCGACCGACGCAGATCAACTTGGGCTCGGGCAAGGACTACCGCCCCGGCTGGCTCAATCTCGACGTGCAGGATCGCGCCGAGCCCGACGTGGTGCTGGATCTGGGCGCGCCGCTGTCACTGCCACTGACGCTGGACAGCCGCTACGGTGGACAGATCGAGCTCGCCGCAGGGTCGATCGAGGTGCTTTACGCCAACAACGTGCTGGAACACGTGCCGACCCTGACACTGATGATGACCAACGTGCTCACCTTGCTGAAGGACGGTGGTCGGTTCGAGATCGAGGTGCCGTACGAGCACGCCATGACCGCCTGGCAGGACCCGACGCACGTGCGCGCGATGAACGAGAACTCGTGGATCTATTACATCGAGTGGTTCTGGTACCTCGGCTGGTTCGAGCACCGCTTCGAGATGATCGGCTCCAGCTATCTGGACCTGAAGCTGCAGCCCTGCAGCAAGGAAAACGCCGCGTTCATGCGTGTGGTGCTGCGCAAGGTCGAGACCACGGCCCGCGAACGCACGCTCGCACGCACGATGCAGGCCGACCTGCGGCTGCCTGAGGATGCCGTCCCGTACGACGACGCCGCAGAGTCCGATGGCGCCGATGCCCTGCAGCAAGAACACCCGCCTTTGAGCGCATCCGCTCAGACCGCTCAAAGCAGCTCGCAGGTGGCTCTGGCCGACTGATTGCCTGCGGACCTCGACACCACCGGACTGCTGCCCATGGTCATCACTGCCAACCCTCCCGCTGCATCGCGACCTGCGGTCGAAGTCATCGTTCGCGGCCAGCCCACGGCGACGCACGAACCTCCTCGGCCACTCGACCCGCTGCTGCTCAACGCCCTGCCCGATGCGCGCCATGTGCTGGGCATCGGCTGCAGTGCCGAGCTGGCCAACGCCTACCGGCAAGCGCATCCCCAGGCGCACTGGCATCACGCCCATGACGCCGCGACACTCCCAGACGTGGGTAGGCACTGCGATCTGGTCGTGCTCGGCTCCGGGCTGGGGGGTCGTGACGCGGCTTGTGCCTTGCTCAGAAGCCTGGAACGGTTCACCAGCGCAGACACCACGCTCGTGCTCCAACTGGAGAACGGCGCTTCGCTCGCGACCATCGAACGCATCATCGAGGCGGACCTCAGTGACGCCTTGATCGCCGGGGCCGCCGATGTCCGCACCCAGTCACCGGCGTCTGTCTACAAGCTGCTGATGGATGCCGGCTGGATGCCCACGTTGGCAGGGCGGCGCGATGCCGAGCCCAGCAGCGCAGGCATCGCGGCGGCGGCGCTGTCGATCGCCGAACTGCTCGACATTCCGCGGGGGACGGCGCAGCGCACGCTCACGATCAACCAGTTCGTGATCTACGCAAAGCGGCCATTCGCTGCGCCACCGCAGTCGCCTGTGGTGGCGAACTTCACCGTCGTGGTGCCGACGACGCGAGAGCGGCAGCTGCGCCTCAACATCGAGCGATCGCCCGGTCTGCGCGAGGTCGATGCGCGCATCGTCTCCTGCCGCCATGCGAGCGATGCAGCAGAAGCGCTGCAAAAGGCCCTGCCAAGCTGCGAAGCCGACTGGGTGCTGCTGTGCCATCAGGACGTTTACTTCCCCGCAGGCTTCGGCCAGCGCCTCCACGCGCTGCTGGCCAGCATCCCAGCCGCCGATCGCCAGCGCGCGCTGATCGGTTTCGTTGGCGTGGGTGTCAATGCAGGCTCACGCTCTTACGAACCTGCAGGCTTCGTGATCGATCGGCTGCACGCTGCCGATCACCCGGCATCGGACAAGGCGGTGTCGATCGACGAGCTGGCCATCGTGATGGCACGCGACTCCATCCACCGCATCGACCCGGCGCTCGGCTGGCATCTGTGGGGCACCGACCTGTGCCTCACGGCGATCTGTCAGCACCAGGTGTTCCCTCAGATCGTGCGGCTGCCGCTGTTCCACAACTCGGTCACCGATTACCAGTTGCCGGCAGGCTTCTTCGATTCGGCTGCGCTGCTCGCGCGCAAGCACGCCAGCTTCGGCCCGATCCCGACCCTGTGCGGCACGATCGATGCCAACTTCCTGAGCCAGGCGCCCAACGCACCGGCTGATCCACCCACAACGCCGCAAGTGTCGACACCCACCCCGACAACGCCCTCGCTGCACCGGTGCACCGCCCAGCGCGAGCTGCTGGTCGACGACATCGACCAGGAGATTGCGAGCCACCTGGCCCACAGCGAGTATCCGAACGCGATGCGCTCGATCGCTGCAGGCGTGCACCACACCTACCGGCGCCCTGAATTCGAGCGCGCCGCCCTCTACTACCCGCAACTGGACCGACACATTGAGCAGTTGGCCAGGCATTTGCCTGTCGCGAAACTGGCCCCTGGAAAGGGACGCCGGGGCGCGGCCCCACGCAGCGGCGCGCTGATCATCGCGACCGAACTCTACGAACTGGGCGGACACTCCCGCGTGCTGGAAGACATCTCGCACGAGGTGGATCGCGCGGTGGTGGTGTTGACCGACTTGTTCGACACCTATCAGCGCCAGCCAGAGCTGATCGACAAGCTCACACAGCGTTTCAAGCACTGCACGCTGGTGGTGGTGCCTGCCGGATCGGGCTGGGCCAAGGCGCAGAACCTGCGCCGGTTTGCCGACGCCATGCGACCGCGACACATCCTTTACTTCGGACACCACCAGGACCCGATCCCTTACGTGGCCACGCTGTCGATCCCGCAGACCCGCAAGGTGCTGTTCCACCATGGCGACCACAACCCCAGCCTGGGCTGCACGATCGCAGGTCTGGTTCATGTGGACCTGAGCAAAGGCGCTCAGGACATCTGCGCGAGCCACCTGCCTGCGTCGCCGCGCCTGCTGCCTTTGCATGCACCGGACCACGGGTTGAAGGTGTTTCCCGAGGTGGCAGGCAACGATTTCTCGGTGGTCGGCTCCGGACATCCTGCGAAGTTCATGCGCCACGGCCCGCTGGCCTTGCAGCTGATCGTGCGGGCCGCCTTGGGTGCCGTGCGCGGCGCCTATCACCACATCGGCCCGCTGGACGAGGCCTGGGTGCAGGAGATCCGGCAGTACCTGGGCGCTCAGGGCATCGACCCGGGTCGCTTCGTGCACCACGGTCTGGTGCCATCGCTGTGGGACCATCTCAAGACACTCGATGCCGCGGTCTACATCGGCTCTGCGCCGATTGGCGGAGGCCGGGCCGCCATTGAAGCGCAGGGGTGCGGCTATCCGCTGGCCTACTTCGAGAATGCACAGGCTTACGGCCTGGCCGACAACGAGAGCCTGTATGCCAGTCGCAGCCTGAAGTGGGGAACGCCCGACGAGCTCGCTACGGTGCTGGCCTCGGTTGGACCCTCACACCGGGCACTGAGCCAGCAGGCACGGCAGCTGTACCTCGACACGCATTCGCACCGTCAGTTCAAGCAGGCGCTGAAGCAAGTGCTTCAGGGGTGAAGCCGCAGCGGGCGGCCCGGGTTGGTTGCCTGTTGACTGTCGTCGTGCGCAGAGCCGAGGCCGGCGCTGGTCAGGACGACAGGCGCGCGCGGACGGCCAGGTTGGCGGTCATCGTCACCGGCAGGCGATCACCCAACTGATTGAGTGCCTGCACCAGTGCCGGCGAGTGGTCCAGCATCATGCCGTTGGGCAGGGTCTTCAGGAAGAAGCCTCGGCGATCGAACGGCTCGAATCCGGCGTCGAGCAGATCGGCTTCGAGTGAGGCCAGGTCATAGACGCGCTGGTGACCGACCACATGGTCGCGCGCGCTGAGTGTGTCGAGGGCCGGCTGCAACCCCATCAGCACGGCGAGCTGCCGGTGCAGAGAGTCCCGGTTGGGCACCACCACCACCAGCTCACCCTCCGGTCGCAACCAATGGCGCAAATGGCGCAACAACGTCACTGGCTCGTCCACATGCTCCAGCACATGCAGCGCGAGCAGCTTGTTGCAAGGCTCCTGAGGTCGGTACGCCTCGAACAGCGCATGGGCGGCGTCGACCTCGGGGTGCTTCTCACGCATCAAGTCGACCAGGCTTTGTGCGCCTTCGACCACCGTGTAATGCCCTGCTCGCGGCGCCAGGCGGCTCAGCGTGATGCCTTCGCCGTAGCCCAGCTCAATCACGCGATCGCTCGGTGCGATCAGCGTCTGAAGCCAATCGCAACAATGCTGCTGGCAAATGTCCTCGATGAACTTGTCCGGGACCTGGTCATTGAGGTGATATTGCCGGGCAATCCGCTCCAGCTCTGCTTCTCGCGTGTTCATTCGAATTCCTCGGCCATCTTCAATCCCTGGATGATCTGGTCGTTCATCGACGTCGCGCCATAACCGAGCAGGCCGCCCGTCAACCGCGCACCGGGCGCGATCGAGGCCAGTTCGGTGTGCGCTGCGGCAGAGCGATCGATTTCCTCGGCTGTCGGCAGCACCAGTGCATTCCGGGCCGTCACCGTCTTGAGCACTTGCACGGCATCGTCGCCTGCCAGGCTCAGCAGTTGCCGCAGCTCGCTCAGCAGGATGTCCTGCTGCGTGCGGCCGTTCGCCAGGTACAGCAGGCTGTCGGGGCTGGCCTCGACCACGACGCGGTGCCACGGCGGATCACGGTCAGCCAGCGCATCCTGGTCGGTGAGTCGGTAGGTGGCCAACGCCTCGTCGACGACCATCAGGCAGGCGGTGTGCCGATGAATAGCCTCTGCACGCACCAGGCAGAACATCACCACGACCGACGCTGCCAACGGCGCGGACAGTGGTGCCAGGCCGAACAGCGCCCGCGCCCGCTCGACCGTCAGTCCGAGCGCGAGCCGATCGGAGGTCACGCTGCCTGAGGCTGTGGTGGCACACCAGCCATCCTCGTCATGCTGGAGCGACGTGGTCGGCTCGGCAACGATGCGCACCCGGTCACTGTTCGAGACCTGATCGCACAGGCGCGCCACGAGGTCGCCGATGCACCCGGTGTGGCTGGTCCAGAACGGGTACTCGTCGATGCCGATGGGGTCGCCGCGCAACGCTGCGGTCAGCGTCTCCGGGTAATACAACGGTGCCCAGGCCGCGCGGTGGTAGCGCGCCAGCAGCACCTCGGATCCATGCCCGGTCAGCTTGCGTACGAAGGGTTCGATGAAGCGGGCCTGCAGCGCATCGCCGTGATTGGCTTGGGCCGCATCGGCATAGCTGAGTTGCTCGTAGGCAGCGCCGGTGTTCTTGTGGGTCGCATGGCGTGGATCGTCTCGCCCGAGTTGCGGCGGTGAGGCCACGTTCGCACCCCGAAACACATCCAGCCGGTTGGTGATCAAGTAGTCGGGCACGAAGCGGCCTTCGACCAGACACTCGGGGGTCGGTGCGCGCACGAGTGGCTCGCAGGCGTCAAGCCACGCTGCGGCCCGGTCGGCAAAGCGGGTCCAGTCGTTGCGCTGAAGCGGGTCGTAGGTGTTCAGTCGCGCGTGCGCGGCGGTGGGGGCCAGCTTTTCCAGCAGCACCATCCCGACGTCGAAGCGCGCCTCGCCGATCTGCGCACCGGCAAAATGGCCGCCCAGCGGCTTGCCGTCGGTGATCAGGGTCGGCCGACGCCCGCGCCGGACCAGCTCGACGGCAGCCACCAGCAGCGCCATGTTGTTGCCGATGAGCAGCGGTTCATCCATCAGACAAGCTCGCATTGACCCAGATCTCGGAGCCCAGGTTCGGCTCGATCACGGCCAACTGGTCCAACCCGTCGAGCATGGCGGGCGTCATGAAGCCTTGATCGACCAGCTGCTGCATCTGGGCGTGGGTGAAAGGCTTGACGAACAGGCTGCCGCTGTCGGTGACCTGGAAGCCCGCGCGATTCAACTCTGCATGGAGTGTCTGGCTGTCATAGGTGCTGCGCTGCTGCATCGTCAACTGGGTCAAGGACAGCGCTTTCGGGCTGTCGATCAGGCCCATGGCCACGGCCAGCAGGCGGTGCAGCGAGTGCGCATTCGGGACGCTCAAGTGCAGCACCGTGCCCGGATCGCAATGACGACGGACTGCCGCCAACAGGGACTGCGGGTCGTCGACCTCGTGCAGCAGACAGCCCACCACCACCATGTCGAAGCGCGCCGGGGACAGATCGGCCGCCTCGAGAAATGCCTCGATCACGCGAACGTCGGGGCGACCGGCGGCGGCGCGGCGCGCTTGCTCGGCGAAAGCCGGCGCGGGCTCGACGACGGTGATGGCCATGCCTTCCAGATCGCTGAACAGTGGCGCGTGCCCGCAGCCAACTTCGAGCAGGCTGGCCGGCCGATGACGCGCGATCTCCGACAACACGCGGCGCCTGCGGTAGCTGGCCTGGATCGGTTCGAACGGCAAGCGATCGTAGGAGGCCGTGTACTCGACGATGTTTCGACTCATGGCAGGCTCAGTGTCGGTCGCCGCATCAGAGCGCCTTGAGCAGGCGCAGCTTCAAGGACTCGGTGAAGCCCAGGCCCCGCTTGAACTGGATCAACCCGTGGTGAGGTTCGCAGTCGACGGTGGATGTCCCGGCATCGAGCAGCCGCAAGCCTTCCTGCTGGCCATAGCGGTACACCGCATCGGCGATGCCGACCACGGGACTCAGCGTGGCATACCCGGGCTGGTCACCCCAATAGAAAACGTACAGGACGCCATCGCCCAGACGCAGGCACAGCGCTGCGGCGGCCAGACGCGGGCCATCGCGGCTGCCAAACAGCACGACGGCATCGGGAAATCGCTCGGCCATCGTCTGCAGTTGTGGCAGCGACATCGACATGGCATGTCCCTTGGCCAAGCGGTTCGCTTCGATCACTTCATACACGGCAGCCAAGTCCTGCAAGGGCAGTTGCTCGGTCAGCAGGCCCTCGCGCTCGCACTTGCGCAAGCGCTTCAGATTGCCGTAGGTCATGCGCTCAGTCAGGCTTTGATCGGTGATCACCATGCTGTGGTTGAGATCGCACTGGGAAATGGCATAACCCCGAGAGCGCAGCAGGTAGACCTGGTTGGTGAACGCCACGGGGTCGTGCGCCATCGGCGCGGGCAAAACCTCGATCTGGCGGGCACCGCGATCGATCAGGCTCTGCGAGGCGGCGTCATGAAAGGCGCCAAGGTCTTCCAGGGACACCCCTGACTCCAAGGCAAAGCCGGCGTAGGTGCCTCGCGCCGGGCTGCGCCACAGACCATCGGGCAGCGGCGTGAAATGAATGCTGGCCACCACGCGCTGGCCATGCGCCCATTCGAAGTAGACGCCGCGGTCTCCCGCATGCAGCTCGAAGAAGGCTCGACTCTGGAACAGGCTGCGCGACAACCCGATGCTGTCGCACGTCGGGTCGGCACTGATGAGTAGACGTTGTTCAGCCATGGCCAGTTTCAGATTTGTCTGCCGATTGAACTGCTGAACGCCACTCGCCAAAGCGAAGAAACAGGTCGGGTTTGACCGACTTATCTGGCCGAGCGTCCGGTAGCGGCAGCCCTAGACTGAATCTCAAGCGTCATCCCGCCACTGTCTGGCGATCGCGTTCTCGAACACCTGCGCACCACTGCCTGCACCCACTGACACCGAAGGGAGCGCCACCATGGCCATCGCCGACTGCCGCATCATCGACATGCCCCGCATCCAGGATCCGCGAGGCAACCTGACCTTTGTCGAAGGAGGGCAGCAGATCCCGTTCGACATCAAGCGCGTGTACTACCTCTACGATGTGCCGGGCGGCTCCGAGCGCGGAGGCCATGCGCACCTGGGCTTGCACCAGTTCGTCATCGCCATGTCAGGCAGCTTCGACATCGTGCTCGACGATGGGTTCGAGAAGAAGCGCATCCATCTGAACCGCTCCTACCTGGGCTTGTACCTGCCGCCGATGACCTGGCGCGAGCTGGACAACTTCTCCTCCGGCAGCGTCTGCATGGTGCTGGCCTCGGAGCGCTACGACGAGGCCGACTACCTGCGCGACTACAGCGATTTCATGGTGCAGGTGCACGGCAATCGACGCAAGGCCGTGCGCGAAGCGGCGCAGGCGACCGGTGCGCTCGCCGAAAGCATGGTCTGATGGCCGACGTGCCGGTTCCGTTCCTCGACCTGCAACGCATCAACGAGCGGCACCGCGCGGCCTACCAGGCCGCCCTGTCACGGGTGCTGGACAGCGGCCGTGTGTTGCTGGGTGAGGAGACCGCCGCCTTCGAGCGCGAGTTCGCCGCCTGGTGCGGCACCTCGCATTGCGTGGGCGTCGGCAACGGCTTCGATGCCTTGCACCTGGTGCTGCGCGCCTGGGGGATCGGCGCCGGCGACGAGGTCATCGTGCCCTCACACACCTTCATCGCCACCTGGCTCGCCGTGAGCGAGGTAGGCGCCGTGCCGGTTCCCGTTGAGCCAGCACCAGAGGGCTGCAACATCGATCCGGCCCGTGTCGAGGCGGCCATCACGCCGCGGACCCGGGCCATCATCGCGGTGCACCTCTACGGCCGGCCCGCCCCGATGCGCGAGTTGAGTGAGATCGCTCGACGCCACGGGTTGAAGCTGCTGGAAGACGCGGCACAAGCACACGGCGCGCAGCTGGGCGGCCGACCGTGCGGCAGCCTCGGTGATGCAGCGGCCTTCAGCTTCTATCCGGGCAAGAACCTGGGCGCCCTGGGCGACGGCGGCGCGGTCACCACCAACGACCTGGCGCTGGCAGAACGGGTGCGACGGATTGCCAATTACGGCTCCAGCGTCAAGTACCAGCATGAACTCGCAGGGGTCAATTCACGCCTGGATGAGTTGCAGGCGGCCTTTCTGCGCGAACGCTTGCGCGTACTCGATGCAGACAACGCCCACCGCCGTCGCGTGGCGCAAGCGTACCTGGCCGGATTGGCCGGACTGCCGGGCCTGACCTTGCCAGCAGGCGACGAGGCCGATCGAATCTCGGCATGGCACTTGTTTGTCGTTCGCCACACTCACCGCGATGCACTGGCGGAACTTCTTGCCGCACGCGGTGTCTCCACCTTGGTGCACTACCCATTGCCGATCCATCGCCAAGGTGCTTACGCAGACACGCTGCTGTCACAACAAAGTCTGCCTTTGGCAGACGCCTGGGCGCGCGAAGCGCTCAGCCTGCCGATCGGCCCGACCCTCACCGACAAGGAAGTGGGCAGCGTGCTGGCGGCGGTGCGCGGCGCCTGCGCGGAGCTCAGCCTCCCCTGAATCACGCCCCGCGTGGCCGTTTCGAGCGGCCCGCGTGAGTTCTCCGCTGTCATCTTGCTCAAAGCGTGCTCCGATTAAACTCCGGGGCGGCGTTCGACTGTTGGTCAGTGCTGTCCCCAACACTTGACCTCGTCGAACAGCATGCAACCAGCCACGTCAAGTTCGGTACCGAAGGCCACCCTGCAGGATCCGCTTGCCTCCGCTCGCCGGGACGGTGTCAACTCACAGCCCCTGTCAGCGTTGTCTGTACAGATGAAAAAACTTCCTGGGTCTGAGCCCGTGTTACCGATCGTCTTGATACACGGCCTGCTCAGCACGCCACGCGAGTTCGGACTGATTTCGCTGCCGCTGCAGTCGCGAGGGGCGCCACTGATCATCCTGAACATCCCGGGCTACACCGAGGGTGATCGCAGCCAGTTCAAGCGCTGGTCGTCGTGGGTCAATGCGGCGGCCGATGCCATCCGGGAGCAGTTTGGAGCCGGCCAACCCTTCGTCCTGGGTGGGCTTTGCTCGGGCGGCATGGTGGCAGCCGCGGTGGCCGCCCGTGGCGAATTCAATGTGCGATCGCTGGTGATGATGTCGCCGAGCTTTGGCTACGACGGCTGGGCACGGACCCGGTGGTGGGGCTGGCGCAAGGCGGCTCATGCGCTCGGCGTTGATCGCTGGATTTCGGTCCGCGAAACAGAACCTTACGGCATCAAGAACGAGAAGATCCGAAAATGGGTGGAGCGTGACATGCATCTGCGCGCCTCCAGCGCGGCCGGGCCGTCCACCCTTCCGCTGTGGGCGATCAACCAGTCCGAACGGCTCATGCGTCATGTCAAGCGACAGTTTCCGCAGCTGCGCATGCCGACCGTGGTGATGCATTCGCGTCTCGACGAGATCTGCAGCCTGGGCCTCGTGAAGCGGGTTTTCGACACCCTGCCTGTGGGCCCGAACCGTCTCGTGGTGTTCGACAATTCGTACCACATGATCACCATCGACAATGATCGTCAACAGGTCACCGCCGAGTTGCTCAAGTGCTCGGGCCAAGGGGATCGAAGCGCTGGGCACCCCATGGACGCCGCCGCCAACGCGCCCGACATGAATCCGGCTCCTGCGCAGACCACAGCCGACGCCCACACAGGAGTGCTCCTATGTCCAACACCATGACCGAATTGCTGGGGTTGATCAAGAAAGCCTATGACATTGACCCGTCGACGATCGATCCCCACAAGCCGCTCTCGGAGTTCGGGCTGGATTCCCTGGCGCTGGCGGAGTTGATGTTCAACATCGAAGACCACTTTCACATCGATTACCCCGAGTCCCGCACGGGCGTGCAAACGCTGGCCGAACTGGCCCAGGTGGTCGACGAGGTGCGTGCCGCAGTCGCCGAGAAATGACCGGCGCCACCCCGCGCATGCGTGAGGTGGTGATCTCCGGCCTCGGGCTGGTGTCTCCTCACGGTGACGATCTCGGACCGGTCTTCGAGGCGATGCTCCAGGGCCGCTCGGCCATCGCCTTGTGGAACCGCGACGGCATGCCGCCGGCCGCGGTCGCCAGCGCTGACTTCTCACCGGAGCGCTGGTTCACCAAGTTGCAACTGGTTGGGGTGGACCGCGTCAGCCAGATGGCCGTGGCCGCCTCCGAGCTGGCCCGCGCCGATGCGCGCTGGTCTGAAGGCATCGACCCCGAGCGCGTCGGGGTGTACATCGGCAGCGGCATGGGCGGTGCGGCAGCACTTGAAGAGGGCTACGAAGCCTCTCGAACGGGGCGCCGGGTCTCGCCGCTGACGGTGGTCGCGGCGATGACCAACGCGCCCGCGGCCCACATCGCCATCCGCGCGGGCGCGCAAGGTCCGGTCTACACCTACTCGGTGGCCTGCGCGTCTTCTGCCGTGGCGATTGCCGAAGCAGCCAAGGCGATCGCGGCCGGTGAAATCGACATCGCCATCGCCGGCGGCGCCGAAGCCTTGCTGGTGCCAGGCGTGGTGCGCGCCTGGCAAGCACTGCAAACGCTGGCCACGCCCGACCCCATCGATCCGGGTCAGTCCTGTCGCCCTTTCGACGCCAACCGAACTGGTTTCGCACTGGGCGAGGGCGCAGCGATGCTGGTGCTCGAATCACGCGAGCACGCCTTGGCCCGGCAGGCGCCGGTGCGCGTTCGCTTCGCCGGCAGCGGTGTCAGCTGCGACGCGCAGCACATGACCAAGCCTAACGCGCCAGGCCAGGTGCGTGCGCTGCGCAACATGCTCCGTGCGACCGGCCTGTCGCCGCGCGACATCGGCTATTGCAATGCCCACGGCACGGCCACACGGGTGGGCGATGGCGTTGAATGCGACGCCTTGCGCAGTGTCTGGGGCTCGGACATCGATGGTCTGCGGGTCAGCTCGACCAAGGCCATGCACGGCCACCTGCTGGGCGCCGCCGGGGCCCTGGAAGCCGTCGTGACCGTGCTCTCGCTGCAGCAGCGGCATGCGCCGCCGATGCCCAGCTGCCAGACCCCCGATCCAGCCTGCGCCGTCCCGTTGATCCGTGAATCCGCCGCCTCGCTGCCGGGTCTTCAGGCCGCGATCAGCAACTCGTTTGCCTTCGGTGGCACCAATGTCGTGTTGGCCTTCGCCCGCGACGACTGAACGCAGCCGAACTACTTCGGCGTTTCAGCAGGATTGGCGGGCAGAAAGCGGACCAGCACCCGCTGGCCGACACGCAGGGCCTTGTCGTCCAGTTCCAACAGGCATTCGACCACCCGGTTGTCAGCAATTTGTTCGCTGCCCGCCGTGTCCGGCGCGCGAGGTGGACCGAACACCTCGCCGACATTCAGCACCCGCGCGCCATGCACCACGCTGCCTTCTGCCACCGAGACCACCTCGGCCCGCATGCCCACCTGGACACGGGTGATCAGCGCTTCATTGAGGTCGGCGCGCACGATGCGGGGGCCGTCAGGCAGCAGGTGCAGCACCAGCCCGTGCGGCTCGACGTACTCCCCCACCTGCGCGATGCGTTGCACCACCCGGCCGTCCGCCGGGGCACGCACGGTGGCCGCCGCCATCACCTGCGTCGCCTGCGCGACCCGCTGTTTCTCGACCAGCACCGCGCTTTCCTGCGCCGCGAATTGCTGGCCGGCGTAGACGACTGCGAATCGGGCATCCTCCAGCGCCTGCGTGCCTGCCGTGCCCGGCTGCGGGGCGGCGATCACCCGCTCACGGCGGGCGCGCGCCACCAGCAGCTCCGTGCGCAGCACGTCGAGCTGAGCGACCGCGCGCGCGTGCTCGGCCTGGGCCAGTTCGAGCGCCATGCGCGGCTCGCGGATGTCGAGCTGCGCCAGCAGCTCGCCTTGCTTGACCGCAGCCCCGGGCTCGACACCCCAGCGCTCGATGCGGCCGCCATAGGGTGCAGCCACGCGAAGTAACCCTCCCGGCACATCGACGCGTCCACGCGCGATGGCGACATAGCGCTTGTCGGCGGCGCTTGCCGATGCGGAGGGTTCGGCTTGGTGGGCGTCGTCATGTGGGCCGCAAGCCACCAGTCCCGCAGTCAGCAGCAGAAGCGACCAGCGCACAGGGCCCGCGGAACGGGGGGGGAGAGTCTTCGTTTCCATCATGCAGATCCTTGCGCCGCGACGCGGCGTGTGTCGTCGAGCAGGCGCCCGTCTTCCATGTGCAACACGCGATCAGCATGCTCGACCACGCGCGGGTCATGACTGACGCACAGCACCGCCGCGCGGTGCGTGCGCGCGAGCCGGTGCAACAGGTCGATCACGATCTGCCCGTTGCTCGCGTCGAGCGCGCTGGTCGGCTCGTCGGCAAACAGCAACTGAGGCTGCTTGGCCAGTGCCCTGGCAATCGACACCCGTTGCTTTTCCCCGCCCGACATCTCGCCCGGACGCAACCCCGATCGCGCCGCGAGGCCGACCTCTTCAAGCGCCACCAACGCACGCTCACGGGCTTCGGTTTTCGAGAGCCCCAGCGCGCCCAGCGGCAGCATCACCTGCTCGACAGCGTCCAGTGCGCCGAACAGATTGAACCCCTGGAACACGAAGCCGGTGTGCCGCAGTCGGAATTGCTCCAGTGCGCGCGCGTCGAGTGACCACAGCGATTCGTCCAGCGCCAGCACCTCGCCCGAATCCGGCCGCGAGAGCCCGCTGAGCAAGGCGAGCAAGGTGCTTTTGCCACAACCCGAGGGGCCCGAGATCAGCGTGAGTTCGCCCACGGACACATCCAGGCTCAGCCCGCGCAGGATGGGGGTGTCCACCTTCCCGCTGCGAAAGGATTTCACCAAGTCGCGGCCGCGCAGTGCCACCGGCTCAGACGTAGGCGGCATCTTGAAAAGACCCTTGGTGTTCATCGCAGCAACGACGCCGGATCGGCGCTCCGCAGGGCCCGCACAGCGGCCCAACCCGAGATCATCGAAATGCCCAGCACCAGCACCACGCAGGCCAGGGCGGCCCAGGCGTCCAGGGCCACGGGCACGTGGTAGAGCTGGGCCAGCCGCAAGGCTGCGAACGCACCGACAGCCCCCAGCATCAGCCCGAAGCCACCGATCCACGTGGCTTGCTCAAGGACCACCCCCCGCAACGCCGGCACGCCGATGCCCAGCGCCTGCAGGGCAGCGTATTCAGCGGCCGAGCCAGCCACTGCCCCCATCAGCGTCTGACTGGTGATGACGGCGCCGACCAGGCTGACGATGATCGCCATGAACAACACCCCCAGGCCGGCGCCCGTGTCGAACAACCAGTAATCAGAGGCCTTCTTGGAAAACACCTTGCTGGTCCAGACCGCAAAACCGTGGGTCTTCCCCAGCGCCTCCAGGCGTGACCGGGCCGCTGTGGACTGAGACGGGTCGTGCAGACTCACCACATAGTACGGAACGCGCTCGTCGCCCGGACCCGCAAACTGCAGCTTGGCCGCCGTTTCCAGCGACGTCAGCATGTGCACACCGCCCAGCGTGCGCAGCCCGGAGATTGTCCCGACGACCTGCACCGTGTGGCCGTTGATGCGCGGCCGATCACCCACCACCACGCCGAGCTTGTCGAGATCAGCCTCGTCGACGATCACCGAATCAGGTTGATCCAGCCGGGCCCGCATCGCTGCGGGCAGCACGCGCGCGAACAGCAAGGCATCGGCTGACGTGCTCACGCCCGAGACAAACAAGGTGATGGCGGCCAGGTCGGCGCGGGAGCGCCAGTCTGCTTCCATCCAATTGAATGCCTCGACGCGCTTGACCGCTGGGTCCAGTCGCAGCCAGACCTCGGTGTCCAGGGGCAGGATGCGGCCCTGCTCGACCGTGGGTGTCTTCGGGTTGCCTACCCACAAGTCCCCGCGTGATGAATCGATGTAGACCGCCGCGCTGCCGAAGATGCCCAGCACCAACGCTGACTGCACCAGCAGCAGCAGACCGGAAAACGCCACCGCCACCACCGCGGGAAGGAAGCGCCGCCAGTCGTGCAACAGGGATTTGCGTGCCAGCGGGACGATCATGACGCCGGCGGCGACACGGCCATGCCGTCGAGGCGTCGCGGCCACACTGAGCAAGACGACATGTGGGGAACGTTCGACGCCATGGTCAAGATAATAGTGGTCTTGGATGAACGCACCTTCGGCGACCTCGCGCGCCCCGCGTCGATGCGATCGATGGAGTGCACCCTGGGAAGGGTCGCCGCAGCACACACAGGTACGCAGGCTCCGTGTAGGAATTTGCCTGACACGCCGGATGGCAAAAGAGGGACTCAAGCCACAGAGATGGCCTGATGTCAGCCCCCATCTCCGGTCTTCACAATCTGTTTCACGTTGCGACGAATTTGAAACCCGAAAAGCGAAACGAAACCCCGCCGCGACACATCGCCACCGAAGCCCAGACACAAGGACATTGCCATGACCGCCGACCAGATCCTCACCGAAATCCGTGAAGCCAACCTGTCGTACCTGATGCTGGCGCAAAGCCTGATCCGCAGCGACCGCGAACAGGCCCTGTATCGCCTCGGCATCAGCGAAGAGAACGCTGCCTTGCTGAACCTGATGACGCCGGCGCAGATGATGAAGATCGCCTCGGGCAACACCCTGCTGTGCCGCTTCCGCATGGATGACGACATGGTGTGGAGTCTGCTGACCAACCACGGCAAGGGTGCTGCCAACGACACCACCAGCCGCCTGCACGCCAGCATCCTGATGGCCGGCCGCCATCAAGAAGCAGCCTGACCTCAATACACCTCGCGGAGCCCACACCATGCGCAGCAAAAGCATCCTGACCGAAGCACGGCAAATCGAACGCGCCGTGACCCTCATTCACCTCGGTGCCCGCCTGCAGGTGCTGGAGAGCGAGACCGATCTGAGCTACGAGCGTCTGCTGCGCCTGTACAAGGAAGTGGCCGGCAAGTCCCCCTCCAAGGGACAACTGCCCTTCTCGACCGACTGGTTCATGACCTGGCAGCCGAACATCCATTCGTCGCTGTTCCTGAACATCCACGAGTACCTGAACAAGGTCGCCGAGATGGACGAGATCGACACCGTCATCAAGGCCTACCAGCTGTATCAAGAGCAGACGAAGGCTCAGGGCCTGGAGGAACTGCTCTCGGTGACACGCGCCTGGCGCCTGGTCAAGTTCATCGACAACGGCATGCTCACCATGACCAAGTGCTCGAAGTGCGGCGGCCACTTCGTGACGCACCCCCACGAAATTTCGCGCCACTACGTCTGCGGCCTGTGCAATCCCCCGGCGCGTGCGGGCAAGGGCAAGGCAGCGGGCGGCATCCAGCTGCACTGAATCTCACGTTTTCCCCCTGTGCCCCAGCCCGAGCGCTCAAGTCGCCGGGCGGCGCACCGATGAAACAGTTTCAGCGGTACCCCATCTTGGCCTGTTGTCTCCTCCTCGCACCCCGCGTGCGTTCCATCGGACCCCATCGGGTCCGTTTTTTTTGGCCGTAATGGCTGTCGATTAACCCGCTGATGCGGGCATCACGCCAGCGTGAAGCGCCACACACTCAAGGCGCGATCGATCAGGTCGATAAAGGAACAAGCGCGTCACGCCGGCCGCGCTGGGCACTCAATTCGGAAACTGTCTCAGCATGTTCGTACTCATCGGTTGGGGCCTGGCCATGGCCTGCATCTTTGGCGTGTACATCGTTCACGGTGGAAACATCCAGGTGATCCTGAAGGCGTTGCCGTTCGAAACGATCACCATCCTCGGCGCAGCGATGGGTGCGTTCCTGGCCACCAACCAGATGAAAGTCATCAAGGCCACCATCAAAGGCCTGGGCGCCTGCTTCAAGGGCAGCAAGTACAGCAAGGCGCGCTACATGGAAATGATGGCGCTGCTCTACGACATCTTGCAGAAGGCCCGCAAGGAAGGCCTGATGTCCATCGAACAGGATGTCGAAGACCCGCACAACTCGCCCGTTTTCAAAAAGTACCCGGTGATCGGCAATGACCACCACGTGGTCGAGTTCATCACCGACTACCTGCGCATGATGGTCTCGGGCAACCTCAACGCCCACGAGATCGAAAGCCTGATGGACAGTGAGATCGAGACCCATCACAACGAGGAGCACGCCGCCGTGGCTGCGATCGGGCGACTTGCAGGTGGTCTGCCCGCTTTCGGCATCGTGGCGGCGGTGCTGGGGGTGGTCAACACCATGGGCTCGGTCGGCCAGGCGCCAGCCATCCTGGGCGGCATGATCGCATCGGCACTGGTCGGCACATTCCTGGGCATTCTGTTGGCTTACGGCTTCGTCGAGCCCTTGGGCGGGTTGCTGGAGCAGAAGGTCGAAGACGGCTCGAAAGAGCTGCAGTGCATCAAGACCACGCTGCTCGCCAGCATGCAGGGCTACGCCCCGCAAGTGGCGGTGGAGTTCGGCCGCAAGGTGCTGTTCTCGACCGACCGCCCGACGTTTGCCGAACTCGAAAGCCATGTGAAGGGGAAGAAATGAGCCCCCACGTCGCTTCGCTCGCTTGGTTTGAACGGAGCGTCTGATGGCCGGCGATTCGAAAAAGCTCCAACCGATCATCATCAAGCGGGTCAAGAAGGCCAGCCATGGTGCGCACGGCGGTGCGTGGAAGATCGCCTACGCCGACTTCGTGACGGCGATGATGGCGTTCTTTCTGTTGATGTGGTTGCTGGGATCGACCACCGAGGGCGACAAGAAAGGCATCTCCGACTTCTTCTCCTCGCCGCTGAAGGTATCGCTCAGCGGCGGTTCGGGCTCGGGCGATTCGGCCCACGTCCTCAAGGGCGGGGGCCAAGACCTGTCACGCACCGAAGGACAGGTCAAGAAGGGCGAGACCGCTGGCAAGCGCGCCACGATCAACCTGCTGGCCTTGAAGTCAGAACAGCGCGCCGCCGAGAGGGTGCGGCTCGAAGAACTGAAGCAGCGGGTGCAGGACGTGCTGGCGGCCAATCCGCGACTCGCGTTGATGCAATCGCAGATCCGACTGGACATGACGCCCGAAGGGCTGCGCATCCAGATCGTCGATGCCGACAACCGCCCGATGTTCGACAGCGGCAGCTCGATGGTGAAACCGTACATGCGCGAACTGCTGCAGATCATCGGCGAGGTGCTGGCAGAGGTGCCCAACCGGCTGACGCTGGAAGGTCACACCGACGCCCAGCCCTTTGGCAGCGGCGAACGTGGCTACAGCAACTGGGAGCTGTCGTCCGACCGCGCCAACGCGTCACGCCGCGAACTGCTGACCGGGGGCCTGCCCGACACCCGGGTACTGCGCGTGCAAGGGCTGGCATCGAGCCGCCCACTGCCTGAGACCGACCCGCTGAGCCCGACCAACCGGCGCATCAGCATCATCGTGATGAACCGCGACGCCGAGGATCGCTTCTTCAGCAACCTGTCAGAGCCCGAGGAGCCAGCACCACCGGCCGACGAGCCACCCGCCGGGATCGAACTCTCCTCAATTTCGGCGGCCACCGCCCGATAGAACCCTTCATTCACCTTCTGTTTGCCCCTTCCGAGGACAGCCATGAGCCACTCGACCGACATGAAATTCCTGATCGTGGACGACTTCTCCACCATGCGACGCATCGTGCGCGGCCTTCTGAAGGAGATTGGCTACAACAACGCCGAAGAAGCCGAAGACGGTGCGGTCGCACTCGGCATGTTGAAGAACCAGAAGTTCGACTTCGTGGTCAGCGACATCAACATGCCCAACATGAACGGCTTTGATTTGCTGGCCGCCATCAAGAAGGACGATTCGCTCAAGCACCTGCCGGTGTTGATGGTGACCGCCGAAGCTCGCAAGGAAGACATCGTGCGCGCAGCGCAGGACGGCGCCGCGGGCTACATCGTCAAACCCTTCACGAAGGCGACGCTGGAAGAGAAGGTGCAGAAGATCATGCAGAAACTGGCCGCCACGGCGTAAAGAGGACGGCCACCATGAACATGAACGAACTCGCGAGCGTGGGTCTGCCGATGGATGCCTCCGCGGCAAACGCCGGGGCCGTAGGCGCCTCACCTGAAGTCTTCCAGCAACTGGGTGCGATCACGCGCCAGTTGCATGACACCCTGAGTCAACTCGGCGTGATGCCCAAGCTGCAGGTCGCAGCCGAAGGCCTGCCCGACGCGCGCAGCCGACTCAACTACATCGCCGAGAAGACTGGCGCCGCGGCCGAAAAGGTCCTGAACTCCGTGGACTGTGCGAAGGCCGACCACGCGCACATCATCGAAGAAACACGCCGCATCGCTGCAGCCATCGTCGCCGACCCGGTGAAGGCCGTGGCCTCGGGTTCGATCCTGAATTTCGTGACCGACGTCGAAAAGACGACCGCGCGCATCGATGCCCACCTGACCGACATCATGATGGCGCAAGACTTCCATGACCTGACCGGTCAGGTCGTCGCCAAGGTGGTGGCCCTGGCAGGTGACCTGGAAGACAGCCTGGTCAAACTGCTGGTGCAAGCCGCGCCACCGGAGCAAGTGCAGAAGGTCGAGCAGCATCTGCTGCAGGGACCGGTGGTCGACAGCACAGGTCGCACCGATGTGGTCACGAACCAAGGCGAAGTCGACGATTTGCTGGCAAGCCTGGGTTTTTGAATTCCCGCGTGGCGAACCCATGACATCGATCCCGATCATCCAATCGTCCGATTTCATGCCTCTGGATCCAGCGGATCCGCGCGCCGAGCCTTGCGACAGCTGCAAACCGGGCGAAAGCCTGGGATTCCAGTTCAGCTACGCGTTCCAACCCATTGTCGACATCGGCACCCGAAGCATCTTCGCGCACGAGGCACTGGTGCGCGGTCCTCAGGGCGAGGGAGCCCTCACCGTGCTGTCGAAAGTCAATGAGGCGAATCGGTATCGGTTCGATCAGGCCTGCCGCGCCAAGGCGATCAAGACCGCCGCTCATCTCGGCATGACGTCGAGGTTGTCGATCAACTTCATGCCCAACGCCATCTACAAGCCAGAGCTGTGTATCCGCGCCACCCTGGCCGCCGCAAAAACTCACGGTTTTCCGATCGACCAGATCATCTTCGAGACGGTTGAAGGCGAGCACATCAACGACGGCAAATGGCTCGCAGAGATCCTGCGAGAGTACAAACGCATCGGCTTTCTGACGGCCATCGACGACTTCGGTGCGGGCTATGCCGGGTTGAACCTGCTCGCAGAATTTCAGCCCGACATCGTCAAGCTCGACATGGAACTGGTGCGCAACGTGGACAACAGCAGCGCCCGCCAAGCGATCGCCAGAGGTGTGGCGAGGATGTGCGAGGAACTGGGCATCCGGATCATCGTCGAAGGCATCGAGACCTTGGGCGAATGGCGCTTCTTCCAGGACCTGGGCGTCCGGTTGATGCAGGGCTACCTGTTCAGCAAGCCGCTGTTCGAGTCATGCGCAACCGACGAGATGGTGAACTGGCCCGAGTGTCAGCCGGACTCGCCGCCGACCAATCCGTTGCGGATGGCATAAACCGTCATCTCGGAATTGTTCGTCAGCGCGAGCTTTTCCAGCACCCGCGCACGGTAGACGCTGACCGTCTTCGGACTCAGCATCAATTCTTCTGCGATGTCCGACAAACGCTTGCCCGACGCGATCATCACCAGCGTCTGCAATTCGCGGTCCGACAACTTCTGATGGGCTAATTCCGTCGTCGGCGTGGTCAGGCTCTCGACCAGCATCTGCGCAATTTCCGGCGTCACGTACTTGCGCCCTTGTGCCACCGTGCGCACGGCCGCCACGATCAGCGCCGGATCGCCGCCCTTGTTGACATAGCCGAAAGCCCCGGCCCTCAGCGCGCGGATCGCGTACTGATCTTCCGGATACATCGACACCACCAGCACGCGCAGCGTGGAGCCCTCCTCCTTCAACGCGTGCAGCACGTCGAGACCGCTGCGACCGGGCAGATTGATGTCGAGCACGAGGACATCGCAACTGGACTGGCGCAACAGGCTGCGCAGTTCACCGTAATCGCCCGCTTCCCCCACCACCCGGATGTCGGGCGCGTCCGACAGGGTGTCGCGGATACCTCGCCGTATCAGCGCGTGGTCATCGCAAAGCATCACGTTGATCATGACAACATCATAGGTCGCCCCATCCGGTCGGGTCATCGGCATCGGTGGCACTGCTCGCCACGCCTGCATCGACGAGGTTCATCGGCACCGACAGGATCAATGTGGTGCCGCTGGTATCGCTGCTCAGATCCACCCAGCCACCCACCGTGCGAGCACGCTCATGCAGCCCACGGATACCGAATGATTTCGCCTTCGCCAGATCGTCAGGCGCCAGCCCGCAACCGTTGTCGCTGATCTCCAGCGACAGCACGCCGCCGGCCATGGACAGGTCGATGGTCACCTGCGTGGCCTGTGCGTGCTTGCTGACGTTGGTCAGCGCTTCCTGCGCCGTGCGGTAGGCCACCAATGGCACGCCCGGTCCCAGCGGCAGCGACTGCTCCGGGGCGCGCAGGCTGCAAGTGATGCCGGTGCGCCGCTCGAAGCGCCCAGTCATCCACTGCAGGGCCGCCAGCAGTCCTTGTTCCAGGATGGCCGGGCGCAGGTTGTGCATGATGCGCTGGCTGGATTCGATGGCCGCCGTGACAGTCTCCAGCGCACCCTGGACGCGGGCCTGCACCTCGGGCGAGTCGCTGTGACGCGCGATCCAGGCCAGGTCGAACTTCAGTGCGGTCAGCGAGCCGCCAACATCGTCGTGGATCTCGCGGGCGATGGCCGTGCGCTCCATTTCGATGCTGGTCTGCAGGTGCTGCGCCAGTTCCTGCAAGCGCTGCTGTGACTCGCCGAGCTGGCGGTCGGCACGCTGTCGTGCACGCCGGGTTTCCGCGGCTTCGACCGCGTGCAGCACGGCCGGCACCAGACGTGCCAGGTTGTTTTTCAGCAGGTAGTCGCTGGCGCCGTTGCGCATCGCTTCGACAGCAGTCTCCTCGCCGATCTCGCCCGATACCAGCACGAAGGGAACGTCGTAGCCCCGCGCCATCAGCAGATCGAGCGCGACCAAGCCCGAAAACCCGGGCAGGTTGTAGTCGGACACGATCACGTCCCATCCTTGATCGAGGGCGAGCAGAAAATCAGCCTCGCTGTCGACGCGTTGCGCCTCGACACGCAGACCGCCGCGCTGCAGATGGGCCAGCGTCAATGCATGGTCGAGTTCCGAATCCTCGAGGTGCAGCAGGCGCAGCGGTGCTTCGACGGTCCGTGACGACATCCCATGAGTATGCCGCCTGGACTCAGGCGTCCCACGGATCGGTGGCGCGGGACGCTCTTCGCCTCACCCCAGCCCCGCTCTGCCGAAAACAGCCGGTGGAACCGCACTTTCATTGCGCTTATGTATTCGCGGCACGTGCCGAAAATCAATCAAACCCCACAGACGCCCCGGAACCACCCCAGCGTGCCTTGCGGCACCCCTCGCCGGTATGTGGCGACGACAGGCGTTATCACAGGGAGCACATCGCAGATGGAACATGCCAGACCCCAGGTCGAGCCCACGCACGCAGAACCAGCGTCCGCGCCGCTGATGCTCGCCGCCGATCTGCAGGATCACCTGATGATGGCGACCAACGACCTCGATCGCTTGCACACGCTGCTGGCGGATGCCTGCGAGACGTTGATGCAACGGTTCTACAGCGCCACCGAGCAGATCCACGCGCTGATGGATGCGCACAGCTCCGATGGCGATGACAAGCGCGATTCCGCGGCCTACCAGTCGCTGATGCAACAACTCGGCGGCGCCGTGACGGCACTGCAATTCCAGGACATGGCGTCGCAGTTGATCGTTCACACCAATCACCGGTTGCGCAGCTGCGTCGACACGCTGGCCCAAGAAGCCTTCGGTGACGACGACGAAGACGGCGCCAGCATGGTCGAAGCACCACCACAGCGACCGAATCCCGTCACGCAGGCGGAAATGGACGCCGGCTCCATCGAGCTGTTCTGACCCCCTGCGCGCCCCTGCCCCCTACCTCACGTTCCCCCGGAGACAGCAATGCACTCAATTCTTGCCGTGGACGACTCGGCCTCGATGCGCCAGATGGTCACCTTCACCCTGAAGAGTGCGGGCTACCACGTCGTCGAGGCCGTCGATGGCCAGGACGCGCTGGAGAAGTCCGGTCAACAGGATTTCGACCTCGTGCTGACCGACCAGAACATGCCCCGCATGGACGGCATCAACCTGACCAAGAACCTGCGCAATCACCCGAAGTTCAAGGCCACGCCGATCCTGATCCTGACCACCGAGTCCAGCGACCAGATGAAGCAGGCCGGCCGAAGTGCCGGTGCGACTGGCTGGATGGTGAAGCCCTTCGACCCGGCCAAGCTGATTGAAGTCATCAAGAAGGTGATTCGCTGATCCGCCTTGCGGCGCCCGACAACACACGCATCCGACGAGCAGGGGTGGGTAATGAGTGACATGAACGCAGATCAATCAGGCGGTGCAGGCATCGACCTGAGCCAGTTCTACCAGGTGTTCTTCGAAGAAGCCGGTGAGAACCTCGATCGCATGGAGCAGCAGTTGCTGGCCATCGACATCGAGGCGGCTGACGACGAGGAGCTGAACTCCATCTTCCGCTGCGCTCATTCGGTCAAGGGCGGTGCGGCGACCTTCGGCTTTGCCGATGTCGCCGAGCTGACCCATCAGATGGAAACCTTGCTCGACCGCTTGCGCCGCCACGAACTGGAGCCAACTGCGCCGATGGTCGATGTGCTGCTGCAGTCGGGTGACGCACTGCGCTCGCAGCTGGCACGCCACCAGGGTGCCGGTGGCGACCCCGTGGACACCAGTGAGCTGTTGATGAAGATCCGCGCACTGGTGTCTGGGCAGGCCCTGCCCGCATCTGCACCGACGGCTGTCATCGCCAAGCCCGTTTCCGTGCTCGCCTCCACACCTGTCGAGACCCCCGTACCAGCCACCTCCGCTGCAAAACTGGCGCGCGGCCTGGAGCTGCGTGTCGGTCCGCTGAATGATCCGAAAGACGCCGACAACCTGGTCGATCTGTTCAACGAAATCGTCGACCTCGGCACGATCGAGCCGCTCGATGGCGGCCAAGCCAGCGATGGCGTGCGTCGATTCAAGGTCGTCACCACCAGCAGCGACGAAGATCTGCTGGACCTGTTCACCTTTCATGTCGCCCGCGAGCAGGTCGCCTTGCTGCCGCTGACCGCGGGATTCGGTTTCCACGATGGTGCGCCAGGCGCACCACCCGTCGAGAATCCGCCCGATCCGGGATTCGGATTCTTCGACGACGCCCCCGGTGCGCCAGGCTCGACGGCAACAGCGAATGGTTCATCGCCCGCGCCGTCCGGAGCCAGCAGCGCCACCGAGAGCAACCCTGTCGCACCCACACGCGCAGCGGGCAAGACCGAAAAGGCCCCGGCCGCTGCGCTGGAGTCATCGACGCTGCGGGTGTCGGTCGAGAAGGTCGACCAGTTGATCAATCTGGTCGGCGAACTCGTCATCACGCAGGCGATGCTGGCGCAAAACAGCAAGCAGATCGACACCGGCCTGTACCAGCAGCTCGCCGCAGGTTTGGCCGATCTGGACCGCAACACCCGCGACCTGCAAGAGTCGGTGATGTCGATCCGGATGATTCCGATGTCGATGGTGTTCAGCCGCTTCCCACGCATGCTGCGCGACCTGGCGGCCAAGCTCGGCAAGAAGGTCGACTTCGTGACGCAGGGTGAAGCCACCGAATTGGACAAGGGCCTGGTCGAGAAGATCACCGATCCGCTGACGCACCTGGTACGCAACAGCTGCGACCACGGCATCGAAATGCCCGCTGACCGCCTGGCCAAGGGCAAGCCAGAAACCGGCACCATCACGCTGGCAGCCTCCCACCAGGGTGGCTCGATCGTCATCGAAGTGCGCGACGACGGCCGCGGGCTGTCGCGCGAGAAGCTGCTGCGCAAGGCCCGCGAGCGCGGCATCGACGCGCCCGACTCCATGACCGACAGCGAAGTCTGGAATCTGATCTTCGCGCCCGGCTTCTCCACCGCCGATGTGGTCACCGACGTCTCCGGCCGCGGTGTGGGGATGGACGTGGTCAAGAAGAACATCACCGCACTCGGCGGCACGGTCGACATCGAATCCGCTGAGGGTTACGGCATGCGCGTCTCGGTGCGCCTGCCACTGACGCTGGCGATCATGGACGGGATGAGTGTGGGCATCGGAGACGAGGTCTACATCCTGCCGCTGTCGTCGGTGATCGAATCGTTCCAGGTGCACGAGCACACCATCAAGACGGTGGGCGGCACCGGCCGCGTGGTCGAGGTGCGTGGCGACTACATGCCAGTGATCGACCTCGAACGCCTGTTCCACGTGCCGCGCGGCGGCGAAGAGAAGACGACCAGCATCATGGTCGTCGTCGAGGCCGAAGGTGGCCGCGTCGCGATGCTGGTCGACGAGTTGCTCGGCCAGCAGCAGGTGGTGGTGAAAAACCTCGAAGCCAATTACCGCAAGGTCGACGATGTATCGGGCGCCACCATCATGGGCGACGGTCGTGTGGCCTTGATTCTGGACGTGGGCAGCTTAGTGAGGCGCTCACGTCACTGAAGTCGGCGTTTCGCAGTTCCACCGCAGCGGAGTGCTGCGGATATCGCAAGGAGACCCACATGGCTCTGAATCATTTCAATATCGGTCAGCGCATTGCGCTCGGTTTCACCACCGTCCTGGTGCTGGGCGGCGTCATCGTGGGGGTCGGGGTGTCCCGGCTGGCACACCTGACGGAGGGCATCGAAGACATCACCGCACACAACTTGAAGGAAGCCTCGCTGGTGGCCGACATCGAACGTGCGACGCTGGAACGTGCCATCGCGGCACGCAACCTGGTGGTGATGTCCGACCCGGCAAAGCGGCAAATCGAACTCGATCGTATCGGCGAGTCGAAGAAGAAGATCGATGGGTCGTTCGAGGCGTTGTCAGCGTTGCTGAGCGGCGATGGGGCAGCCAACGAATCAGCACGCAAGCAGTTGCAGCAGACGATGGACATCGAAGCACGCTATGCGCCGGTGGCGGCCACGATCGTGAAGATGTCGAACGCCGGCCAGAAGGAGGCAGCCCTCGACAAGATGATCGCCGAGTGCATCCCGCTGCTGGGCGAGGTCAAGGCCAACCTGGAGCACTACGCCGCAGAGAACAAGCGCGACGTGGAAGAAACGGTCGCTGGCTTACAGGCCGAGGCCAACCAGACTCAGATGATGATGATCGCCATGGGAGTGCTGGCGTTGGTGCTCAGCGCCGGCATAGGCTGGCTGATCCAGCGTTCGGTCGTCGTGCCGATCAGCCGCGCCAGCGCCGCAGTGCGCCGCGTGGCGGAGGGCGACCTGACGGAGACCATTGCGTTCAGTGGCCGTGACGAAGTGTCGACCATGATGGGCGACCTGTCTCACATGCAGCAGCGTCTGCGTGAAGTGGTGGGCACGATCCGCAGTGGTGTTGACTCAGTGACGACCGCGTCGGCCGAGATTGCCACAGGCAACCAGGACCTGAGCGCACGCACCGAGCAGACCGCCTCCAATCTGCAGCAGACCGCCTCCTCCATGGAGCAGCTCACCGGCACCGTCAAGC
>LNFM01000110.1_pt1 | contig 72198 bp, 69 predicted proteins | sample 596031 | NCBI WGS metagenome assembly LNFM01 (sample SAMN04254537, study PRJNA301005) | activated carbon metagenome | isolation source: dual media filters at the Ann Arbor, Michigan drinking water treatment plant | place: USA: Ann Arbor
CCGCGCAAGCTCGCGCCGCCCCCTCGCCTGCCATTATTATCCTGAATCACCGGAGCATCGCCGATGGCGACCTACACGCCGGACTTTCTGGCGAGCGTGCGGCATGACGTCGAGGACACCGATCTGCCGCTGCACGCCATCGCCAGGAAACACGAGATCAGCAAGCGCACCCTGCACCGCTGGATCGGCAAGGAGAACTGGAAGAAGCGCAGCGCGCGGCTGCGCGACCTGCCGCCGGCGGCGCGCCTGCTCAATGAGGCGACGGCGTTGCTGACGGCGCCCGACGAACCTGACGAGAAGTCGCCCCCCACCCCTGACCCCTCCCCACCGCTGGCGGGAGGAGGGGAATCGCGCGGCACTTCCTCCGCCATCGAGCGTCTCGAACGGCTGGTGGAGAAAGAGCTGACGGCCGAGGAGGCCGTGCGGGCGCAGCTCGGCCCGCTGCCGCGCAATGCGGCGGACGCCGAACGCACGGCGCGCACGCTCTCGACCCTCACGCAAACCCTGCACGCGCTGCAACGCCTGCGCGGCGGAAAGGCACCGGACCTCGATGACGATGACGACATGCCCCGCGACATCGACGCCTTCCGTCGCGACCTTGCGCGCCGCATTGACGCGTTCGTCGCAAGCCGGACTGAGCCTGCCGATGCTGGCGGCGATCCCGGTCCCGCTGTGGCGGAGGCTGGACCGGGACTTCGCGACGCTGGCGCATCGTCATCAGGAGCCGCCGGACCGCGCGCATGACGGCGGCGCCTGGACCACCTGGCTGATGCTGGGCGGGCGCGGCGCCGGCAAGACGCGGCTCGGCGCCGAATGGGTGCGCGCGCTGGTGCACGGCACTCAGCCTTACGCCGCGCGCCCGCACGGGCGCATCGCGCTCGTCGGCGAAAGCGCGCTCGACGCGCGCGCGGTGATGATCGAAGGCGAATCCGGATTGCTGCGGACATCTCCGCGCCGCGAGCGGCCAAGCTGGATCTCCTCGCGCCGCAGGCTGGAATGGAGCAACGGCGCGGTGGCGGAGCTGTTCTCGGCGGAAGACCCGGACAGCCTGCGCGGGCCGCAATTCGAGGCGGCGTGGTGCGACGAACTCGCCAAGTGGCGCGACGCGGAAGCGACCTTCGACATGCTGCAATTCGCGCTGCGGCTGGGCCGGCATCCGCGCCAGCTCGTGACCACCACGCCGCGGCCGATCCCGCTGCTGAAGCGGCTGATCGCCGATCCGCGCAGCGCGGTGACACGCGCCACCACGCACGCGAATGCCGCGCATCTGTCGCCGGCCTTTCTCGACGCGGTGATCGGCCGCTATGCCGGCACGCGGCTGGGGCGGCAGGAAATCGACGGCGAGATCATCGCGGACCGGCCGGATGCCCTGTGGTCGCGCGAGATCATCGAACGCGCGCGCGTCGCCGCCGCGCCGCCGCTGGCGCGTATCGTGATCGGGATCGATCCGCCCGCGTCATCGCGCGAGGGTGCGGATGCCTGCGGCATCGTGGCGGCGGGGCGCAGCGCGGATGGCGGCGTGTATGTGCTGGAGGACGCGACCGCGCAGGGCCTGCCGCCGGCGGGCTGGGCGGCGCGCGCGATCGCGCTCTATCGCCGGCATTGCGCCGACATGATGGTGGCGGAGGTCAACCAGGGCGGCGAGATGGTGCGCGCGGTGTTGCGGCAGGTCGATGCGTCGGTGCCGCTGAAGACCGTGCATGCGACACGCGGCAAATATCTGCGCGCCGAGCCGGTGGCCGCGATGTACGCGCAGGGCCGGGTGAAGCATGTCGATCCGCCGCCGGAGCAGCTGGAGGACGAGATGTGCGACTTCGCACTGAACGGATTGTCCGACGGCCGCTCGCCCGACCGGCTCGACGCGCTGGTCTGGGCGGTGACCGAACTGACGGCGCGTGCGCATGAGGGGCCGCGGATCAGGTTTCTGTAAATGGCGACGCCTCACCGCTCCAGCGAGGCGTCCTCGATCATCCACGCGACCAGTTGCTCGAACGACATCCCGGCATAAGCCGCCAGTTCGGGCACCAGCGAGGTTTCGGTCATGCCGGGCTGGGTGTTCACTTCCAGGCAGGCCAGTCCGGCCACACCGGCGCTGTCGTCCCAGCGGAAATCGGCGCGCGTCACGCCGCGGCAGGCGAGCGCGCGGTGCGCGGCCAGCGTCAGCCGCTGCACCTCCGTATAGACATCGGCGGGAATTTTCGCCGGCAGCACATGCGCGGAGCCGCCGGGCGCGTATTTCGCCTCGTAATCGTAGAACCGCACTTTCGGCACGATCTCGATCACGTCCAGCGCCTGCTCGCCGATCACCGCGCAGGTCAGTTCCTTGCCGGGGATGTAACGCTCGCACAAAATCATCTCGCCAAAGGTCCAGTCCTCGCGGAACAATTCCTGCGGCGGATGCGCGTGCTGTTCGGTGACGATGAAGACGCCGACGCTGGAGCCTTCCGCGACCGGCTTGATCACATAGGGCCGCGGGAGCAGATGCGCTTTCGCGGCCTCGAAGCGCGAGACCACCAGGCCCTCCGGCACCGGCACGCCGGCCGCCTTCAGCATGACCTTGGCGAGATCCTTCTGCATGGCGAGCGAGGAGGCCAGCACGCCGGAATGGGTATAGGGAATCCCGATCACCTCCAGCACGCCCTGCAAGGTGCCGTCCTCGCCCGGCCGGCCGTGCAGCACGTTGAGCGCGACGTCCGGCTTCAGGCTTTGCAGCACGGTCGCGATGTCGCGCTGCACATCCACGCGGCTGACGCGATAGCCGGCGCGCTCGGCCGCATCGGCGCAGGCGGCCCCCGAGCGCAGCGAGACCTCGCGCTCGGCCGACCAGCCGCCCATCAGAACCGCGACATGTCTGCTCATGCGACAACTCCGATGCGCTTGATTTCCCAGTCCAGCGTCACGCCGGATTTTTCCTTCACGCGCCGGCGCACGGTCTCGCCCAGCGTCTCGATGTCCTGCGCGGTGGCATGGCCGCGGTTGATCAAAAAATTGCAGTGCAGGTCCGAGACCTGCGCGTCGCCGACCACCAGCCCGCGGCAGCCGGCGGCGTCGATCAGTTGCCAGGCCTTGTGGCCTTCCGGATTCTTGAAGGTGGAGCCGCCGGTGCGGCTCTTGATCGGCTGCGTCGCCTCGCGCGCTTCGGTGATCTTGTCCATCTCGGCGGCAATCACCGCGCGGTCGCCCGGCTCGCCCTGGAACAGCGCCTGGGTGAAGACGATGTCCTCGGGCGCGCCGCAATGGCGATAGGTATAATGCATGTCGCGGTTCCCGAGGACATGGATGTTGCCCTTGCGGTCGACGCCGCGCGCCTCGACCAGCGCGTCCTTGGTCTCGCGGCCATAGGCGCCGCCATTCATGCGCAAGGCGCCGCCGATGCCGCCGGGAATGCCGCGCATGAAGGACAGCCCGGCGATGCCGGCCTCCTGCGCGGCCCGCGCCACCTTCACATCGGGAACGGCGGTGCCGGCGCGGATGCGGGCGCCCTCTTCCACGCTGATCTCGCCGAAGCCGCGGCCAAGCCGGATCACGACGCCCGGCACGCCACCGTCGCGCACGATCAGGTTGGAGCCAAGGCCGACCACAATGACAGGAATCTCGGCCGGCAGATTCCGAAGGAAATAGGCGAGATCGCTTTCGTCGTCCGGCGTGAACAAGACCTGCGCCGGCCCGCCCACGCGGAACCAGGTGAGATCGGCGAGCGGCTGGTTGGCGATCAGCCGGCCGCGCAATTGCGGCATCCGCGCTTTCAGATCGGCGGTGATGTCGGGGAAGGTCATGCAGGCACCAGCAAGTCATGGCCGGGCTTGTCCCGGCCATCCACGAGCGGCCCACTCGGACGATGGCGGGATACGTCTACATTCTCACCAACAGGCCGAACGGCATTCCGTATGTCGGCGTCACGAGCGATCTTATTCGCCGAATTGCTGAACATCGCGAGGGAGCAATTCAGGACTTTACTGGGCGGTACAGCCTCAAGCGTCTCGTCTATTTTGAAGTCTATGACGACATTCGTATCGCCATTCAACATGAGAAGAATATCAAACATTGGCCGCGAACGTGGAAGACCGGGTTGTTCCTTGCGTCCAATACGCAACGGGATGACCTTTTCGAGTCCCTGCTTCAGAGTCGCGGATGGCCGGGACAAGCCCGGCCATGACGGTGGAGAGGCAATTGCCTGATCCAAAGTCATCAGCCTAAACTCCCAGCGCCTTCAATTCGCCTGGCAGCGCATAGGCCCATTGCGTGATGTTGCCGGCGCCGAGGCACACCACCATGTCGCCCGGCTGCGCGATGCCCTTGACCAGGGATGCGAGTTTTTCCGACGAGTCGAGCGCGACCACGTTGCGATGCCCGCGCGCGCGCATGCCCGCCATCAGGTGATCGCGGTCGATGCCCTCGATCGGCGCCTCGCCGGCGGCATAGACGTCGGCGACGATCACGGTGTCGGCGTCGTTGAAGCAGGTGCAGAACGCCTCGAACAATTGCTGCAGCCGGGTGTAGCGATGCGGCTGCATGACCGCGATCACCCGGCCCTTGCTGGATTCGCGCGCCGCCTTCAGCACCGCGGCGATCTCCACCGGATGATGGCCATAGTCATCAATGATGGCGACGCCGTTCCAGTCGCCGGTGCGTGTGAAGCGCCGCTTCACGCCGCCGAAGGAGGCCAGCGCCTTGCGGATCAGGTCGGCTTTCACGCCGAGTTCGTGCGCCACCGTGATCGCGGCCGTCGCATTGAGCGCATTGTGGCGGCCGGGCATCGGCAAGGTGAGATCGCGGATCGCATGCTCGCGACCGCCGTCGCGGCCGCGGAACACCACGGAGAAATTGGAGGCGCCGTTGACATGCGAGAGATCGACCAGGCGCGCATCGGCCTGCGGATTCTCGCCATAGGTGACGATGCGGCGGTCGACGATGCGGCCGACCAGCGTCTGCACCTCGGGATGGTCGGTGCACATCACCGCGAAACCGTAGAACGGCACGTTTTCGACAAAGGCCTGGAACGCGGCCTTCACGGCCTCGAAAGTCTGGAAATGATCGAGATGCTCGGGATCGACATTGGTGACGATGGCGACGTCCGCCGGCAGTTTCAGGAAGGTGCCGTCGGATTCGTCGGCTTCCACCACCATCCAGTCGCCGGCGCCGAGCCGCGCATTGGTGCCGTAGGCGTTGATGATGCCGCCGTTGATCACGGTCGGATCGAATCCGCCGGCATCGAGCAAGGCCGCGACCATCGAGGTCGTCGTGGTCTTGCCGTGGGTGCCGGCAATGGCGACCGCCGAGCGCAGCCGCATCAGTTCGGCCAGCATCTCTGCGCGCCGCACCACCGGCAGGCGCTTGGCGCGCGCGGCGACCAGTTCCGGGTTGTCGCGCTTGATGGCGGAGGAAACCACCACCACGGCGGCGTCATCGACGTTCCTGGCCTCGTGGCCGATCGCGATGGCGATGCCCTTCTCGCGCAGGCGCTTCACGTTGGCGCTTTCGGCGACGTCGGAGCCCGACACCTTGTAGCCGAGATTGGCCAGCACCTCGGCGATGCCGCTCATGCCGATGCCCCCGATGCCGACAAAATGGATCGGGCCGATGTCGCGCGGCAATTTCATGGAAAACCCAACCCCTGTGACTTCAGCCTTTGACGCGGGCCACTTTCAGTACCAATTCGGCCAGTTGGCAGGCGGCGTCAAGCGCGCCCGCCGCCCGCGCGGCCCCCGCCATGGCGGCCAGACGGCGGGAATCCCCCGCCAGAGCGGCGATTTCGGCGGCCAGACGGTCGGGGGTGAAATCCGCCTGCAGCAGGCGGATCGCGCCGCCGGCCTGTTCCAGCACCGCGGCATTGGCGGCCTGGTCCTGGTCCAGCGCATGCGGCAGCGGCACCAGGATGGCGGGCCGGCCGACGGCCGAGAGTTCCGCCACCGTCGAGGCGCCGGAGCGCGAGATCACCAGATGCGAGTCCGCCATGCGCGCGGGCAGATCGCTGAAGAACGGCGCGATCTCCGCTTTCACGCCCGACTTCGCATAGCTCTCGCGCACCGCCTGCACATCCTCCTCGCGCGCCTGCTGCACGATCTTCAGCCGCATCTTCAGATGCTCTTCCAGCCGCGCGACGGCGGGCGGCACGATCTCGGCCATGATGCGCGCGCCCTGGCTGCCGCCGAACACAAGGACGCGGAAGGCGCCGTCCGGCTTCGGCGCATCATAGGGAACGGCCGCCGCCTCGATCACCGCCGGACGCACGGGGTTGCCGACATGCGTGGTCTTGGCCGCGAGATCGGGATTGCCGTCCGTGATGCCCGGAAAGCCGGTGGCGATGGCGGTGACGCTGCGCGCCAGGAATCTGTTGGCGCGGCCCATCACCGCGTTCTGCTCGTGGATGAGAGTCGGAATCCTGCGCAGCGATGCCGCCAGCAGCGGCGGCACGCTCGGATAGCCGCCGAAGCCGACGACCACCACCGGCCTGACGCGGCCCAGCATTGCAAACGCCTTGCCGGTGCCATAGGCCAGCGTGCCGGCGGTGCGCATCAGCGACAGCGGATCGCGACCGCGCAAGGTCGCGCTCGGAATCACATGCACCTGCGAAAAATGTTCACTGAACTTCGCCGCGCGGGCGTCGGTCGCGAGCGCGACGTCGACGCCCTGGCGCACGAGCGCGGCGCTCAGCGCCTCGGCCGGAAACAGATGCCCGCCGGTGCCGCCGGCTGCGAGAAGCACAAGCGGCCCGCTCTTGGTCATTCACAAATCCTGTCGTCGCGAAAGCGGGAACCCATATCATAGTCATAGCAAATCCAGCGCCGGTTTCATCCATTCTTCCGCCCTCATCCTGAGGAGCGCTCCGCAGGAGCGTCTCGACGGACGAGGACGGCCCCATCCTTCGAGACGCATTGCTTCGCAATGCTCCTCAGGATGAGGCCGACTGAGGGCTGGCGCTGATCTCAAGCCAGGCTTCCGGCCGGGTGGAAATGTCCGCGGCTCTGGAGCTGCTCGGCGCGCGGACGCTCGCGCGTCAGCGCCAGCAGCATGCCCATGCCATAGGCCAGCGACAGCAGCGAGGAGCCGCCATAGGAGATGAACGGCAGCGTCATGCCCTTGGCCGGGATCAGATGCAGGTTCACCGCCATGTTGATCGCCGACTGCGCGCCGAACAGCACGGCGAGGCCGGCCGCCGCGAAGCGCGCGAAGGCGTCCTCGTTGTGAAAGGCGCGCGACAGGGTGCGGATCACGATGAAGGAGAACAGCGCGACGATCACGATACAGAGCACAATGCCGAATTCCTCCGCCGCCACCGCGAAGATGAAGTCGGCATGGCTGTCCGGGAGAATGCGTTTCACCACGCCCTCGCCCGGTCCCTTGCCGAACCAGCCGCCGCGCAGGAAGGATTCGACCGCATTGTCGATCTGGAAGGTATCGCCGGAGGACGGATCGAAGAAGCGCTTGAAGCGGCGCGCGACATGCGGAACCGTGAAATAGGCGCCGGTCAGTCCGACGATGGCCGCGCCGCCGAGTCCGACCACCCAGATCACGCGCATGCCGGCGATGAAGAACAGCGCGCCCCAGACCATCGCGATCAGCATGGTCTGCCCGAAATCCGGCTGCAGGATGAGCAGGCTTCCCACCAGACCGAGCAGAAACAGCGCGACGGTGTTGGCCGGCATTTCCGGGCGGCGCGAGGATTCCGCGAACAGCCAGGCGATCAGGATCACGAAGGCGGGCTTGACGAATTCGGACGGCTGGATATTGACCCCGAGCAGCACGATCCAGCGCCGCGCGCCCTTGATCTCGGTGCCGACGAACAGCGTCGCCGCCAGCAGCAGCGTCGAGATCACGAACACGGCGAGCGCGAGCCTGCGGATCTGGCGCGGCGACAGGAACGAGGCGCCCAGCATGATCGCGATTGCCGGCACCAGATAGAGAATCTGGCGGTTGACGAAATGGAACGGATCGAGGCCGAGCTTGGTCGCCACCGGCGGGCTTGCGGCCAGCAGCAGGATGATGCCGGCCAGCATCAGCGCACCGATCGCGGCCAGCGTCAGCCGGTCGACCGTCCACCACCATTCCGCGAAAGGCGTACGCTGCGTGCGCGAGACCATGATACCCCGTTATCAATCGGCCTCATCCTGAGGAGCATTGCGAAGCAATGCGTCTCGAAGGATGGGCCGCCCTCGTCCTGCGAGACGCGCTCCTGCGGAGCGCTCCTCAGGATGAGGGCGGGATAGATTCAGTGTGAACGACCCCGGCCTTAGTGGTCGCCCAGGTCTGGTTTACGTCTGATTAAGATTCGGAAATTGCCGGTCACCCCCGCGAGAGCGGGGACGACGCCGAGGAGAGTTGCGCCCGCACCAGGTCCCGGAACCGGTCGCCGCGCACCTCGAAATTGCGAAACTGGTCGAACGAGGCGCAGGCCGGCGACAGCAGCACCACCGCATCGTCGTCCTGCGCGGCGTCGGTGGCGGCCTGCGGCACCGCGCGCTCCAGCGTCTCCACGATCTCGAACGGGACTTTGCCGGCCAGGGTTTTCGCAAAATCCTGCGCCGCCTCGCCGATCAGATAGGCCTTGGCGATGCGCGGGAAGAACTCCGCGAGCGGCGCGATGCCGCCCTCTTTCGGCTTGCCGCCCGCAATCCAGTAGATGTTGTCGAAAGAACCGAGCGCCCTGGCGGCGGAATCGGCGTTGGTCGCCTTCGAGTCGTTGACGAACAGCACGTTGCCCATGCGGCCGACCTCTTCCATGCGATGCGCGAGGCCGGGGAAGGAACGCAGGCCGTTTCGGATCGTCTCGTCATCGAGACCAAGCACGGTGCAAGCCGCAATCGCCGCCATCGCATTCTGCGCGTTATGCGCCCCGCGCAGCGAACCGATGCCGGCCAGATCGGCGACCTCTTCGGCGTCCTTGCCGACAACCCGGTAAATGTGCGTCTCGCCCGCCAGATAACCCTGCGCGGGGAAATCCCCCGTGGAAATCCGGATCACGCCCTTGCCGGTTGCCGCCAGGTTGCGCGCCATCTCGCGTCCGTAATCGTCGTCGATGCCGATCACGGGAAATCTGGCGCGGCCGGGCACGCGCGACTTGACGAAGGCGTAATGCTCCATCGTTCCGTGCCGGTCGAGATGATCGGGCGTGACATTGAGCATGATGCCGACCGTGGGCTTGAGCGACGGCATCAGGTCGATCTGGTAGGACGACAATTCGATCACGTGATAGCGATCGGCTTTGGGCGGATCGAGCGCCAGGATCGGCGTGCCGAGATTGCCGCCGACCTGCACGTCGCGGCCGGCATTCTTCAGAACATGCGCGATCAGCGAGGTGGTGGTGGACTTGCCGTTGGTGCCGGTGATGGCGACGAACGGCGCATCCGGCGCCAGCGCCGCGCGCTCGCGCGCATACAATTCGACATCGCCGATGACGGGGACATCGTGCCGCTGCGCCAGTTTCACCGTCCAGTGCGGCTCGGGATGGGTGAGCGGCACGCCCGGCGCCAGCACGAGCGCGTCGAAGGCGCTCCAGTCGGCCTCCTTCAGATCGCCGACGGGAATATTGTCGCGCGCCGCCGCCGCGCGGCTGGTGTCGGAATCGTCCCAGACCAGAACCTCGGCGCCGCCCGCGATCAGCGCTTTCGCCGCCGACAGGCCGGAGGCGCCGAGCCCGAAGATCGCGGCGCGCTTGCCCTTGAAGGTGGTGACCGGAGTCATGATGCCTTCTCGATCCCACCCCGTCCGCCATCGCTTCGCGCGGCGGACGACCCTCCCCTTTCAGGGGAGGGATAAAGAGAGACAGATCGGGGTCTCATCGCAGCTTCAGCGTGGACAGGCCGATCAGGGCCAGCACGATGGAGATGATCCAGAACCGGATCACGATCTGCGGCTCGGTCCAGCCCTTTTTCTCGAAATGATGATGGATCGGCGCCATCTCGAACACGCGCCGGCCGGTGAGCTTGAACGACACCACCTGCACGATCACCGACACCGCCTCCAGCACGAACAGCCCGCCGATAATGGCGAGCGCGATCTCGTGCTTGGTGGCCACCGCGATGGTGCCGATCATGCCGCCGAGCGCGAGCGAACCGGTATCGCCCATGAAGATCGAGGCCGGCGGCGCGTTGAACCACAGAAAGCCCAGTCCCGCGCCGACCACCGCGCCGCACAGCACCGCCAGTTCGCCGGTGCCGGCGACGTAATGAATCTGCAGATAATCCGCGAACACCACGTTGCCCGACAGATAGGCGATCATGCCGAAGGAGAGCGCCGCAATCATCACCGGCACGATGGCCAGACCGTCGAGGCCGTCGGTCAGGTTCACCGCGTTGCCGGCGCCGATGATGATGAAGGCGCCGAAGATCACGAAGAACCAGCTCAGGTTGACAACCAGGTCCTTGAAAAACGGAAAGGCCAGCGAGGTCGAGAAACCCGGCCGCCCCAGTTGCGCCAGCGCCAGGCAGGCGGTGATGGCGACGATCGCCTCCAGCCCGATCCGCATGCGGCCGGAAAAGCCGGTGTCGCTCTTCTGCTTCCGAACCTTCAGAAGGTCATCGTAGAAACCGATCGCGCCGAAACACAGCGTCACGCCGAGCACGACCCAGACATAGCGGTTGGACGGATTGGCCCAGAGCAAAGTCGCGAGCGTGACGCCCGACAGGATCATCAGCCCGCCCATGGTCGGCGTGCCGAGCTTGGTCTTCAGATGCGATTGCGGGCCGTCGCTGCGGATCGGCTGGCCGCGGCCCTGCCGCATCCGCAGCCAGTCGATGATCGGCGATCCCGCGATGAAGACGAACAAGGCGGCGGTGATCAGCGCTCCGCCGGTGCGGAAGGTGATGTAGCGGAAAATATTGAGGAACGAAAATTTGTCGGACAGATCGACGAGCCAGTAAAGCATTGCGCTGAAACCTTATGCTGACGTCTCTTCGGGTGCGTCCGCGCGCGCGAAATTGCGCTGCAACGCTGTCACGATCGGCGCCATTTTCGAACCGTTTGATCCCTTGACCATGATGGCATCGCCGCTGCGGACCGCGTCCAGCACCTGCGGCTCAAGCCCCCGCGAGTCCTCCGCATAGCCGCCCCGGCGTTCCGAGGGAAGAGCTTGCCACAGATTTCGCATCGCGGGGCCGGAACAGAAGACCAGATCCACGTCATTCGCCACCAGCGGCTCCACCAGACCGCGATGCAACGCCTCGGCCTCGGCGCCGAGTTCCAGCATGTCGCCGAGCACCGCAATGCGCCGGCCGCGCGGTCCGAGCGCCGCCTGGCCGAGCAAGGCGAGCGCCGCCCGCATCGAGACCGGGTTGGCGTTGTAGCTTTCGTCGATCAGCAGGGCCGCGCCGCCCGGCAGCCTGAGTTCGATGCGGGTGCCGCGGCCCGATGCCGGCTTCAGGTCGGCCAGCGCCAGCGCCGCGAGCGCCAGATCGGCGCCGCACAACTTGACGGCGGCCAGCACCGCCAGCGAATTGAGCACCAGATGCCGCCCCGGCGCGCCCAGCTTGTAGGCGACGTCCTCGCCCATGATGCTGGCGCGCACGGTCGAGCTCGCCGGCTGCAGCGCGCAGTCGATCAGGCGGGCGTCGGCGGCCGCGCCTTCGCCGAAGGACACGACGCGCCCGACATTCGCCGCCCGCGCCCGTTCGGTCAGCCGCGCGAATTGCGGATTGTCGCGATTGAGAATGGCGGCGCCGCCCGGCACCAGGCCCTCGAAGATTTCCGCCTTGGCGTCGGCGATCTCGTCCACCGATCTGAAATATTCCAGATGCACCGGTGCGATGGTGGTGATGATCGCGACATGCGGCTGCACCAGCCGCGACAGCGGGCCGATCTCGCCGGCATGGTTCATGCCCATCTCGAACACGGCAAAGCGCGCCGCCTGCGGGCAGCGCGCCAGCGACAGCGGCACGCCCCAGTGATTGTTGTAGGAGGCCGCCGACGCGTGCGTCAGGCCCTCGCGCGAGAGCGCGAGCTGCAAGGCTTCCTTGGTCGAGGTCTTGCCGACCGAACCGGTGACGCCGATCACCTTCGCACCGGTGCGCGCGCGCGCGGCTTTGGCCAGATCGCGCAAGCCATCGAGCACATCGTCGACGACGAGATAGCTGCCATTCGCCGGAAGGCTGTCGCGCTTGTCTGCGGCGACCACTGCAAGCGCGGCGCCCGCCTTGAGCGCGCCCTCGACAAACTGGTGCCCGTCGCGGTTGTCGCCGGCGATGGCGAAGAAGGCGTCGCCTTCCCCCAGCGTGCGGCTGTCGATCGAAAGGCCGGCAATGCCGGCCGCCGATACGCCGTCCACCCGCGCGCGCATCGCCTCGGCCATCGCCGCGACGGTCCACAAAGCCGTCATCACCCCGTCTCCCTCAACGCCGCCGCAACCGCCTCATGATCGCTGAACGGCAGCACGCGGTCGCCGACAATCTGGCCGGTTTCATGGCCTTTGCCCGCAATCACCAGAACATCGCCGGGCGTCAGGCCGGAAATCGTGCGCCGGATGGCCTCGCCGCGGTCGGCGATCTCGATCGCGCCCGGCGCCGCGGACAGGATCGCGGCCCGGATCGTGGCGGGGTTCTCGCTGCGCGGATTGTCGTCGGTGACCACCACGCGGTCCGCCTTCTCGGCGGCAATCCCGCCCATGATCGCGCGCTTGCCGGGATCGCGGTCGCCGCCGGCGCCGAACAGGGCGATCAGGCGGCCTTTTACATAAGGCCGCAACGCCTCCAGCGTCTTGGCCAGAGCGTCGGGCTTGTGCGCGTAATCGACAAAGACCGGCGCGCCGTTGCGCTCGCCGACATGTTCCAGCCGGCCCTTGGCGCCTTCGAGCTTTTCCAGCGCGGCAAAGACCTGCGCCGGATCGCCGCCGGTGACGATGACCAGACCCGCGGCCACCAGCGCATTCTCGATCTGGAAGGCGCCGACCAGCGGCAGGCGGACGGAATAGGTCTTTCCGGCGTGATCGAGCGTGAGTCTTTGCGCATAGCCGTCGATCGCCGCATCGCGCAGGCGAATGCCCTCGCCCGCCCGTCCGACGGTGAACACGTTCAGTCCGCGTTGTCGTGCGGCGGCGACGACAGCGGCGGCATGTTCATGATCGGCGCAGATCACCGCGCTGCCGCCGCCGGCGACCAGATCCTCGAACAGCCGCAGCTTGGCGCGCAGATAGTCTTCGATGGTCGGATGATAATCGAGATGATCACGGCTGAGATTGGTGAAGGCCCCGGCCGCGATGCGCACGCCATCGAGCCGGTGCTGGTGGAGACCGTGCGACGACGCTTCCATCGCCAGATGCGTCACACCCTCGGCCGCAAGGCGATCGAGGGTGCGATGCAATTCGACCGGATCGGGCGTGGTCAGCGAGCCATAGACTTCGCCGTTCGGCGAGACGACGCCGATGGTGCCGATGCTGGCCGCCGGCGCGCCGAGCGCGGCCCAGATCTGCCGCGTGAAGGCGGCGACCGAGGTCTTGCCGCTGGTGCCGGTGACCGCCGCGATCACGCGCGGCTGGCGTGCGAACAGTTTCGCCGCCGCGAGCGCAAGCGCGCGCCGGATATTCCTGACCTGCACAAAGGCGACATCGCCGGACATCGGGTCCGGCTTGCGTTCCGCCATCACCGCGACCGCGCCGTTCGCAATTGCCGGCGCCACATATTGCAGGCCGTCGGCCTTGGTGCCCGGAATCGCCACGAACAGATCGCCCGGCTTCACCGCGCGGCTGTCGGCGGTGACGCCGCGAATCTCGATCGCAGCGAAGCGCGGATCAATTGCGGCGTCGGGAGGCAGAAGGTCGGCGAGCTTCATGGATCGTTTTTCACTCTTATCCCTCCCCCTGCAAGGGGGGAGGGATAACGACGGCCTGCTCTTACCGGATTCCCGCCGTCACCGCCAGAATCTGCTTGTCCGCCGTCGGCAGGTCGAACCGCGGCTCCACGCCCAGGAGGGGCGCAACGCGGGTGATCACATTGGCGGCGGTCGGCGCGGCGTTCCAGCCCGACGTGGCATAGCCCTTGGTTTCCGGAATTGGCTGCGGCTCGTCGAGCAGGATGGTGACCAGATATTTCGGCTGGTCGGCCGGAAACACCGCCATGAAGGTGGTCAGCAGCTTGGTCTTGGAATAGCGGCCGTTGACGACCTTCTCCGCCGTGCCGGTCTTGCCGCCGACGTAATAGCCCGGAATGTCGACCTTGCGCGCCGATCCCTTCTCGGCGTTCAGCCGCATCAGATAGCGCATGCGGTCGCTGGTCTCCGGCTTGATCACCTGTTTGGCGATCGCATCCGCTTCCGCCTGCGTGCGCTTGAGGAAGGTCGGCGGAATGAGCTTGCCGCCGTTCATCAGCGCGCCGACGCCCATCACGGCTTGCAGCGGCGCAACCGAAAGGCCGTGGCCGAACGCGATCGTGACGGTGTTGAGTTCGGCCCAGCGCTTGGGCACCAGCGGCTCGGCGCTTTCGGGAATTTCGGTGCGCAGGCGGTCGAGCTGCCCCATCTTTTTCAGGAACGCCTTGTGGTGCTCCACGCCCAGCGCCAGCGCCATGCGCGCGGTGCCGATATTGGACGAATAGGTGAAAATCTCCGGCACCGTCAGGATGCGCTTCTGCGCGTGATAATCGTTGATATCGAATTTGCCGTAACGCAGCGACTGGCGCGCATCGAAGGATGAACTGAGCGACACCTTTCCGGAATCCAGCGCCATCGCCACGGTCAGCGCCTTGAAGGTCGAACCCATCTCGAACACGCCGGTCGTGAGGCGGTTGAGTCTGGTCTTGTCGAGCGCCTGGCGGGGATCGTTGGGATCGTAGTCGGGCAGCGACACCATGCCGACGATCTCGCCGGTGCGCACATCGGTCACCAGCCCCGAGGCCGCGATCGCCTTGAACTTGTCCTTGGCGGCGACCAGCTCGGCGCGCAGCACGTGCTGCACGCGCAGATCGACCGCGAGTTCGACCGGCTTTTGCTGACGGTCGATGGCGAAGCCCAGACTGTGCAGGTCCGCCAGCCCGCGGCTGTCCAGCCATTTTTCAAGACCGGCGATGCCCTGGTTGTCGATATTGACGTGGCCGATGACATGCGAGACTTCCGGACCGTTCGGATAGACGCGCTTGTTCTCGGCCAGGAAGCCGATGCCGGGCAGGCCGAGCTTGTGAATCTGCTGCTGCTGCAGCGGCGTGATCTCTCGCTTCAGCCAGACAAAGCCCTTGTTGGAGGAGAGCCGCTCGCGCAATTCCCTGCCATCGATATCGGGCAAGGTGGCGGTCAGCAATTCCACCGCCTCGTCCACGTCGATGATGCGGCGCGGCTCGCCGAACAGCGAGGGCATGCGCACGTCGGTCGCCAGCACCGCGCCGTTGCGGTCGAGAATATCCGGGCGCGCGGTCGCCACGACGTCGCCGCCGCTCCCCCGCTTCGCCGACGGACCGTCCGAGGACACGCCATACATCACAAGCCGGCCCGCGATCACGGCGTAGATCAGGCCGAAGGCCAGAATGGCGAGGCCGACGCGCGCCTTGGCCTTGGCGTCGCGATCCACGCCGCGGCCATAGAGCAGCCGGGCGAGCAGGCCGCCCTTGTCCGCCGGAGCTTTGTCGTGCGGCACCGCCGTCATTGCGCACCGGCGGGATGGCCGACGCTGGCGGTGGGAATGTCGGTTTCCTCGATCATGCTGCCGATCGGATCGGCGTTGTCCGGCACCGGCGGCTTCGGCCGCGCCGGCAGATTGTCGAGACCCGACATCTGCTGGGCCTCGACCTGTTTCAGCGGCAGATGGCGCTGCGCCAGGCCTTCGATGCGGCGCGGGGTGTCGAGTTTTGCCCATTCCGCCCGCAGCGCCGCGATGGCGTCGCGCTCGCGGCGGATTTCGCCGCGCATGCGCGCCAGCCGCTCGGCATCGAGCGTGGACTCGAACTTGATCTCATAGACATAGGCCGCCGCCAGAACGAGCCCGATGATGACGAGGAGGTTCAGCAGACGCATGTCACCGCCCCTTCATCACGTCGGCGAGCGACGGCAATCGCGGCAGCAGATCCTCAAGCGAGCCGGCGCGGGCGGGCGCGGCGGTGCGTTCGGCGGCGCGCAGCCTGGCGGAGCGCGCGCGCGGATTGGCGGCGATTTCGCCGTCGTCCGCAACCACCGGCTTCTTTGTGATCAACGAAAATGTCGGCTCCGGGCCGGAGGCTTCCGGCCGGTGGCGCGACCCTTGCGCGCTCTTGCCGCGCTCGGTGAAAAAGGTTTTCACGATGCGGTCTTCCAGCGAATGGAACGACACCACCGCCAGGCGGCCGCCGGGCTTCAGGATGCGCTCGGCGGCGGCCAGCGCCTCGGCAAGTTCCTGCAATTCCTCGTTCACGAAAATGCGCAAGGCCTGGAACGTGCGGGTGGCCGGATGAATGGCGCCGGGCTTTGAGCGCACCACGCGGCCGACAATGTCGGCCAGCGCGCGGGTGGTCGTGATCGGGGCTTTCGCCCGTTCGGCGACGATGGCGCGCGCCACCGCACGCGAATGCCGCTCTTCGCCGAGCTGAAAGATGATGTTGGCGAGATCGCGCTCGCCCGCCGCGGCGATCACGCCGGCGGCGCTCGGCCCCTGCTTGCTCATGCGCATGTCGAGCGGACCGTCGAGCCGGAAGGAAAATCCGCGCTCCGCCTCGTCGACCTGCATCGAGGACACGCCGACATCCAGCACCACGCCGTCGACGGCTTCGAAGCCTGCGCCGCGCGCGACCCTATCGAGTTCGGAAAAGCGGTCCTCGATCAGCGTCAGACGGCCCCGCGCGGATTCGACCAGACCGGCGCCGCGCGCGATCGCGCTCTGGTCGCGATCGATGCCGATTACCGTGCAACGCGCTGCATCGAGAATGAGCCGGGTATAGCCGCCGGCGCCGAAGGTGCCGTCGATATAGACGCCGCCCTCGCGCACCGCGAGGCAGCCGACCGCCTGGGGACCCAGCACGGGAATGTGACGGGCCAGTCCGCCAGCGACCGCGGGAGACCCGCCGTCGCTGCCCGTCGTCATTCCCGTGCTCCTTGCGGTGTCACCGCCGCCCCCTGAGCGCTCAACGCCTTTCTCAATGCCCGCATCTTTCCGGTGGCCGTGGAAAGCTGCGCCGAGAAACGGTCGGGCGCCCAGATCTGGAATTTGTGGCCAAGCCCCACGAACGCGACCGCGTCCATGATGCCGGCATGGTCCTTCAGGGGATCGGGCAGCGTCACCCGCCCCTCGCCGTCCATCTTCAATGTCTCGCTGGTGCCGTAGAGCGCGGTGGCGAAATGCTCGCGCTCCTCCGAGAACGGCGGATAGCTCGCGATCAGCTGTTCGATCTCGGCCAGGAGCGCGCGGCCGCCCGCCTCGATCGCCGGCCGGTCCAGCGCCGGGCAGCAATAAAGACCCTCGAAGCCATCGCGGCCCAGCAGCGCACGAAACGGCGCAGGCACCGATACCCGGCCCTTCGCGTCCAGCCGCAGAATATAATGAGAAACGAACCGGTCCATTTCGCCCGCCGTACCGGTATGGGAGAATATGGGCTATCATGGGATAAACTGGGCGTCAATGGAACCATGCCCGGCGCCCCGCGCGTGGGTCACCAGGCCACTCCGCCCATTAAGGATGGTTAAGATTAAGGAAGCGTTGACCCGTGCGCCCTGCGCCTCACGTCTGCTGACCCTGTGCCGGCTCCAATTTAAGCGCAGCAGTCCGGTTCCGTTCAAATGGTTTTGTTGAATCGTGATGGCGATTCACAAAACAAAGTTCCATCGGAACGCAGCCCCTCATCATGCGTTGGCCTTGCATCTGCGCGCCGCGTCGCGTTCCGGCGCGCGAACGAGTTCCTTTATTTCCAAAAACACGCAAGGAGGCCAGACATGTTCAAGAAATTGATGGTGACCACTGCAATCACGGGTCTGATGATCGGCGCCGCGGCGGCACAGACATCACAGCCCTCTCCGTCGTTGCCCTCGGCGCAGGATCGTCCGGCGGCAACCGCCCCGGCCAGCTCTGCGGCCGCCAACACGACATTCATCAACAGCCAGGGAAGCGATCAGTGGCTGTCGTCGAATTTCATCGGCACCGACGTGATCGGTCCGGATGAGGCCAAGATCGGCGACGTCAACGACGTGCTGTTCGAGAAGGACGGCAACGTGGTGGCTTACGTCGTCGGCGTGGGCGGCTTCCTCGGCATCGGCGCCAAGAACGTCGCGCTCGCACCCGCCTCGTTCCAGGTCGTGGCCGGCAAGGATGCGTCCGACACCAAGCTGAAGCTGAACATGACCAAGGATCAGCTGCAGCAGGCGGCGTCGTTCGAGACCGCGCGCGACAAGGAAGCGGCGGCGCGCCGCACCACGACGACCGGCTCCGGCTCGCCGTCGGGCATGGCGCCGCGCCCGACGTCCCCGGCTCCGAGCGCGAAGTAACGTCGCGTCGCATACTGAAGAGTGAGTGCAGGCGGCCCGGATTCCCCCATCCGGGCCGTCTTCCTATGTGCGTTATGTGCGCGTGTTCAGGAGAAGGTCTGCTTCCACCACATGGTGAGCGCCGCGACCGCGGTCATGACCAGCGCCGGCGCGACCAGGCTGCGCCAGTCCGCACCGAACGGGTTGTGCCGGCCGCAATAATAGCAGCGCTGGAATTTCCGCAGGATCAGATCCTCGAGCGGCACGCTGGTGCCGCAGCCGCGGCATTTGCCGCCGCGATTGAGCTTGTACAATTCCGTGATGACCGGCTCACGCATACGAAACTCCCGGATGGCTGTGCAGTCCCTCGGCCGATGAAGCGGGATTTCGCCGGTGATGGTACGCGGCGGGTTTTGAGATTCTCTTAACCACGCACGCCGCCGCAGGCGCGGCGACGGGTTTTCGTCCCGGACTGGCACAAGGTTCGTCTTGCGTTCCGGAAGAACGAATCAGGGCCTGGTTTTCCGGAGCGAGTCGGACGTTAAGCGATGGTTTCGATCGCGCGCGATGCGCGCATCTTTGAAAAAATTTTGCGCTGCTTCCGGATTCGATCGCGATGCAGATGCAGCGGCCGAAAACCTGGCGGGGCGCCCGGCGTTTTGCGCCGGACGCCCCTTCATCAAGATGTCAGCCCGCCTGTAAGCCGGGTTCTGTATGGCCCGCACCGCAAACGATGCGGACGTGACGGCCATTCCTCTGCGACGCCGGTTGCCCGGCGCCTGAAGCAACCTACCCGAACGGCTGGTCCGGACAGACCGGCGCTTGCGCGCCACGCCGCTCCTATTCGGTTTTGCTCCCGGTGGGGTTTGCCGTGCCGTCTGCGTTGCCGCAAACGCGGTGCGCTCTTACCGCACCGTTTCACCCTTGCCCCGGCCAATACGCAACGCGGCCGCGGCGGTTTGCTTCTCTGTGGCACTGTCCCTGAGGTGCGAACTCCGCTTGCGCGCAGACGCCCCTCGCCGGACGTTATCCGGCACCGTTTGTCCATGGAGCCCGGACTTTCCTCCCCGGCCACCTTTCGGTGATTGCCGGAGCGGCCGTCCAGCCGACTGACGCCTAAGGAATGGGGAGCGGCCGCCCCCGCGTCAAGTGTCGCTCAGGCTTTCGGGCGCGTCTTCTGCCGCCATGGTTTCCAGCTGATGCAAAGGCGCCAGCGAGGGCTGGGTTTCCAAGAGCGCCCGCAGGGTAATGAGCGTCGAGGAATCGAGCACGCCGTCGATACGGGCGGGACGGAAATGGCGCTGGAAGGCCGCCACCACGCACCGGGTTTTCTCGTCGTAATAGCCGTCGGTCGGCAGGCCGTAGCCGTAGCGCGCGAGCGCCATCTGCAGCTTGCCGATCGCCTCGCCGCGGTCGCCCATCTCGAAATTCGGGCTGTCCATGAGCGGCGCCGGATGCACCCAATGCCCGATGCCGGATTCCGAGAGCAGCCGCCACGGAAACTTCTCGCCCGGATCCTGCTTGCGCTCGGGCGCGACGTCGGAATGGCCGAGCACGCGGTCGGCGGGGATGTTCCGCCGCAGCAGGATGGCGCGGCAGAGCGAAATCACCGCCGCGATCTGCTTGCGGGTGAAATCCGGATAGCCGAAATCGTGGCCCGGATTGTGGATCTCGATGCCGATGGAGCAGGAATTGATGTCGGTCTCGCCCGCCCAGAAGCTGTGCCCGGCATGCCAGGCGCGCTGCTGCTCCGGCACCATCTGGATGATGCGGCCGTCCTCGTGAATGAAATAATGCACGGAGACCCCGCTTTCGAGCGCGCAGAGACGCTGCAGCGCGGTGTCGGCGTCCTCCATGCCGGTATAATGCAGGACGATCATGTCGGGCTCGCGATTGTTCGCACGCTCGCCGTAATTGGGCGAGGGCGCGACGTCGGAGACCAGGATGGTGTCGGGTTCGAACGGGTGCAGGGACATGGCGGCAGTGTAGCAAGCGGAGTGGCCCCAGGAGAAGGGCCGGACGCAGATCCTGCCGGAAGGGTTACCGTCTCCGGACACCGCGCCGCGCGCGGCCCCACTCATCACGCTTCTGCATGCGCCGGATGAATTTTGCGCGCTGGCATGCCGGCGCGAACGCGGCTAGCGTCCGCCTCCTTTTCATCTCGCCGGTTCCCCCATGCTCTCGCGCCGCCGGAATCTCGGTCTGCTGCTCGGCTTTGTCGGCATCGTGATCTTTGCCGGCACGCTGCCCGGCACGCGCTACGTCAACCAGTATCTCGATCCGTATTTCGTGGTCGCGGCGCGGTCCGCCCTGGCCGGTATCGCGGGACTTGTCGCGCTTTTGCTCACACGCCGCGCCATGCCCTCGCCCCGCACGCTGGCGCTGCTGGCCTTCTGCGCGCTCTGCCTCGTGCTCGGCTTTCCGCTGATGATCACGCTGGCGCTGGTCACGGTGCCGGCGGCGCATGGCGGCGTCATCCTCGGCGTGCTGCCGCTGGCCACCGCCTGCGCCGCCGCGCTGATCCAGCACGAACGCCCAAGCACCGGTTTCTGGATCGCCGGCGTCCTGGGCGCCGCGCTGGTGATCGCCTTCGCGCTTCATCGCAGCGGCGGCGGCACGATCACGGCCGGCGACCTGCTCACCCTGCTGGCGGTGCCCTGCGCCGCCATCGGCTACACCTATTCCGCGCGGCTCACCGCCATCATGCCGGGCTGGGAAGTGATTTCCTGGTGCGTGGTGATCTCGCTGCCGGTGGCGCTGCCGGCGACCTATCTGCTGTGGCCCGCCGACATTGCCATGATTCCGGCCGGCGGCTGGGTCGCGCTGGTCTATCTCGGGCTGATGAGCCAGTTCATCGGCTTCTTCGCCTGGAATGCCGGCCTCGCCATGGGCGGCGTGGCGCGCGTCAGCCAGATCCAGCTGCTGATGCCGTTCGTGGTCGTGATCATGGCGGCGTTCGTCAATCGCGAGACCATCGATCTGGAGACCGTGCTGTTCGCGGTGGCGGTGGTCGCGACCGTCGCCGTCGGCACCCGCATGCGGGTTTCGAGAGGAGCCGCGCAGGAGCGCGGTGCGCGCTAACCTTCGCGGATCGAAGGATTTTCAACAGCTCCGTTGCAACGCGGCATGATTTTGAGCGCCGAAGATGCTACGGGCTGCCGGTCATTCCGGCCGGACATTTGGGGACTCAGTGGCAAAGAGCGCGCTCGACAAGGATCTGAAGAAAGTCGTCCAACTCGAAAATGCGACCCAGGCCCTGGGGCGCTCGCTCGCCGGTCCCGGCCTGCTGATCGTCTTTCTGACCGGAGCCGTCACCCTTGCGAGCCTTTCGATCTCCGGGGGACCGCTCGCCTATTTTGTGATCGTGGCAGCGGTGGTGGCAGCCTATATGGCGCTCAGCATCGGCGCCAACGATGTCGCCAACAATATGGGCCCCGCCGTCGGCAGCCGCGCGCTGACGATGACCGGAGCCCTTATCATCGCCGCCGTGTGTGAGGCCGCCGGCGCGGTCGTTGCCGGCGGCGATGTGGTCAAGACTCTGTCGCGCGACCTGCTGAAGCCGGAAGAAATCCTGAGCGCCCGGCAATTCATTCTCGTCATGACGTCGGCGCTGCTGGCCGCGGCGATCTGGATTCATCTTGCCACTTTTCTCGGCGCACCAGTTTCGACAACCCACGCTGTGGTTGGCGGCATCGTCGGCGCCGGCGTGGCCGCTGCCGGCACGGATATCGTGGTCTGGCCGGTGATCGGGACAATCGCCGCGAGCTGGGTGATATCCCCGGTCCTCGGCGGATTGGTCGCCGCCCTTCTTCTCGGCTTCATCAAATGGGCGGTGATTTTCCGGCCGGATCGCATCGCCGCAGCCCGAAAATGGGTTCCGGCACTGGTCGCACTGATGATCGGCGTCTTTGCGATGTACCTGGCCACCAAGGGACTGAGCCGGGTGTGGCGGATGCCACCCGCGCTGGTGCTCGCGACAGGGGTCGCATTCTTTGCCGGCGGATATTTTCTTGCTCGCCCGTGGGTCCTCGCGCGATCGGCAGGGATGGAGAATCGCCGACGCAATGTCAGCAATCTGTTCAGATTGCCGCTGATCTTCTCCGCTGCTCTTTTGTCCTTCGCGCACGGGGCCAACGACGTCGCCAATGCGGTCGGTCCGCTGGCAGCGATCGTGTCCGCCGCGCAATCGGGATTGGCGGCTCCGGATAAAGTGATCCTGCCATTCTGGGTGTTGCTGATTGGCGCCGTCGGCATCGCCATCGGCCTTGCCATGTTCGGTCCGCGGCTGATCCGTACCGTGGGCGAGAAAATCACCAAGATGGACGCCATTCGTGCGTTCTGCGTCGCCCTGTCGGCGGCGATCACCGTGCTGATCGCATCGGCGCTGGGGCTGCCGGTGTCGTCGACGCATATCGCGATCGGCGGCGTCTTTGGCGTCGGATACCTGCGCGAAATCCTGAGCAATACCGGCGTCGCAAATCTCGCGGTGCAGCCCAATTCATTTTTTCTCGCGCCCTCGCGTCTCAACAAGACCCCGGAAGAGGCGCTCAAGAACTTTCAAAAACGGGAGAAGCGTCGCCTCGTGCGGCGCCGGCATGTGATCGGCATCGCCGCCGCCTGGGTCATCACCGTTCCGGCCGCGGCGTTGCTGGCCGGCACCTTCTACGCGCTCATGCGAATCCTTGCCGGCTGAGGCTGACGCAGGCGCGCATCGAGCGTGGCCGCGAATTCCTTGAGCTTGGGATCGGACAGAAGCCGTTTTGCATCCTGCAGGATGACCCAGTGGCGGTGCCGTTTGCCTTTTTCCGGCCAATCATCGAGCTGACGCGTCACGCGCATCGGAAACATGTCCACATCGATCAGCACCGGCCGGATGCCAGCCTTCAGGGTCCGGTAGTGGCCGATGGGCGTCGTCTCGATCTCGCCTTCGATGCCGGCCTCCTCGTAAGCTTCGTGCAACGCGACCTGCCAGGGCTGCAGGTTTTCGATCGGCGCGCCCTTGGGAAATATCCAGCGGCCTGTCCGCCGGGTCGTAACCAGCAGAAACACCACCCGTCCTTCCACGATCGTATAGGGAATCGCGCCGGCCTGCCGGTCGGGCGAGATCTCGGCAGCGCGGGCGGCCAGCCGGTCGATCCACTTGCGAAGCGTGCTCATGGCTGGGTGCGTGCTCCTGCCTGTCCTTGCCGCCGAATCTGCGGCAACGCAGATTATCGCCCCGCCGGCGACATGCCCATATCAGATGTCGCCAGACGAGGGCCGGGACAAGACCTAGCGCGCGTCCAGCATGGTCGAGGGCAGGAACAGCGCGATCTGCGGAAACACCACGATCAGCGCAACCGCGACGCACATCAGCAGAAAGAACGGCAGCGCATACAGGCCGATGGTGAAGATATTGCGGCCGGTCATGCCCTGCAGCACATACAGATTGAATCCGACCGGCGGCGTGATCTGCGCCATTTCCACCACCAGCACCAGATAGATGCCGAACCAGATCAGATCGAAGCCCGCGCGCTCCACCAGCGGAATGACGATGGACGTGGTGAGAACCACCATCGAAATGCCGTCGAGAAAGCACCCCAGCAGCACGAAGAAGAATGTCAGCGCCAGGATCAGCTGCCAGTTCGCCAGATTGAACGTCGCGATCCACTCCGCCAGCGCGCGCGGAATCCCGGTGAATCCCATGGCGGCGGTGAGATAAGCCGCGCCGGCCAGGATGAAGGCGATCATGCAGCTGGTTTTGGTCGCGCTCAGCAAAGCGGCGACGAAATTCTCGCGCGTCAGCGTTCCCATCCACCATGACAAGACGAGCGCGAGAAACACGCCGACCACGGCGGCTTCCGTCGCCGAGGCAAGCCCGCCATAGATCGAGCCGATGACGCCGAGGATCAGCAGGATCACCGGGATCAGGCGGCGCGTGGCCCGCACCCGGTTGCCGAACGTGGTGGCCGGCTCCGGCGGCGGCATGCGGCGCTTATTCATCAGCGCCCACACCATGATGAAGCCCATGAACAGGAGCGCCAGCATGATGCCGGGCACGACGCCGGCGATGAACAGCCGCGCGATCGACTGGTCGGTCGCGGTGGCATAGACGATCATGATGATCGAGGGCGGAATCAGAAGTCCGAGCGTGCCGGCGCCGGCCAGCGTTCCGACCGCCATCTTCTCGTCATAGCCGCGCTTGAGCAGTTGCGGCAGCGCGATGCGGCCGATGGTGGCGCAGGTCGCGGCCGAGGAGCCCGACACCGCGGCAAAGACGGCGCAGCCGGCGACATTGATATGCAGCAGCCGGCCCGGCAGCCGTTGCAGCCAGGGCGCCAATCCTTCGAACATGTCTTCCGACAATTTCGTCCGGTACAGGATGTCGCCCATCCAGATGAACATCGGCAGCGCCGTCAGATCCCAGGAGTTCGACGCCGACCACATCGAGGTGGCCAGCACCTGCCCCGGCGGCGTCGCGATCTTGGTCATCACCGCGACCAGTCCGGTGGCGGCGAGCGCCAGTCCGATCCAGACGCCCGACCCCAGAATGACGAACAGCAGGACGAGAAGGACGAGAGACAGTTCGACGACGCTCATCACCCCTCCTTGCCGAGCGTGACGGCGTCCTCGACGGCGCGGAAACTGGGGCGGCCGCGCCTGAACACGATCATGCATTCGTCGATCAGTGCGATGGTGAGAACGAGCGCGCCGAACGCCATCGCCGCCTGCGGAAGCGCAAGCGGAACGCGGATCACGCCGGGCGACACCTCGTTGAACTGCCACGAGACGAAAGCGAACAGGCCAAGCTGCCAGGTCACGTAGGCGCAAAAGGCGGCCGAGGCGCCGAACGCCCACACTTCCACCTTGTGCCGCACGGTTTCAGGCAAGGCCGCCAGCAGCATGGTGACGCGGATATGCGCGCCGGCCTTCAGCGTGCCCGCCAGCGCCAGAAAACTCGCGGCCGCCAGAAGGTAGCCCGCGATCTCGGCCAGCGACAGAATGACAAGTCCGAACGGCTGCAATCCGGCGAGCTTGAGCGCGCCGTCGACCAGCCGCGCGGCCAGCTGGATGCCGACCATGAGCGCGATGACGACGAGGCACAAGGCGGACAGCCAGAGCGTCAGATGAAAAAGCAGGTCCAGACTTTTGCGCATCGCGATCCCCACATCGTCATGCCGGCACGCGATCTGCAAAAAAGACCCCGGTTCTGCGTCCGATCGCGCAGACGTCACGAACCGTCCGGCGTCAGCCGGAAACAACGTCCCGAAAAAAGAACTCCCGGGTCTGGCCCGGGAGTTCCTGTCCTGGCGGATTACTTCTTGTAGGCGTCCAGCATCGCCTTGCCGTCTGCGCCGGCCGATGCCGCCCATTCAGTCGCGATCGTCTCGCCGATCCTGGTGAGGCCGGCTTTCAGTTCCGGGCTCGGCGGCATCACGATGATCTTGGCGTCTTTCAGCGCATTGGTCTTGATGGTCATTTCCTCGATCGAGGCTTTCCAGCCGCGGTCCTCGGCCACCCTGGCGGCGTCCATCACCGCCTTCTGCTCATTCGGCTTCAGCTTGTCGAACGCCGCCTTGTTCACGAAGACGATGTTGCGCGGCAGCCAGGCCTGGGTGTCGATGTAGTGCGTCAGGTAATCCTGCGCCTTGGTGTCCACGCCGGTCGACGCCGAGGTGATCATCACGTCGACGCGGCCGGTGGCGAATGCCGTCGGCAGGTCGGGCACCTCGATCTGGGTCGGGATCGCGCCGGCAAGCGAGGCGATGCGGCCGATGGTGGCGTTGTAGGTGCGGAATTTCAGGCCCTTGAGATCGTCGACCGACTTGATCTCGCGCTTGGCATACAGACCCTGCGGCGGCCACGGCACGGAATAGAGCAGAACCAGGCCTTCGGAGGCGAGCTGCTTCTCGAGATAGGGCTTCTGTGCGGCGTAGAGCTTCTTGGCCGCGTCATAGCCGGTGGCCAGGAACGGCATCGAGTCGAAGGCATAGACCGGCGCTTCGTTGGCCGCCAGCGATTCCAGGATTTCGCCGATCGGCGCCGTGCCCTGCCGCACCGCGCGCTTGATTTCCGGATGCTTGATCAGCGAGCCGGCCGAATGCACCTTGATCTTGAGCGAGCCGCCGGTCGCCTTGTCGACATCCGCGGCAAAGGCGGCCACATTCCTGGTGTGGAAATTGCCGTCCGGATAGGGCGTCGGCATATCCCATGTGGTCTGGGCCGCGGCGGCGGTCATCATGCCGCCGGCCAGAACCAGACCGAGCAGTCCACGCGTCACTGTCGTCATTGTCACTCTCCCTCGCGGTTGCAATCGCAACACCGCTTTGCTGCCGTAACCAACTTTAGCAGGGATCGCCTGCCCTTCGAATAGTGCTTCCGTCCGAGACTCTCACAAGCTCGCCGCCGACCGCGCGGCCTGATCGTAATGACCCGACAAGGCGCGCATCAGCGCCGCCACTTCCGACACCTTGCGGTCGTCGCTGCCCGCGCCTTTCACCGGCGCGACCAGCAGCGCTTCGCGGATTTTTCCATAGTTCGCGACCAGCCCCTCGCCCTTGCGGCTCAGGCTCACGGTCTTCTCGTTGCCGCTGCGGCCGGACAGCACGAGCCCCGCGGCTTCCAGCTTCTTCACGGAATAGGTGACGAGATGCGTGTCCTCGATATTGAGCACCAGGCAGATATCGGCGAGCCGCTTGGACTTGCCGCGATGCGCGATGGTGTGGAGGACGAGCACGTCCAGTGCCGACAGATCGGGCATGCCGGCCGCCGCCATGCAGCGCACCATCCAGCGCTCGAAGGCATGGCCCAGAAGGATCAGCCCGAATTCCAGTTCCGACAGCGCCGGCATCGCGCCGGACGCCAGATGGGCCGAGGAAACAATCGGGCCGAGAGGCTTCTCGCCGCTTCTTTCCGCTTGCTGCCTGGCCATAAGCTGCGTTTCCATCGGGAGCGTTGCGAAGGCTAGCGTCACAAAATAATTTGTCAACAAATTGTTGACGATTTATAGAATAGCGGATCACCTTGCAACGAGGCGGAGGCGCATGGCGGCACGGCACAGCTGGGACTTCTGGATCGACCGCGGCGGCACCTTCACCGACATTGTCGGGCGCAGGCCGGACGGATCGCTGATCGCGCACAAGCTGCTCTCGGAAAATCCCGAAGCCTATCGCGACGCGGCCGTGCAGGGCATCCGCGACCTGCTCGGCCTGAAGACAGGCGAAGCCATTCCCGCCGGCCGCGTCGGCGCGGTGAAGATGGGCACCACGGTCGCGACCAATGCGCTGCTCGAGCGCAAGGGCGAGCGCACCCTGCTGCTGATCACCAGGGGATTCCGCGACGCCCTGCGCATCGGCTATCAGGCGCGGCCGAAAATCTTTGCCAAACAGATCATCAAGCCGGACATGCTGTTCGAGCGCGTGGTGGAGGTCGAAGAACGTGTGCGCGCCGACGGCACGGTCGAAGCCAGACCCGATCTCGCGACCGTGCGCGGCGATCTCGACCGCGCCAAGGCGGACGGCATCAACTCGGTCGCGATCGTGTTCATGCATGCCTATCGCCATCCGGATCACGAGAGGCAGGTTGCGGCGCTGGCGCGCGAGATGGGCTTTGCGCAGGTCTCGGTCAGCCACGAGGTCTCGCCGCTGATCAAGCTGATCGGCCGCGGCGACACCACCGTCGTCGACGCCTATCTCTCGCCGATCCTGCGGCGCTATGTCGGACAGGTCGACAGCGAACTCGATGCCCGCAAGTCGGGCGCACGGCTGATGTTCATGATGTCGTCGGGCGGCCTCACCGCCGCCGAACTGTTCCAGGGCAAGGACGCCATTCTCTCCGGCCCGGCCGGCGGCGTGGTGTCGATGGCGGAAACCGCGCGCGAGGCGGGCTTCAACCGCGTCATCGGCTTCGACATGGGCGGCACCTCCACCGACGTCTCCCACTTCGATGGCGAATACGAGCGCGCCTTCGAAACCGAGGTGGCGGGCGTGCGCATGCGCGCGCCGATGATGCTCATTCATACGGTGGCGGCCGGCGGCGGCTCGATCCTGCATTTCGACGGCGCGCGTTTCCGCGTCGGCCCGGATTCGGCCGGCGCCAATCCGGGACCAAAGTGCTACCGGCGCGGCGGCCCCCTCGCCGTCACCGACGCCAATGTGATGACCGGCAAGCTGCTGCCCGACTTCTTCCCGAAGATTTTCGGCGCCAACCAGAACGCGCCGCTGGACGACGCGGCCGTGCGCGCGGCGTTCGAAACGCTCGCAAAGGAGATCGGCGGCGGCAAGACGCCGGAAGACGTCGCCGACGGCTTCATCCGCATCGCGGTCGAGAACATGGCGAACGCGATCAAGAAGATTTCGGTGCAGCGCGGCTACGACGTGACGCGCTATGCGCTCAACTGCTTCGGCGGCGCCGGCGGCCAGCATGCCTGTATGGTCGCCGACGCGCTCGGCATGACCAAGGTGCTGATCCACCCGTTCTCGTCGCTGCTCTCGGCCTACGGCATGGGGCTGGCCGATATCCGCGCCACCCGCCAGCAGGCGATCGAGGAAGCATTTGGGCCAAGGGCGCTGGCCGCGATCAAAAGCCTCGGCGGCCGGCTCGGCCGCACTGTGAAAGCGGAAGTCGCCTCGCAGGGCGTGCCGGCGACCGCCATCCGGGTCATCGTGCGGGCGCATATCCGCTACGCCGGCACCGACACGGCGCTGGTGGTCAATGCCGGTTCGCTGCGGGCGATGAAGGCGGCCTTCGAGAAGGCCCACAAGGCGCAGTTCGGCTTCATCGACCGCAAGAAGGACCTCGTGGTCGAGGCGGTCTCGGTCGAGGCGGTGGGCGGCGGCGCAAAATTTCGCGAGAAGATCCTGAAAATCTCGCGGGCCAAGCTGCCCTCGCCCGCCCGCCGCACCAAATTCTTCTCCGGCGGTACATGGCACAGGGCCGCGGTCTTTGGCCGTGAACAGCTCCGGCCCGGCAGCAAGGTCAAGGGACCGGCCATCGTGATCGAGCCGCACCAGACCATCGTGGTCGAACCGGGCTGGCAGGCCGAACTGACGAAGAAGAACCATCTGGTGCTGGCGCGCATCAGGAAGCTCAAGCGTCAGAGCGCCATCGGCACCAGGGCCGATCCGGTGATGCTGGAAGTGTTCAACAATCTCTTCATGTCGATCGCCGAGCAGATGGGCGTGTCGCTGCAGAACACCGCCTATTCGGTCAACATCAAGGAACGGCTGGATTTCTCCTGCGCGGTGTTTTCCGGCGACGGCGCGCTGGTGGCGAATGCGCCGCACATGCCGGTGCATCTCGGCTCCATGGACCGTGCGGTCGAGACCATCATCCGCGAAAACAAGGGCCGGATCAGACCGGGCGACGTCTACGCGATCAACGCGCCCTATAACGGCGGCACGCATCTGCCCGACATCACCGTCTGCACGCCGGTCTTCGACAAGGGCAAGCGCAAGATTCTGTTTTGGGTCGCAAGCCGCGGCCATCACGCCGATGTCGGCGGCATTTCGCCCGGCTCGATGTCGCCGAATGCGACCACCATCGAGCAGGAAGGCGTCTATCTCGACAATTTCAAACTGGTCGACCGCGGGCGCTTTCTCGAGAATGAACTTTACACGGCGCTGACCGGCGCCAAATATCCGGCGCGCAATCCCGTGCAGAACATCAACGACCTGAAGGCGCAGATCGCCGCCAACGAGAAAGGCGTGCAGGAACTGCGCAAGATGGTGGCGCATTTCAGCCAGCGCGTGGTCGATGCCTATATGAAGCACGTGCAGGACAACGCCGCCGAAAGCGTGCGGCGGGTGATCGACCGCCTGCACGACAGCGAATTCTCCTACGAGATGGATCAGGGCACGGTGATCAGAGTGAAGATCACGGTGGACAAGAAGAAGCGCGAGGCCACCGTCGATTTCACCGGCACATCAAAGCAGCAGCCGACCAATTTCAACGCGCCGGAGCCGGTGACGCGCGCCGCCGTGCTCTATGTGTTTCGCGTGATGGTGGACGACGACATCCCGATGAATGCCGGCTGCCTGCGGCCGATCAACATCGTGATCCCGAAAGGCTCGATGCTGACGCCGGAATATCCGGCCGCCGTCGTCGCGGGCAATGTCGAGACCTCGCAAGCCGTGACCAATTGCCTGTTCGGCGCGCTCGGCGCGCTCGCCTGCGCGCAGGGCACCATGAACAATCTGAATTTCGGCAACAGGAAATATCAGTATTACGAGACGATCTGCTCGGGCTCGCCCGCCGGTCCGGGCTTCGACGGCACCGACGCCGTGCACACCCACATGACCAACACCCGCCTCACCGATCCGGAAATTCTCGAATTCCGCTATCCGGTGCTGCTCGAGGACTTCCATATCCGGAAAGATTCCGGCGGCAAGGGCCAGTGGAAGGCCGGCGACGGCATCCGCCGCACCATCCGTTTTCTCGAAGAGATGGAATGCACCCTGCTCACCGGCCATCGCCGCGTGCGGCCGTTCGGTCTGGCCGGCGGTGAGGCCGGCCAGGTCGGCGAGAATTCCGTGCGGCGCACGGACGGCAGGATCGAGAAGCTGCAGGGCTGCGACGCCACCACGCTGGCGGCGGGCGACGCCATTATCATTCAGACGCCGACGGCGGGAGGATATGGCGATCCCGCCAAGCGGCGGACCTAGGCCGGTTTCGCCGCCGGAATGCCGAAACGCCGGCCTTTCCGGGTCGCAGGCTCGTCCAATCCCGTTTCGCGCCTAACGGAACCGATAGCTGTCCGCTACAAGCCGCCGTCAATTATTGACCGGAAATTCACCCTCGATGTCGCGGATGCGCCGGACAGGGCCGAAAAACGTGCGGCCTGACCGACATTTCGGCTCTCCCTGCCCAACTCCTTGCACGCCGATAAAATTTCCCGTGCAGGTTTGCGAATGTCCTTCACCGTTTTGCAATCGTGCGGTGGGCAGCGGACGAGCCGGGCTCGCAATTTGCCGCGCAATCGCGCGCAGGGGCTCGACGCTGGCCGCCCGGTCGGATTGAATACGGCTTTCCCCATTGAAAGCCCGGTGCCGTCTGATGATGGACACTTCGAATCCGCGGCAAGCGGATGTTTCTGCTCAAGTCGCGTGTCCGCCAGATCCAGCCGAGCTCGATGCGCTCCTGCGTGACGTGCTGGATGCCGCGCCGGTGCTGATCTGGATGTCCGGGTCCGACAAGCTGTGCACCTGGTTCAACCGTCCCTGGCTCGATTTCACCGGCCGCACGATGCAACAGCAACTCGGCAACGGGTGGACGGAAGGTGTCCATCCCGAGGACCTGAACCGCTGTCTCGGAATCTACATCAAGCATTTCGACGAACAGAAGCCGTTCCGGATGCAATACCGGCTGCGGGCCGACGACGACACCTATCGCTGGATCGATGCCACCGGAATCCCGCGTTACGGCGATGGCGGCCGGTTTCTGGGTTACATCGGCGCCTGCACCGACGTTCACGACGTTCACGAGGCCGAGGCGGAATTGCGCGCGCTCAAGGAGGAATTGCTGCACACCACGATCCAGCACGCCGATACGTCACCCGACGGCGATCCGGGTGCGGGTGCGGGTGCGCTGCATCCGCTTCCCGGCATCGTGGCGCAGGAGCTGAACGCCATCCTCACCATCGTGCTCGGCAATCTGGAAATCGCGCACCGTCACATCGAATTGGGCGAGGACCGGGAAAAGCGCCTGCGCCGTGCCATCCATACCGCGCTGCAGGCGGCGCGGCGGGGACCGATCCTGACCGAACGGCTGCTGGCCTTCACCCGCCGCCAGGGTCATCTGGGATGAATGGCGGACTATTGTCGCGCGGCGATCGCAACGGCCGCGCCGGGCGCGGAGCCGGCGGCTAGTTGAGTGTGGTCTTGCCGGTCGTCCGCGGCACCCCGCGGATCACGCTGCCGGTCGCGGTGCGGCTCTGCATCGCATCGGCGGTGGTCGAGGATATGACCCTGTTCCGGCCGCTGGACTTGGCTACATACAGCGCGATGTCGGCCCGCCTGAGCAACAGATCGATGGTGTCGCCGGGCTTCCATTCGCTGACCCCGAAACTGCAGGTCAGGCTGAGTTCGCCCTGATCGGTGTCGATGCGCAGGGCCATCATTTGCGTGCGCAGCCGTTCCGCCACGGCAATTGCGTCCGCCAGCGACCGGCCAGGGAGCAGCATCGCAAACTCTTCCCCGCCGAGACGTCCCACGATCGCATTTTCGTTCGCGGTCAGCGCCGCGACATGGAGGATCGCTTCATCGCCGGCCTCATGACCGTAGATGTCGTTGACCTCCTTGAAATGGTCGATGTCGATCATGATGGCGGGCAAGGCCTGCTGGGCAAAGCTCTTGATGCACAAATCTTCCGCGACCTCGAAAAAAGCGCGGCGATTGAGGATGCCGGTCAGGGGATCGGTCGTGGCCATCTGGATCAGATCGCGCTGCATCGACCCCAAGCGTTCGGCCGACCGCAACCGGGCGTACAATTCCTCCGCATTCGGTGGCTTGCTGATGAAATCGTCCGCGCCACCGTCAAGCGCCTCGATCAGATTATGGCGCTCGTGACTCGCCGACATCAGGAGGATGTAGATCGGACGCCGGTTGCCGGCCAGGCGGCGGGCCTTCTGGCACATCTCGGTGCCAGACATCGACGCCAGTTCGGCGCTGGTCAGCAGCGCATCGACGTTGGCGTGCGTCGCAATGTAATGCAGCGCCTCGGGACCATCCTGGAACGGGAACACCTGATGGTTCCGGGCCTCAAGAAGGCGCGTGACACATTTCAAGACGGTTCGGCTGGGATCGACAACCACGGCATCCATGGCGGCACAATAGACAACGGTCCCCTTAAGTCAAAAAAAGTCGAGCGGCGCGGATGGAATCATACACGGGCTTGCGCGAGTCGCAGATGCAGAAATTTGATCAAGCTTTTGTGTCAATCGAAGCCAGTCCAGATTCGCATGACGGTCATGCGGACGTGGCAGAAGCGCCATTGGGCAGCGCAAAGGCACCTCTCCGGGGGTCGCGGAGCCTTATCCACAGCCCACGCCGCATCCGACAATTGTCGGCAGAGTTGCGGCAATCTCGATGCGAAAACGCCCGGCGGCGGCAAGGGCTTGTAAGCCGCATCCGCCGATCGCCCGCGCGGAGACCGCCATCGCGTGCCATCGCTCAAACAGAACGCAGCCATCCCGGATAGGATGATCCCCATGAACCACGCTGCCGCGATTCGCATCCTGGCCGTCCTGGCGCTCACGGCACCGCCCGGGGCCGCCTTGGCCCAGAGCTATCCGGTCTCAGGCAAGTGGACCTATGAGAATGCCTCCGCCAAAGGCCCGGCCAAGGATTGCGGCAAACGGTACATGACCTTCCAGAGCCCGCAGCGTTTCGACACCGGCGGCGGAGTGCCGAACTATCGCAATATCAGCGTCGACAATATCGGCGGCGACACCTATCGCATCGTCGACGAATTCAACACCGGCCAGATCCACGCCCGGTCGAGCTACACCTTGCGCAAGGTCGATCCCGATCACATCGAACTGCAGGTGTCCGGCCACACGATTGCGCTGCGCCGCTGCGAATAGGCCGGGCGGTCAATTGTCGGCGCGGCGCGGCCCGTCGTCCTCCACCCAATCGTCGTCGTCATCTTCCTCGGGCGCGAAGAACTTTTTCAGCTTCGGCCTCGCCTTCGGTTTGGCCTTTTCGCCGGCCTTGCTCCCGGCGGTCTTGCCGATCGAGCCGGTAGCGCCGGGATCGCGTCCGCCGGCATAGCCGCGCTCCTGCGCCGCGCGCGCGGCGATCACCTCGCCCGCCACCGCATCGGGATTGCAGATCGTGCGCCCGCTGTCGCGCCGCATCAGATCGACATGGATGTGGTCGTAGTGAAAGCGGTTGGAACCGGGCGCCAGCACCGTCGTGAATTGCTCGCAGGCCGCGCCCTGCACGTCGCGCAGAAAGCCCTGCTCTTCCGGCGTCCCGCGCCAGCCATTCTTCACCGTCACCTTGCGCCCGTCGGCCAGAACGAACGAGGCGATGTCGAGCGCATTGCCGAAGGCATGTTCGGAAATCCGCGCGCCGGCCTGGCCGTTCATGCCGCGGCAGGAATAGGCGGAAATCTGCCGGATCTCGGTCACCGGCTGGCGGAACCAGCGCAAAGCGGCGGGCTGCACGGAACTCGCGATCCATTGATCGAGCGCCGACACGATCGGACAGGCCAGCGTCGCCGTCGGCTTGATCTCCACCGGTCCGACCGTCCCGGTATATATTCCGCGCGGCGACAACGGCACGCTTTGCGGACGCTGCTGATAGGTTGGCCGGCCCTGCGCCGGCGCGCGCAGCGGCGTATCCGCGATGTCATCTTCATCGTCGGGCGGCGCCGAGCCTGGCGCGTCATAGACCGACGGACGCCGGCCCGCGGACGCCGCCGGCGCGCTGCGGATTGCGGCACGATCGTAAGAGCCGGCCGTTGAGCCGCGCTGGTCCGGCCCCCGCGGCGTGATCGACAAAGGCGCGTTCAGCGGCGCGGACTCGACGGCGCCGCGCGGCGCGGTTCCCACGTGCGGCTCATAGGTCTGCGGCGCGGACAGCCGTGGCGCCGGGCGCGCCGGCGCATGCGATTGTCCGTAGGGATTGCCGTAACGCGGCTCGGCCTGCGGCCACGGGGCGGAAGACGCGGCTGCGTTGGGAATGGCGCCGGGGGGGCGGACGTCGCCGGAATAGCCCATGGCGCTCGAAACCTCACCGAGCGCGACCACTTTCAGCGGAAATTCCGCTCCGCAGATGCCGGGACCGTTGATCGGTTCGACCCGCACCAGCACCTGGCTTTCCTTGACGGCGCCGGATTTCAGGCAGGTGAGCTCGGCCTCTTTACGCCAAGGATCGCGCTGCGCGAAAAAATAGCGCCCGCAGCCCGCGAGGGCGACGAGCACGCAGCAACCGAGCAGGACCAGACGCACGCCACGGGACATGACCCGGACAATGCGAATGACTCTGTTAACGTCTCTTCAATCTTGCCGGACCCGCCCGCTGCATGAGTCCGTTAGTGTTACCAAGTGGTTTCCGGCTTGATGTCGGGGCGGCCTTGCGCTCAATTCGGCGCCCGCAAGAGGACTGGAAATGGACTGGAAGACACGGCTGCTGACGGCGATGCTGATGACCATTGTGATGGTGCTGGTGGTGACCTTCATCGCCACGTTCCTGAATCTCGGCTTCGATCCGGGCTTTTTCCGGCAATGGGCCAAGGCCTATGCCGTCGCATGGCCGGTCGCCGCCATCACCGGCTTTCTGGTCATGCCGGTCGCCCGCCGGCTGGCCGAGCGGATCCTGCTGCGCCTGGGGCGTTCGTCCTGAGCCGCCCGGGACGAAAAGGAGTCGCCATGCATATTTTCAACCTGAAATTGCGCCACAATTGCCCGCGTCCGGCCTGAAAAATCAATCACTTGCGGGTCCCGGCGGCGCCGTGTGGAAAATAATTTATGTAGAAATATCAGGTTCTTGCTAGCCAAAACGTCACGTTTTCAGCTTCCCCTGAGGCACTTTCCGGCAAATGCGGCGTTGTGGGCTTCGAGCCGGTTCCCGCGTCTGCTAGAATTCGTACATCTTAACAAAGGGAGGCCTTATGCACCTTGCCTTGAAACTGAATGTCCTGGCTGTCTGCGCCGTCTTCGCTTTTGTCGGCGCGGTCCTGCTTGGTGCGTTTTGATTTCGAGCCTGCAGGACAAGCCATAAGACCAACACGCCGCCATCTGAATGCGGCCTGAGCTTTCAGCAGACACCGGAGCGGGGCATCCCTCCGGTGTCTTGCTTTTTGGACGACCGACATTTCACGATTTGAAAATCAGGCGGCCGCCCGCGCCTTGCCGACGGTCGCGGGATTGTAGTTGAGGATCGGGGCCAGCCACTTCTCGCATTCCCCGACGGTCCAGCCCTTGCGTCGGGCATAGTCCTCGACCTGGTCGCGCTCGATCTTGCCGACGCCGAAATAATGGCTCTCCGGGTGGCTGAAATACAGCCCGCAGACCGACGCGCCCGGCCACATCGCAAAGCTCTCGGTCAACTTCACGCCGATGCGCTCGCCCTCGATCAGGCGGAACAGCGTGTCCTTCTCGGTGTGGTCGGGCTGCGCCGGATAGCCCGGCGCCGGACGGATGCCTTGGTATTTTTCCGCGATCAGTTCGGCGCGGCTGAAATGCTCGCCGGGCGCAAATCCCCACAACTCCTTGCGCACCTTCTCGTGCAGGCGCTCGGCAAAAGCCTCCGCCAGCCGGTCGGCCAAAGCCTTGATCATGATCGAGGAGTAATCGTCATTGGCCTTCTTGTAGCGCTCGGCGACGTCGTCCTCGCCGATGCCGGCGGTCACCACGAAGGCGCCGATGTAATCCTCGAGGCCGGTCGCGCGCGGCGCCACGAAATCGGAAATCGCCACATTGAAGCGGCCCTCGCGGCGCGCGATCTGCTGGCGCAGCCCATGCAGCCGGGCGATCTCGGACTTGCGCGCCGGATCGAACACCGCGATGTCGTCGCCCTCGCTGTTCGCCGGCCAGAACCCGACCGCGGCGGCGGCCTTGAACCAGCCCTCGCCGGTGATGCGCTTCAGCATTTCCTGCGCATCGGCATAGAGCGAGCGCGCGGCTTCGCCGAATTTGGCGTCGCTGAGAATATCGGGATATTTGCCGGTCAGTTCCCAGGTCGAGAAGAACGGCGTCCAGTCGATATAGTCGACGAGTTCGGCGAGCGGATAATCCTCCAGCAGCTTGGTCCCGAGGAAGGACGGTTTCGGCGGCACATAGCCGGACCAGTCGAGCGTCAGGCCGTTCGCGCGCGCGTCGGCGAGCGACAGCCGCTTCTTGTCCTCCTGCCCGCGCGCATGTGCGGCGGCGATCTGGGCATATTCCTCGCGCAGGTTGCGGACATAATCGGTGCGCCCGCCCTCGGCCATCAGCGCGCCGGCGACGCCGACCGCGCGGCTGGCGTCGGTCACATAGACCGTCTGGCCCTTATTGTAGTTGGGATGGATCTTCACCGCGGTATGCACGCGGCTGGTGGTGGCGCCGCCGATCATCAGCGGCAGATCGAATCCCTGCCGCTCCATCTCGGCGGCCACGTGACACATCTCGTCGAGCGAGGGGGTGATCAGGCCGGACAGGCCGATGATGTCGGCCTGCTCGGCGCGCGCGATCTCCAGGATCTTTGCCGCCGGCACCATGACGCCGAGATCGATCACCTCGTAATTGTTGCACTGGAGCACGACGCCGACGATGTTCTTGCCGATATCGTGCACGTCGCCCTTCACGGTCGCCATCACGATCTTGCCGTTGGAGCTGCTCTGGCCGCGATCGTTGGCAGCTTTCTCGGCGTCCATATAGGGCATGAGATAGGCCACCGCCTGTTTCATCACCCGCGCGGACTTCACCACCTGCGGCAGGAACATCTTGCCGGACCCGAACAGGTCGCCGACCACGTTCATGCCGTCCATCAGCGGGCCTTCGATCACGTCGAGCGGACGCTTGGCCCTGGCGCGCGCCTCCTCGGTGTCTTCGATGATGAAATCGGTGAGGCCGTGCACCAGCGCGTGCGACAGCCGCTTCTCCACCGGCCATTCGCGCCAGGCCAGATCGGCTTCGGCTTTTTCCCTGGTCTTGCCGTGGAAGCGCTTGGCGATGTCGAGCAGGCGATCTGCCGCGTCCGCACGACGGTTGAGCACCACGTCCTCGCAGGCCTCGCGCAATTCCGCATCGAGGTCGTCATACACCGCCATCTGGCCGGCATTGACGATGCCCATATCCATGCCGGCCTTGATGGCGTGATAGAGAAACACCGAATGCATCGCCTCGCGCACCGGCTCGTTGCCGCGGAACGAGAACGAGAGATTCGACACGCCGCCGGAGACATGCGCGTGCGGCAGGTTCTGGCGGATCCAGCGCGTCGCCTCGATGAAGGCGACGCCATAGCCGTTATGCTCCTCGATGCCGGTCGCCACGGCGAAGATGTTGGGGTCAAAAATAATGTCTTCCGGCGGGAAGCCGACCTTGTTCACCAGGATGTCGTAGGCGCGCTTGCAGATCTCGGTCTTGCGCTCGAAGGTGTCGGCCTGGCCCTGTTCGTCGAACGCCATCACCACCACGGCGGCGCCGTAGCGGCGCACGATCTTTGCGTGATGGATGAAGGCCTCTTCGCCTTCCTTCATCGAGATCGAATTGACGATCGCCTTGCCCTGCACGCATTTCAGGCCGGCCTCGATCACCGAGAACTTGGATGAATCGATCATCACCGGCACGCGCGCGATATCGGGCTCGGCGGCGATCAGGTTGAGGAAAGTGACCATCGCCTGTTCGGAATCGAGCAGTCCCTCGTCCATGTTGACGTCGATCACCTGCGCGCCGTTCTCCACCTGGTCGCGCGCGATGGCGAGGCCGGCGGTGTAGTCGCCGGCGGTGATCAGCTTGCGGAACCGGGCCGAGCCGGTGACGTTGGTGCGCTCGCCGACATTCACGAACGGGATTTCCGGCGTCAGCGTGAAGGGCTCGAGGCCGGACAGCCGCAGCATCGGCTTGATCCGCGGAATCCTGCGCGGCGTCGCGCCCTTCACCGCCTGCGCGATCGCATGCATATGCGCGGGCGTGGTGCCGCAGCAGCCGCCGACGATATTGACCAGGCCGGAGGCGGCGAATTCGCCCAGCAGTTCGGCCATGTGCTCCGGGCTCTCGTCGTAAAGCCCGAATTCGTTCGGCAGGCCGGCATTGGGATAGGCGCAGGTCAGCGTGTCGGCGATGCGGGCAATCTCCGCGATATGCGCGCGCATCTCCCTGGCGCCGAGCGCGCAATTCAGCCCAATAGAGAGCGGCGCGGCGTGCCGCACCGCGTTCCAGAACGCTTCCGGCGTCTGACCCGACAGCGTGCGGCCCGACAGGTCGGTGATGGTGCCGGAGATCATCACCGGGATGGTCTTGCCCAGCTTTTCCTCCAGTTCGGCGATGGCGCAGAGCGCGGCCTTGGCGTTGAGGGTGTCGAAGATCGTCTCGACCAGCAGGATGTCGACGCCGCCGTCGATCAGCGCGGCGGCCTGTTCGGCATAGGCCGCCTTCAGTTCGTCGAAGCTGACCGCGCGGAAACCCGGATTGTTCACGTCCGGCGAGATCGAGGCGGTGCGGTTGGTCGGCCCCATCGCGCCGGCGGCGAAACGCTTGCGGCCGTCTTCTTTCTCGGCGAACGCGGCGGCCTCGCGCACCAGCCGCGCGGCGTCGCGATTCAGTTCCTGCACGAGCGCTTCCATGCCGTAATCGGCCTGCGCGATCGACGTCGACGAGAAAGTATTGGTGGAGACGATGTCGGCGCCGGCGCGGAAATATTGCAGATGGATGGCGCGCACGGCGTCCGGCCGCGTCAGCACCAGAAGGTCGTTGTTGCCGCGCAGATCGCGCGGCCAGTCGGCGAAGCGGGCGCCGCGAAAACCGTGCTCGTCGAGCTTGAGGTCCTGCAGCATGGTGCCCATGCCGCCGTCGAGCAGCAGGATGCGTTCCGCGGCGGTGGCGCGGAGCGTCTGTTCGACGACTGAAATTTTCTTAATTCCCGACATGGCCTAGGCCGCTTCCTTCGCATCCGGCCGCAGCCCGAGCAGATGGCAGATCGCGTAGACGAGATCGGCGCGGTTCATGGTGTAGAAGTGGAAATCGGTGACGCCGCGGTCGACCAGGTCGATCACCTGTTCGGCGGCGACGGCGGCGGCGACCAGCTTGCGGGTGGCGATATCGTCGTCCAGCCCCTCGAAGCGTTCCGCCAGCCAGCGCGGAACGGAGGCGCCCGTGCGCTCGGCAAAATTTTTGGCCTGCTTGAAATTCTGCACCGGCAGGATGCCCGGCACCACCGGCACGTCGATGCCGCGCGCCCGCACGCGGTCGAGATAGCGGAAATACAGATCGTTCTCGAAGAAGAACTGGGTGATGGCGCGGCTCGCGCCGGCATCGACCTTGGCCTTCAGCATGTCGATATCGGCATCCACCGTCGGGCTGTCGGGATGCTTTTCCGGATAGGCCGAGACCGACACCTCGAAATCGGCGATGCGCCTGATGCCGGCGACCAGATCGGCTGCATTCACATAGCCGCCGGGATGCGGCGCATAGGGCGTGCCGGCCCCCGCCGTCGGATCACCGCGCAACGCCACGATGTGGCGCACGCCGATGGCGGCATAATTGCGGATCACCCCGTCCACTTCATCGCGCGTGGCGTCGACACAGGTCAGATGCGCGGCCGGCGTGAGCGAGGTCTCGGTCAGGATGCGCTTCACCGTCGCATGCGTGCGTTCGCGCGTGGAGCCGCCGGCGCCATAGGTTACCGACACGAAATGCGGCGACAGCGGCGCGAGTTTCTTGATCGACTCCCAGAGCGTCGCCTCCATCTCCTCCGTTTTCGGCGGAAAGAATTCGAATGACACGCGGATGCGGTCGGCCAGTCCCGTGCCATGCAGCCGGCTGGTGCGGGCTTCGCTCATTACGCCACCACGCCGAGGCGATTGGCGACGCGCACGCGCGGATCATGCGCCAGCCACAGCGACACCGCGATCTTGCCGTCGGAGCCCGGCTCGGGCGCAATGCTCCGCTGCATGGTGACGTCGAGGCCGGCGGCCTGCAGCCATTGCGACACCGCCTCCGGTGCGAAGCCGAGACGGCGATGCGCGTGTTCCTCGCGCAGGAATTCCAGATCGTGCGGGGCGAAATCCACCACCAGCAGGCGGCCGTTGGGCGCCAGCACGCGCGCGGCCTCGCGCACGGCGCGCGCGCCGTCGTCGAGATAATGCAGCACCTGGTGGATGATCACGACGTCGAAGGATTCGCGCGCCAGCGGCAGATTGTAGATGTCACCCTGCCGCACGCTGCAATTCTTCAGGCCGGCGCGTTCCAGCCGCGCGCGCGCCAGCGACAGCATGGCCGGCGACAGGTCGATGCCGAGCCCGCGCTCGAGATTGGGGCCGAACAGTTCCAGCATCCGCCCTGTGCCGGTGCCGAGGTCGAGCAGCGCTCGGAACGGCTTGTCGGACAAGGCCATCACGATGGCGTCCTCCACCGCGGAATCGGCGGTGTGCAGTTTGCGGATGCGGTCCCATTCGGCGGCATGCGCCCGGAAATAATCCTGCGCCTGCCTGGCGCGCTGCTCGCGCACGGCGGCGAGCCGCTCGCGGTCGCGCGCCAGGGTCGGGTCTTCGGGATCTAGGCGCTCGACCAGCAGACGGCCGAGCTGGGCGCTCTCGCCGCGATCGGCCATGCGGAAAAAGGCCCAGGCGCCCTCGCGGTGGCGCTCGATCAGGCCGGCTTCCGACAGCAGCTTGAGATGGCGCGAGATGCGCGGCTGCGATTGCCGGAGGATCTCGGTCAGGTCGGACACGGTGAGTTCGGTCTCGGCCAGCAGGGCGAGCACGCGCAGGCGGGTGCCTTCGGCGCTCGCCTTCAGCGCCGCATGCATCGACTCGAACGAGAGGGGTGTTACCATCACAGCGGTCCGGATTTGATATAACAATATCTTTATACGTCAATCCGGTGGGCGCAAGCCCATTCATTGGGACGGTCCAGTTCCTTGCATTTAGGGTTTCGAACCGGTTTCACCGGCCCCAGCCCCGGGTTACGGTCGGCAAATGACCCAAACCCCTCCTGCCGACGGTCCGGCCGACATCCGGGACGGCGAAATCGCGGTCGCCCTGCCCGGCCGGTTCGACGCCCAGCTCTATTTCATCGGCCGGATCCGCACGCCCTGGACCCGCCGGCAGGACTGTCCGCACAATGCCCGCGAGGCGCGGGAGCGCGGGGACGTCTGTACCATCGAGGTCGATCCGCGCTTCGCGGCCGCCCTCAAAGACGTGGCCGGCTATTCGCACCTGATCGTCCTCTACTGGATGAACGAGGCCCGGCGCGATCTGGTGCAGCAGACCCCGCGCCATGCCAGCGCCCCGCGCGGCACATTCTCGTTGCGCTCGCCGGTGCGGCCCAATCCGGTGGCGCTCAGCGTGGTCCGCCTGCTCAACATCGACGGCTCCCGGCTGTCGGTGATCGGCCTCGACTGCCTCGACAATACGCCCCTTATCGACATCAAGCCCTATTTCGCCTCCACCGACTCCGTGCCCGAGGCCACCACGCCCGCGCACAAGCAGACATCCGACACCGGGACATAACATCATGCGCATTGCCATCATGGCCGCGGGAGCGGTCGGCGGTTATTTCGGCGCGCGTCTGGCGCAGGCCGGACACGACGTCATCTTCATCGCGCGCGGCGCGCATCTCGAGGCCATCCGCAAGAACGGCCTGAAGATCGAGAGCGTGCTGGGCGATGCGCATCTGACGAATGTGCGCGCGACCGACGATCCCGCAAGCGTCGGCCCGGTCGATATCGTGATGTTCGCGGTGAAGCTGTGGGACACCGAAAAGGCAGGCGCGCTGACGAAACCGCTGGTCGGACCGGACACCCGCGTCATCACCTTGCAGAACGGCGTCGACAGCGTGGAGCGGCTGGTGCCGATCCTCGGCGCCGATCATGTCGCCGGCGGCACCACGCATGTGGTCACCGTCATGCCCGAACCCGGCGTGATCCGGCACACCAGCACGTTTGCAAGATTCACCTGCGGCTTTCCCGATCGTCGCAGCGATCCGAAATTGCAGGCTTTTGTGAAAGCGTCGCAGGACGCCGGCATCGACGCCGTTCTCTCCGACGACATCGCGCGCGACCGCTGGCAGAAATTCGTTCTGCTCACCGGCACGTCCGGAGCGACCGCCGCCATGCGCAGCACGCTCGGCCCGATCGTGGGCGATCCCGATACGCGCGCCTTTTTCCGCAAGATCATGGAAGAGACGCACGCCGTCGCGCGCGCCAGCGGCGTTCGCGTCCCGGACGATTATGTCGACCAGCAGATGGCGTTCGCGGATGCCGCGCTGCCGACCATGAAGGCCTCCCAGTTCAACGATCTGGAGGCCGGCAACCGGCTGGAGCTCGACTGGCTGGCCGGAAAGGTGGTTGCGCTCGGTCGCGCGTTGCGCGTGCCGACGCCCGCCAACGAGGCGGTTTACGCCATCCTCAAGCTGCACCGCATGGGCCGGAAGAGCTAAGCGGACGGCAACGCCGCATAATCCCTTAAGGTAAACCGAGTTCCACCCGGCGCCGAAAAAATCGGGCGGAACCGGATCGGCTTCTTTCACTTGTCTCCGGCATAAGGGCAGCAGGGGCTGCGGAGGGGTTCTCGTCGGAGTGTGTCATGGCGAACAATCGCCTGTCTGGTCTGGGAAGCACCATTTTCGCGGTCTCGATGCTGGCCTGCGGTAGCGCCGGCGCGCAGACCCTGGCCTACAACGACCCGGCGGTACCGTTTCCGCTGTTCCAGATCTTCCCGCAACCGCAGGTGCAGCAGGCGCCGCAGGTCCAGCAACGGCCGGTCGAGGCGGAGCAGGGCGACGCCGAAACTCCCGCGCATCTGCGCCGCCAGATCGTCAGCTATGCCAGCCGCGAGCCGGCCGGCACCATCATTATCGATACGCCGAACACCTATCTCTATTATGTGCTCGGCAACGGACAGGCCGTGCGTTACGGCATCGGCGTCGGGCGCGACGGCTTCCGCTGGTCGGGCGTAAAGGCGATCGACCGCAAGGCCGAGTGGCCGGACTGGGTGCCACCCGCCGAAATGATCGCGCGCCAGCCCTATCTGCCGCGCTTCGTCGCCGGCGGCCCGCACAATCCGCTGGGTGCGCGCGCACTCTATCTCGGCGGCACGATCTATCGCATCCACGGCACCAACGTGCCCTCCAGCATCGGCCAGCGCGTCTCGTCGGGCTGCATCCGCATGCTGAACGAGGATGTCACCGATCTCTACGAACGCGCTAGGATCGGCACAAAGGTCGTCGTATTGCCCGATACCCGCCACATGGCGTCGAGGCTGTAAGCCGCATTTCGCCGGCGCAGATGGCCTAGCTTGCCGCAGGCCGCCGCATTAGACTTCGCGCGCCGATTCAATGGCGCGCGAAGGCACAAGCGCAATGCGGGGGATACGCACAACCATTCCGGGCGCCAGATTGCTGGGCGGCGTCGCCGTGGTGGTCGCGTTCTTCTTCGGCACGCTCTGGATCATGGATCTCCTGGCGCCATCGGTCTCCGACGCGCCGCCGGCGCTCGCGCAATTGCCGCCCTTGCCCGCCGCCACCCGCACCTCGACCATCATCGCGCCGGCCGCCATTGCATTGAGTGCGATCCAGGCCACGCTGGATCGCGCGGCGCCGCGCGATTTTTCCGGCAAGCCTGACAATCCGGTCAGCAAATTGTTGTCGAAAGCCGAGATCGGCTGGCAGGTGGCGCGTTCGCCGCTGATCCTCAGCGGCAAGACCGACGGCGTGACCGTCGCGACAACGCTGAACGGCAGTTTGCGCGTCACCGGTCAGATCGCCGATCAGGCCGGAAACCTGACCGGCGCCCTGGCGGGCCTCGTGAGCAGCGGGCTCGGCTCCGGCGTGCAGAAGCTGACCGGCAAGGCGCTCGACCAGCGCGCCGACATCCGCGGCAATGTCGCGGTGCTGTCGCGACCCGCCATCACCACCGACTGGCGGCTGGAGCCCAATCTCAACGCGCAGGTCTCGGTCGCGGACGCCAATCTGTCGATCGCCGGACTGAAGCTCAGCGCCTCCAACGAAGTGCGCCCGCTGCTCGACAAGGCGGTGGCCGAACAGATGGCGGCGTTGCAGACTCGGCTGCGCAATGATCCGTTCCTGGAACAGGCGGCGCGGCGCGAATGGACGAAGATGTGCCGCTCGATCGCGCTCGGCGCGGCCGGCTCCGGCCTGCCGAAATTGTGGCTCGAGCTGCGGCCGACCCGCGCCTTCGCGGCGCAGCCGCGCACCGACGCCAATGCGGTGACGCTCACGCTCGGCGTGCAGGCGCAGACCCGCATCGTCGCCGAGGAGACAAAGCCAAGCTGCCCGTTCCCCGCCAAGCTCGATCTGGTGCCGCAGATGGAGCAGGGCCGCGTCAATATCGGCGTGCCGATCGACGTGCCGTTCACCGAACTCAATCGCATCCTGGAACCGCAACTGAAGAACAAGTCGTTTCCGGAAGACGGCTCCGGACCGGTGCAGGTCACGGTGCTGCGCGCCTCGGTCGGCGCCGCCGGCGAGCGGCTTCTGATCTCGCTGCGCGTGAAGGCGACCGAGCGCAAGAGCTGGTTCGGCTTCGGCACCGAGGCCACCATCCATGTCTGGGGCCGGCCGCTGCTCGACAAGGCCGAGCAGATGTTGCGGCTGGAGAATATTTCGCTGGCGGTGGAGTCGGAGGCCGCCTTCGGGCTGCTCGGCGCGGCGGCGAAGGCGGCGGTGCCCTATCTGGAAGCGGCGCTCGCGAAAAACGCCGTGGTCGACCTGAAGCCCTTTGCCGCCAATGCGCGCAAGAGCATCGAAGGCGCGCTCGCCGATTTCCGCCAGCAGCAGGACGGCGTGCGGGTGGACGCCGCCGTCACCGGATTGCGGCTGGTCGGCATCGAGTTCGATTCCAGGATGCTGCGTGTGATCGCGGAAGCCGACGGCAACGTGCGCGTTGCCGTCAGCAGATTGCCCTAGGCCGCCACTTCGGTGCAGGCGATGCAGATCTGCTCAAGATGACGGTGGTCGGTGCCGCAACAGCCGCCCAGCACGGTGAGGTGCTTCATGCGCGCGCGCAGGTCGCGATAGTGGCGCCCGAGTTCCACCGGATCGCCGATATCCAGATCGGGCGCGGTGTCGAGTTCGGCATGGCTGCGTTTCGAGGCATTGGCGCGCAGGCCGCGCAACCGCGTGAGCCAGCGTTCCTTCCTGCGCAGCGCGCCGTCGAAATGCGTCGGGTGCGCGCAGTTGATCATGTAATAGGCGGGCGCCGCGCCGGTCTCGCGATCGACCTGCTCGATCGCCTCCTTCAGCGTCTGGCCGGACGGCAGGTTGCCGTCGGTCTCCAGCGTGAACGAGATCACCACCGGAAGGCCGGACGCGTTCGCGGCTTTCGCAATGCCGATCGCTTCCTCGACATAATTGAGCGTGAAGGCCGAGACCATATCGGCCTCGGTGTCGCGGAACACCCCGATCTGCCAGCCGTGATAATCCTGCGCCTCCTTGGCGGTCATCGCGTTGTCGATGCGGTAGCCGTCGCCGCGCGGACCGATATTGCCGGAAACGACCATCGGCGATTGCGACGTTTCGTGCTCGCGGCGCAGATCCGCCATCAGGCCGACGCAGCGGCGGTTGACGTCGGCGAGCGCCTCCAGCGAATAGCCGACCTTGCGGCCCCAGTCCGGATTGGCGCGCCAGGTGGCGCTTTCCAGCACGAAGCCGAGCCCGTTGCTCTTGGCCATCGCGATATGGCGCGCGTAATAGGCGCGGGTGCGCGCGACGCCGTCGGCGTTCTTCATCAGGTCGAAGCTGGCGAAGCACGGCAGGTCGATCCCGTCATGAAAGACCAGCGTGGTCTCGAAACCGCTGTCGGTGAGAAAGAGCTTGTCCGCGAGTTGCGGCAGATTGCTGCGATATTTGGCCATCGGTCAAAAGTCCCGGTCAGAAACGTGAATTCGAATGCAATGGGTGCGGCGCGGGACTTCGCAAAGACGGCGGCCCGCGCCTAGCCGTCTGTTGGTGCAGCGGCGGGCCGGTCCGGTTCATGCCCGACGCCGGAAAAACAGGCCGCGCGCGCAGGGATTTCCGCGAATGAGGCCGGAATTTGTTGCATTTTTCCGGTCAACTGGACTCGTGGTACAGTGCCGTCATGCTCGAAACCCCGCCCCGGCGCGACACGCGCGAAAAGATCCTGGAAGTGGCCGAAGCTGCGGTGCTGGCCAAGGGCTTTGCCGCGACCTCGATCGAGGAGCTGATCGCCGCCGTCGGCATCACCAAGAGCGGCTTCTTCTATCACTTCAAGGACAAGGGCGAGCTCGCGAAGGCGATGATGCTGCGCTACATCGCGCATGACTCGCAATTGCTCGACGACATCTTCCGCCGCGGCGACGAACTGAACGACGACCCGCTGCACGGCTTTCTGGTCGGGCTGAAGCTGTTCGCGGAAATGCTGGGCAATCTGCCGGAGGCGCATCCGGGATGCCTGGCGGCCTCGTTCTGCTATCAGGACCAGCTCTTCAACAAGGACATCCGCGAGCTCAACAAGAGCAGCGTGCTGGCCTGGCGCAAGCGGTTCCGCGAACGGCTGGAGTTGATCGCGCAGCGTTATCCGCCGCGGCAGGATGTGGATTTCGAGGCGCTTGCAGACATGGCGGCCTCCAATGTCGAGGGCGGGCTGATCCTCGGCCGGCTGCTGCAGGACGTCACCATCCTGCCGCGGCAGGTCCTGCTCTACCGCGATCTGGTGAAGATGACGTTCCTGCCGGATCCGGCGCGTTGACACCCGGCCGCAGAAGCATAGATTAGCGCCGTTCCGAGGGGAGTCCCGTCTGGGGCTGAGATTCCGCAAGGTCTTTTTGAAAGACGCCGCGGTAACCCTTTGAACCTGATCCGGGTCATGCCGGCGAAGGGACAGGACACGATGCAGACCTCGCACTTTCTCGCCCAGTTGATTGGTCCGATGCTGCTCGTCATCGGCCTCGGCATGCTGATCAACCGCGACGGATACCGCGCCATGGCCAAGGAATTCCTGGCCAGCCGCGCGCTTATTTATATTGCCGGCCTTCTGGCGCTCGTGCCCGGTCTCGCCGTGGTGCTGACACATAATGTGTGGGCCGCCGACTGGCGCGCGATCATCACGCTCCTCGGCTGGCTCGCCGTGATCGGCGGCGCGTTTCGCATCCTGTTCCCGCAGGAGGTGACGCGGCTCGGCTCCCGAATGATCGCCAATCCCCTTCACCTGACCGTCGGCGGCGCCGTTACGCTCATCCTCGGCGCCATTCTCTCCTATTACGGCTACGTGCGCTAACGAACGGACCATCAAAAATGAACATCCACAATCCCAATCTCGAGACGCCCAAGGTCACGACCGGCGCGCTGCCCGCCTCGCGCAAGGTCCATGCGGTGCCCGACGCCGCACCCGACCTGCGCGTGCCTTTGCGCGAGATCGTGTTGTCGCAGGAATCCGGCGAGCCGCCGCTGCCGGTCTATGACACGTCGGGGCCGTACACCGAGGAGAGCGTCACCATCGACGTCGAAAAGGGCCTGCCGCGCGCGCGCATCGCCTGGGTGAAGGCGCGCGGCGGCGTGGAGGACTATGACGGCCGCCCGATCAAGGCCGTCGACAACGGCAACGCCACCGGAAAATATCTCGCGCGCGCCTTCCCCAACACGCCAAAGCCCTTGCGCGGAATCGGCGATGCGCCGGTGACGCAATACGAATTCGCGAAAGCCGGGATCATCACCAAGGAGATGATCTATGTCGCCGAGCGCGAGAATCTCGGCCGCAAAAAGATGCTGGAGCGCGCGGAAGCGGCCCTGACCGACGGCGAGAGCTTTGGCGCGTCGGTGCCGGCCTTCATCACGCCCGAATTTGTGCGCGAGGAGATCGCCCGCGGACGCGCCATCATTCCGGCCAACATCAATCACGGCGAACTCGAGCCGATGATCATCGGCCGCAACTTCCTGGTGAAGATCAACGCCAATATCGGCAATTCGGCGGTCACATCGTCCGTGGAAGAAGAGATCGAGAAGATGGTATGGGCGATCCGCTGGGGCGCCGATACGGTGATGGATCTGTCCACCGGCCGCAACATCCACAACACCCGCGAATGGATTTTGCGCAATTCGCCGGTACCGATCGGCACCGTGCCGATCTACCAGGCGCTGGAGAAGGTTGACGGCGACCCGGTCAAGCTCGACTGGGAGTGCTACAAGGACACGCTGATCGAGCAATGCGAACAGGGCGTGGATTATTTCACCATCCATGCCGGCGTGCGGCTGGCCTATGTGCCGCTGACCGCCAACCGCGTCACCGGCATCGTCTCGCGCGGCGGCAGCATCATGGCGAAATGGTGCCTGTCGCGGCACAAGGAAAGTTTTCTGTACGAGCGCTTCGAGGAGATCTGCGACATCATGCGCAAGTATGATGTGAGCTTCTCGCTCGGCGACGGCCTGCGGCCGGGCTCCATCGCCGACGCCAACGACCGCGCGCAATTCGCGGAACTCGAGACGCTCGGCGAGCTGACGCAGATCGCCTGGAAGAAGGGCTGCCAGGTGATGATCGAGGGGCCGGGCCACGTGCCGCTGCACAAGATCAAGATCAACATGGACAAGCAACTGAAGGAATGCGGCGAGGCGCCGTTCTACACGCTCGGTCCGCTCACCACCGACATCGCGCCGGGCTACGACCACATCACGTCGGGCATCGGCGCCGCCATGATCGGCTGGTTCGGCTGCGCCATGCTCTGCTACGTCACGCCGAAGGAGCATCTCGGGCTGCCCAACCGCGACGACGTGAAAGAAGGCGTGATCACCTACAAGATCGCAGCGCACGCCGCCGATCTCGCCAAGGGCCACCCGGCCGCGCAATTGCGCGACGACGCGCTCAGCCGCGCGCGCTTCGACTTCCGCTGGGAGGACCAGTTCAATCTCGGTCTCGATCCCGACACCGCGCGCAGCTATCACGACGAGACGCTGCCCAAGGACGCGCACAAGGTCGCGCATTTCTGCTCGATGTGCGGCCCCAAGTTCTGCTCGATGAAGATCACCCAGGACGTGCGGGATTATGCGGCGAGCCTCGGCGACAATGAGCAGAAGGCGATTCAAGGCATGGCGGAGATGAGCGCCAAGTTCAAGGCGATGGGCGGGCAGGTCTATGTCGATGCCGAGAAGGTGAAGGACAGCAACAAGGCGCTCTGACTCACCCCGCCCTCATCCTGAGGAGCCCGCCGACGCGTCAGCGAAGGCGGGCATCTCGAAGGATGAGGCTACGCTCCATGCGGGCTACTCGCTAACTGCAGACATTGCTTGCGCTGACGATCCGGTTCTTCAGATCGCATTCGAACACAATGGTGACATCTTCTCCGTCGCCGTCATCGCCCCAGAGCGAGAGCCCGATTGTCGCGGGTGGCGGCACGGCGACAATCATGTCGGCGCGCTGCCGTTCCGGCATGTTGGGAAATCGCTCCGCAAATTCGTCGTAGCTTGTGCGCGATGGTTCGGCCTGCAGTTGCAGCGGCACATAAGGTAGAAGCGGCGGAAAATCCGGATAGGGCCAATCGTCGACGGGCGTCGCGGTCTCGATGTACAGCAATTCGATGTGATGGCCGTAGTCGACGCGGTAGCTCTGCTGGCCGCAGTAATACATTCCGTAAATCAGCGGGAGATCGAACAAATGATGCGCGACGAGCGCGGGAATATGACAGGCGCCCAGACGCGCAATGTGATGCAGCGGCTTTGGTCCAAACGCTCGCCCCGCCATCCTGGCCCGCGATGGCCCGCCGAACACCGACGCCGAATACTTTTCCCCGCGCCCGAACGTGTAGAGCGTCTCGTCATGAAACGCGAAGAGCAGTGACTCCCCCATGGCCGCCCTCACTCACATCTAACTCGCTCAAATCCCACAACTCTCGATAGAACAAAACGGGAACACAGTCAAGGCGGGTGCGATGCCAATTTTCGCATTTCCACCCGAGGGGATTTTGCGCGATGAAGGCGGCACACAATATTGGTGCGACCTGCGATGACCACCACCTCCGAACTCTCCCACTGGCAGGAACGCTATTCCACGCCGGACTATCGCTTCGGCAAGGCGCCGAACGAATTCCTGGCCGCGTGCCGCCCGCTGCTGCCGGCGCGCGGCAAGGCGCTGGCGGTCGCCGACGGCGAGGGCCGCAACGGCGTGTGGCTCGCCAAGCAGGGCCTCGACGTGCTCTCCATCGATTTCGCGCCGGCGGCGCTTGAGAAGGCGCGCAAGCTCGCGGACGAGAACAAGGTCAGCGTCACGTTCGAGGAAGCCGACGTGCATGCCTGGCCCTATCCGGACGCCGCGTTCGACGTGGTCGCGGAGATTTTCACGCAGTTCTCGACGCCGGCGCAGCGCGCGCTGAAATGGGCGGGCATGCGGCGCGCGCTCAAGCGCGGCGGGCTTCTCATCGTGCAGGGCTACACGCCGAAGCAGTTGCAATACGGCACCGGCGGCCCGAAGCAGGTCGAACATCTCTATACGCGCGAGATGCTGGAGCACGCCTTCGGAGATCTCGCCGACCTCGTCATCGTCGAGGAAGAGCGCGAACTGAACGAAGGCCCGGGACATTCCGGCATGTCCGCCGTGATCGGACTGACGGCGCGAAAACCCTGAAAGGACACGACGTCCCATGAGCAACGACAACAACCCGTCACTTGCGGAGATCGAGCAACGCCTCGCCATTGTGCGCGACAATATCCGCCAACTGACCGAGCAGGCCACGGCCTATTCCGGCGCGGCGGACGAGAGCCGCAACGCCGACCGCATCGCCGATCAGGAAGCGGAGTTGCAAAGACTGCTCAGGCAGCGGGATGAAGTGACGAAGAGCAAATAGCGCAGGCTCCGCTCCACGCGCCCCACAATCACCCCGCCTTCAGCTTCCGCGCTTTCCGCAAATCGGCATTGATCCGCGTCTGCCAGCCCTCGCCGGTCTTGCGGTAGGCGGCAAGCACGTCGGCATCGAGCCGCAACTTGACGGCCTGTTTCGGATTGTCGAGCGGCGGACGGCCGCGCCGGACAAGCTTCGCCCCTTTCCGGATTTCGGCGCGGTCGAAAAACTTCTCCGTCAGCGCCGGCGCGTCGTCGGGATCAACCCATGCGGCGGCGCCAGATTTTTTCTTCCTTGGCATGACAATGTCTCATCGAGATGATGTGGCGGGCGTCGCCACGCTGGGTCCAGACCATCACCACCAGCCGGCCATCGAGATGGCCTGCGGTGATGAAGCGCGTTTCGCCGTAATCGCGCCGGTCGTCGATGATCGTCGCGGTCAGCCCCGCAAACACGTCGCCGGCCCGCGCAAAATCGAGGTTGCGATGCCTGAGCGCAAGGTCACGTTTCGGCGGATCGAACGTGATCGTCATCGCGATTAAATGTACCCCCAAATAATAGAGAGGTCAAGCCGCGGTGCGGACGGCGCCGGCCTCCGGGCGCGCGGCCGCAATACTTCGCCGCGCGGCCGGGTCCGGGCGTCCGGGCCTAAAGGCCGGCCCACCGTTGCGGATGAAACCTTGCCACCGCCAGCGCGCCGAGCGCGATGAAAACGACGAGCGCTGCGCCCTGCGCGATCAGGAACGGCGACTCCGATTGCGTCGGCGCGAAGGGCTGCAGGAAGCTCACCTTCTGAAAACCCTGCACGATGAAGACGAACACGTTCAGATACAGCGATGCCACGGCGGCGACGACATAGATCGCGCGCCAGCGCCCGCTCAGGCGAAAGCCGTAAAGCGCGACCAGCGCGACGACCAGCACCAGCGAGGCCACGATGCCGGTACCGAGCGCCGGGGTGAACGCGCCGATCGGAAACAGGAAGCCGGTGAGGCTGGTCAGCACGGTGAAGAGCAGAAAAAGGGCAGTCCAGCCGCCCAGCGCGCTCGCGGAGAACATCGCGCCCAGCACGACAAAGCCCGCGGCAATCGCGATTACGCTGATGATGACATGCAGCAGTGTGAAGGCGGCAAACGACAATCCCAGAATCACGGCTATCCCCCATCCCGAAAACCGGCGCGGCGATCCTCGGCCGCGCGACGGCGCGCGTCAATGGCGGGCCGCGGCGTGCAGGACAGCCCTGTGTCCGCTGCGCGGCCGCAGCGGAAAGACTTTCTCCCGGCCGGACCGCGCTCCGCGCGGCGCCGGCAATGCCGCAACGATGCGGCTAGTTCACCAGACCGAGCCAGCGGTTCGCCGCCGCGCGCATCGGGACAAACAGGCAGCGCGTGTTGGCGCCCTGATGCTTGACCCAGTGGCGGTCGGCGGAGTCGTAATCGCAGGCGCAGCGGTAGAACTTGCCGTCGGGCGACCAGTCGGTGCGCTTGCGCACCTGGCCGGTGGACACGACCTGCCACTGATCGTCGGGCATGGGCCTGAGCTCACGCTCGCTGATCTCCCAGCAGCAATCGTTGGTGACGCAACAGGTGGGCGGTATCCAGGACAACAGCCATGGATTGGAGTGGTAGTCGCGCGCGAACGCCGCGCCGAATACCGAGAGCGCCGCGACGCCCGCGAGCGCGGCACCGAGCAGACCCCGCCGCATGCGAACACGCGGCGGACGAGGGAACGCCCCGAACCTGCGGAGCGGCGGCACCGATGAAGAAAGCCTCGGCGACTCGTTACAGTTGGTCAACGGATGTGACATGGCGTTTCTTTTCTTGGCCTGAAGGGTCCCGGCACCCTTTCCCCAAGCAAGCCGCGCGCCAGATGCGCGAGAACGCCGGCTCCGCCTTTGGTCGATGACGGACAGACGGACAATGGCGCGCGCGGCCGGTGGCGGCTGACCCGGCCGCAGGAGATTGCAAAGCGGACGAAAACGAGTCCGCGGTCAGGACCGTCGGCGCAGCCTGTGTGCAAGAGCGCAACCGGCCTGCACCCGGCGGGCGAAACCGCCTAGCATGAGGGCATGAAAAAGCCCGGCGGACCGGCAGCGATTGCCGCATTGCTCTCCTTCAATGGCGGCCTGGTCGACACCGCCGGATTTCTCGGGTTGCAGGGCCTGTTCCTTGCGCATGTCACCGGAAATTTTGTGACCCTGGGCGCCACGCTGGCGCTCGGCAGCCACGGCATCGTGGGAAAGATTCTTGCGCTGCCGGAATTCATTCTGGTCGTGGCGCTGGCGCGGCTGGCCGGCGGCGCGCTGCGCGCCCGCGATCTGCCGGTGCTGCGCGTGCTGCTGGTCGCCAAGGTCGTGCTGCTGGCGGGCTTTTTCGCGCTGGCGGTGGGTTTCGGCCCGTTTCCCGATCCCGACACGCCGCTCGCTTTGCTCACCAGTTTTGCCGGCATCGCCGCGATGGCGCTGCAGAACGCGATCCAGCGGGTGCATCTGGCCAGTCTGCCGCCGACCACATTGATGACCGGCTCGACCACGCAGGCCACCATCGACGCGATCGATCTGCTCACCGGCACCGACCAGGCCCATGCGACCCAGATCCGCGACCGTTTCGGCCGCCTCTCGCTCAGTATCCTGTATTTCGCCGCCGGCTGCGCGGTCTCCGCCCTGCTCTACTGGCTGGTCGGCTTCTGGTGCCTTGCGCTGGCGGTTCTGGTCGCGGCGGTCGCGGCGATGATGCGGACCGACGCCTGAACCGCCACAACCCCCTTGCACGCATGACGCGAACGCGGCACACTTATAGGTAGTGCGCGGGAGGGCGCTGTGCGTGCTGCGTCTGTGCGGACCGGTCTTGGGTATGCGGTCTTTCGGCCGGCTGTGCTGGCCACCGCGATCGCGCTCGCCGGCTGCGCCGCGAAGCCGGAGGGACCCGACACCGGCAAGTGGAAATTCGAGCGGAGCAACGACCCGGTCAGCGGCATGCAGGTCACCAAAGCCTGGCTGATGATCGAAAGAACGAATTTCCTCTCCGGCGAAACGGTGGCCGGCGCGGTACAACTAATGTGCTTCCGGCATCAGCCGGTCGTGCGGTTCTCGTTCAGCGTCAAGATCGGCACCGACAAGACCGCGGCCCTCGCCTATCGCTTCGACGACAATCCGGGCCGCGACGTCAGCGCCAGATTTTTCGCACGGCCACAGATCATCGTCGTCGACAACAATGCCGAGGTCGCGCAATTCGTGAACGAACTGGCCCGCGCCCAAACCCTGTATCTGCGCATCTCCACGCTGACGGTCGGCGACATCAGGGCGAAATTTCCGGTGCATGGCGCGCCGTATGCGATTGAGGCCGCCTACTCGCAGTGCCCGATCGACACCGGCAAGCCGAAGACGCGCACGAGCCTCTCTGATGCTCCCCTCACCGCACGAATTTCTGCAGCTCGCGCACCACGTTCGCCGCCTCGCGCGGCGTGAGCATGCGGTTCTCGTCGCAATCGAGCACGTGGCCGTCGGTCGCGCGCGCATAGGCCGCCGCCGCCATATAGGCGCAGAGACAGGCCGCCATGTCGCCGCCCCAGCGGAACGCCAGGGCGTGGCGCCAGCGCCGTCCGAAATCGACATCGGAAAAACTGTCCATGGTCTCGGCGGCGTCGAAGTGATCGCATTCGCATCCGGCCTTGCGGCCGTCGAGGTCCATCGGCAAAAAACCGCTCAGCGCCTCGAAAGGGGTCGCGGTCGCTACCCGCAGCGCAAAACCCTCGGCCTCGATCGCCGCCTGCCACTGCGCCAGCGACTCCAGCTTGCGGTCCGAAAAGACATAGATTTCCATTGCCATCGTCACGCCTCGCGCCACATGCAATTTTAATTGGAACAAAGTGAGAACGAATAGTCAATCGGAAGTTGCATTCCGACGGCAGGATTCTCATCACGATGTATTCCATTCGCCGCCCGGACGATCACGTTTCCGCGTGACGCGACCGCGCGCGTGAAATCCGGCGACGCCGGCTCACGACCGCAACGATCGACGCAACGCATCGCGGCGGCGCGCATGGCGACGGATTTGCGAAAAACATGCGAGCGGCAATCCTGCGCGCAACGCGTCGGCATGCCGACCGCGCGGTGACGGCGGGCATCGCCGCCTTTCGTGTCATAATGACACAAGGTTCGCGTCTGTTCGCCAGGAACGAATCGCGTCCGTGAATCCGCGCACGCAACACACATTAAGAGAGTCTTGCATGGCCACGCCGTTGCATCCGTCGCGCGCAGTTCTTCGTATCTCGCTGTCGCTTGCCGCGCTCGCGCTGATCGCCGCGACGGCGGCGCAAGCCTGCGCCTGCTGCACGCAGACCGCATGGCGGCGCGTCGAAATCGAAAAGCTCGACGCGGCCAGGCGCGACGAAATCGCTCAGGTGCGGTTTGCGAAGGCCGCGCAGCTCATGCTGGGCGAAGCCGGCAACGCGATCAAGGGCGTCGCCGATCCCGAACAGGAATACGAACTCACCGTGACGCGCGCGAAGGAGCGCTGGGCGTTTTCGTTCCGCGACCGGAAAGGCCGCGCCGGCACGCTCGTCTTGTCGCTGCCGAAGACCATTTCGATTTTCGAAGTCGACCCGCGTTACGGCAAGGACGACGGCCAGGGTCCGGCGCTCTACAAGGAATGGAAACTGACCGCCAGCGCCGCCGGCGACGGCCTGTTCCGCGCCGCGACCGGCGGCGGCCAGAAGCTGACTCTGGTGCTGCATGGCCGCGGCAATGGCTGCACCAGCGCCGACCAATTCACGCACTGGACGCTGCTGGTGCATGGTCCGGCCGACACTTTCACATTGTACGGCAAGCTGGACTCGGACGCGCAATAATCGCCGGCCTGCGGGTCACGGCGTCGCGGCTTTTCGCTGTATGAAATTCACACGCCATCGCGGTGCAATGAGCGGCGCCATGGCGCAGCTGAACCGCGCCGCGATGCGGGACAGCGCCACCGCGTCTCAGGACTCCGGGCGCGTTTGATGGCATAGTGGCGGCAGCGCGCAACGCAGTCCCTCGAATGGGCGGCGGCGCATCCACAGGGAGATTGACGAATGACCGACCGGACTATTCGCACCAGCCGCCGCACCTTTCTCGGACTCGCGGGGGCCGCGCTCGCGACGCCGGCCTTGCCGCGTTTCGCATCCGCGCAGGCCTGGCCCGCGCGGCCGATCCGCGCCATCATTCCTTTCACCGCAGGCAGCACTGTCGATATCGTCGGACGCCTGGTGCTGGAGCCGCTGTCGCAACAGCTGGGCCAGCCGATCGTGGTGGAAAATCGCGGCGGCGCCGGCGGCACTATCGGCAGCGCCGCGGTCGCCAAGGCGGATCCCGATGGCTACACGATCCTGATCAACGCCTCCGCGCATTCCGCCGCGCCGGCCGCCTTTCCGAACGTGCCCTACGACACCGCGAACGATTTTGCCGGCGTCATCTCCTTCGGCAGCGTGCCGAACGTGATGGTGATCTCGCCGGAGAAGGGCATCAAGACCGTAAAGGATCTCGCCGAAGCCGCGAAAAAATCCGGCTCGTTCACCTACGCATCGGCCGGCATCGGCAGCGCCACCCACTGGGCGGCCGAGCGCTTCCGTCTCAGCGCCGGCTTCAAGGCCACGCACGTTCCTTTCCGCGGCGGCCCCGAAGCGCTCAGCGAAGTGATGACCGGACGGGTCGACTTCATGTGCATCGGTGTGTCGTCCGGCCTTTCGCTGGTCAAGGAAGGCAAGCTGCTTGCGCTTGCGGTCAGCACGCCGAAACGTTCGAGCGCCATGCCGGATGTGCCGACCACGATCGAGGCCGGCTTTGCGGATTCCGACTACACCTTCTGGAACGGCATGCTGGTGCCGGCGAAGACGCCGAAGGCGATCGTCGACCGCCTGCACGCGGAGAGCAAGAAGGCGCTCGCGCTGCCGGCGGTGCAGGCCAAGTTCAAGCCGCAGGGCATCGATCCGATGCCGCTGACGCCGGCGGAATTCGACGCGCTGATCAGGAAAGAGATCGACGCCAATCTCAAGCTGGTGAAAGCGGCGGGTTTGAAGTTCAACTGACGCCGCCCCGGTTTTTCCGAAAGACAACGCCGGCCCCGAAAGGGCCGGCGTTTTTTTACGTCGGCAGTTGCTGCGCTGCGAAAGCGTAAGAATCTTTCAAAACCACGCGGCCGGACCGTGAAAATTCCTAACGATCCGTCAATCAAGCCGTCGCAGGATTGCAGCGTTGCACTGGAGGACCGTCATGCACGATCCGGTCGACGACATGAAAGTGCGCGTACGATGCCAGGACTGCCGCACCGTGTTCCGCGAGCGCATCCGGCGCGTCGTGCACGGCGACCGCGTGGTCTGTCCGCGCTGTCACGAGGAAATGCGCTTCGGCGGCATCGACCATCATCATGCCGATGAAGACGTCGCGCGCTTCATTCATCGCGTCGAAGAGCGCACCTGCCGGATGCAGTTCTGATTGCAGTTTGCGGAACGACCCGAGCGCAGCGAAATTCATCCGGCGCATTGGACGGCTCTCAGCTGTTGCGACCGCCGGTTTCGCGATCCTTCAGCCAGTCCGATAACGGCGCGGCCTTGGTCTTTGTTTTCCGCCCAGCCTTTTTCGGTGCGGCCTTCGGCGCTGCGGCGGCGTCGGCGGCTTCCTTGGCCAGCCGCAAGGCACGCAGCTTCTCGGTCTTGGCGCGCATCGCGGCGCCTTCGGCTTCATACTCGGCCATCGCCTTCTTTCCATCTTCGGCGCGCTGCATTTTCTGCAACTGGGCCTGGGTATCGGTTTTCGAGGAACGGTCTGCCAATGCGCTCTCCTGATGTGTGTGGGCGGCAATCCATGCGGTTCTTTCGGCCGCGCCGCGCGTATCGTCAAATATCCGGCTGTTGCCGGCCCGCCGGTCTATTTGCCGGCGGCCTTCCTGAGCGCGTCGTTGATGCGCTCCTGCCAGCCCGGACCGCCCTCCTGGAAATGCGCCAGCACGTCCTGGTCGATGCGGAGCGAGACCGTTTCCCTGGCGCCCGGCACGATCGAAGCTTTGGGCGCAGGTTCCGCAGGCTGGGGCACGGGTTTCCGGAAGGCCGCTTCGGCGGCCAGCCGCGGGTCGGTGGGTCGGCGAGTCATTCCCTCTTCTAGCACCCTATTCCCGCCGCCATAACCCCTGTTGACTATTTTCGCAGTTATATACTTGACGTACCGGACCTGAAATGCCATTATCCGCTCATAGGAGACGGACATGGCTATTCTCAAGATTTACACAGACGAAAACGCGGCCCGTAAGCACCTCGAAAAGCTGCTTTGGCCGGATGGCCCCGTCTGCCCTCACTGCGGAGTCGTGGACGCGGCTACCAAGCTCAAGGGCGAGTCAACGCGCCCCGGAGTCTATAAGTGCCGCGAATGCGAGAAGCCCTTCTCAGTGACCGTTGGAACGGTGTTTGAGCGTTCTCATATCCCGCTCAACAAGTGGGTTTATGCGACCGATCTGCTGACCGCCTCCAAGAAGGGCATTTCGGCGCATCAACTGCACCGTATGCTCGACGTGACCTACAAAACCGCTTGGTTCATGGCGCATCGCATCCGCAAGGCAATGGAAGAAACAAAGCCGTCAGGCATGGGCGGCACCGGCCATCAAGTACAGGCAGACGAGACGTATTACGGAAACACGTCAAAGCGCGCCAAGCACTACAAGAAAGGCCATTCAAACAAGTCCGGCGTTGTCGCGCTGGTCAATCCCGGCACCGGCCAAGTCCGTGCCTTTGCTGTCCAGTCCGCCACCAAAGAAACCGTCAAGAATATCCTCTATACAAACGTCCATCGCGGAACGACGCTGGTTACCGACGAAAGCGCGCTCTACATCGATCTCGGATACAATAAGCACGAGACAGTCATTCACACCGGCCGCGAATACGTCAACAAGGACGGCTTCACCACGAACAACGTCGAAAACTTCTTTGGCATCTTCAAGAAGGGCATGGTCGGCGTTTATCATTTCTGCGGCGAGCAGCACTTGCAGCGCTATCTCAACGAGTTTTCATTCCGCTACACGCACCGCTCTGGCGTCGGCGTGAACGACACCGAACGCGGCGAACTCGCCTTGAAGGGCATCACGGGCAAGAGGTTGACCTATCGACGGCCTAACCAAGATCGACCCGCGATTTAAGAAACACGCTGCGAGGCGTTTTCTCAAATGGAGAGGAAAGAGAAAATGACCTCAAGAATCTTTAGGGCGTTTGCCGGAAACGATACAGACGGAGCAAATCACAAAATCGACGCCATTGAATACGATGGCAAGCTTTGGCTCGTTCCACATTGGCTCGAAATCCCAGCCAAACGAGTGTCCATGCCAGCGAGAATAATTCGGTTCGACAATCTACAGCATCAATCCGCTCAGGGCAGTCCGCTTGGGGATTACTTTCTAAACGTCCCAATACCCAAAGTTCTGTTGGAGCGAACCACCCCGAAGCAACAAGTAATTGGCTTCGAGTACGTAGAACTTCCGGATATAGAAATTCCTGAGTCTGTGCGGCCCCTTCTGGCCGCGCAGAGCAACAAGGGGCATTAGCCATCGGCTTGGCTACCGCGCCGCTTCCCGGCGGATTTCTTTGATTTAGGTGGCTTGGTCTTGCGCGGCTCAGGCGGCGTCTTGAGCATCCGCGTCAGGACCGCATCCCTGCGGTTCCTATCCTTTTCGCCAGCCATCACCGCAATCCCCACCGATTCGGAGAATTATCTTGTCGAATCTCAAAAGGCACGCCCACAATTCAGCATCCATTCTGATCTGATTCGGAATGGTCCTGGGATGACGGAGCCGGGGCTGCAACCCCGGCTGTCATTGTGTTCACGCGCTTTGACCCCAGGTGGCGCACCCGGGAAGACCGGCGCAGGGGGAGTCACCGTCAGGCTCCCTTGGCTTCCGGGGTACGTTCGGGATCGTAACCCGTCGTACCTCGCAGTCCCCACAAGGGGGGCAACCTACCCCCGGCGGGGACGCCCGCCGGGGCCCATTTCCAAGGCTGATTCTACCGCCCCGGAATTCGTGCATCATATGCACAACGCATAAATCCGAAAGCCAGAAAATATAGTCTGGCTATATTTTTCCATCACTCAAATCACCGGCCTGTCACGCAGGAGCCAACCTGATTCCTGACTGTGTCGTTTTTCGGTACGTCAAGTATATAACTGCGACTATTTTCCTATTATGGAATAAATTCACATCACCTCGTCCTGTTAAGAGGGGCGCTGTCATGAGGCGTCGTGAGAGCGGGACGAAGAAAGGGGTGCCGTGGAGATGCGCGGCACGGCCTTTCTGGGCATGTGCGGGCAATTGCTTCGCAGGCACGGCCCCGGGCGACGGCGGGGCTCCGCCCGGAGGCACTACGGCCTCCTGCCAGGAGCTGGCTGACCGCGCGGCGATCCGCGTTGCGTAAAGGGATCGCCCGCCGAAGCGCGGCCCGCCGTCGCGGTGAAAACGCCGCAAACGGTGCGCCGAGAGGCGGCTGCGTTGTTCGCGCAACGCAGCGATATCAGGAACGGCCCTGCGTCTTTCGGCGCGCCGTCCCCTCTCTCTTTTTTTGAAGAGAGGGAAAAGGAATGAAGGCGAACCCGGCGCCTCCAACAATACGGGCGATGGCACACGCGCATTTTCATGGCATGAAAGCGCGAGATGGCGAACGGCGAGAAGCTCGGCACCGCACTGTTGCCTGCACGCGCCGTCCGCATGCTAGGCTGGTTTTAATACCAACAACAAAGATTCGACATCCCGGGAGTGAAACATGAAGAAGCTTGTGCTCGCTGCATTGTGCGCGGCGATCCTGCCTGTTGCGACCGCGGCCTTGTCATCGCCCGTCGCGGCGCAGGTCTATCCCAACCGTCCGATCACCATGGTGGTGCCGCTCGGCGTCGGCGGTTCCACCGACGTGATCGCGCGCATCATGGCGGAAGGCATGCGGCAGGTGCTGGGCCAGACCATCGTGGTGGAGAACACCACCGGCGCCGGCGGCACGATCGGCGTCGGCCGCGTCGCGCGCGCGGCGCCCGACGGCTACACGCTGGGCATCGGGCAATGGGGAACGAATGTCGCCAGCGGCGCGATCTATCCGCTGCAATTCGATCTCGAGAAGGATTTCGAACCGATCGGACTCATCGCTACCCAGCCCTTCCTGATCGTCTCGAAAAAGGACGTGCCGGCCACCAATCTGAAAGAGCTGATCGCCTGGCTGAAGGCGAATGCGGACAAGACCTCGCAGGGCAATTCCGGCGTCGGCACGCCGAGCCATGTCGGCGGATTGCTGCTGCAAAAGGCGATGGGCGTCAGCCCGACCATGGTGCCGTTCCGCGGCGCCGGGCAATCGAGCCAGGGCTTGGTCGCCGGACAGATCGACGTGATGCTGGATACGCCGGCGGTCTCGATGCCGCAGGTGCAGGGCGGAACGATCAAGGCCTATGCGGTGACGGCGCCGAAACGGCTGGCGATCGCGCCGGAGATTCCGACGACCGACGAGGCCGGGCTGCCCGGATTCTACTTTACGTTCTGGCACGCCTTCTGGGTGCCGAAGGGCACACCGAAGGACATCGTCGCGAAGCTGAACGATGCCCTGGTGAAGACGCTGGCCGATCCCGTGACGCGCGAGCGGCTCACCAAGATCGCGCAGGAGATCTTCCCGAAGGAGCAGCAGACGCCGGAGGCGCTCGCCACCTACCACCGGGCGGAGATCGCCAAATGGTGGCCCATCATCAAGGAGGCCGGAATCAAGCCGCAATGATTTGGGTTTCGTCCGCAAGCCTTTGCAAACCATCGGGAAAAAGTGGCTTTTTTGGACAGGAATGTTCAGCGGTTGTTCACAGCCGGCGGTGGAACCTTCCTCGCAAGCGAAGGTTTTTCGTTTTGCAGGTATGAGGAACGCCATGACCAGAACAATGACTGCTGTCGCTGCTGCCGCGATCGTCGCCGCCGCCGCGATCGCCGCTCCGACCTCGGCTGAAGCCCGCCGCGGCGGCTGGTGGGTGCCGGGCGCCGTGATCGGCGGACTGGCCGCCGGCGCCATCGTTGCCGGCGCGGCCGGCGCCTACGGACCCTACGGCTATTACGGCCCCGGGCCCTATTACGCCTATGGTCCCGGTTACGGACCCGGCTGCTATTTTCAGCGCCAGCGCGTCTGGGACGGCTATGGCTGGCGCATCCGCCGGGTGCGGGTCTGCTACTGAAGAGGAGCGGAAACAGCTCCGGCCCGACAGCCGGGATGCCGCGCTGTAGCCCATCAATTTTACGCCAGAATCGTGTCCAACTATTCCGGGTGAGTCTGGTTGAGGCTATATAATCGATGGGGACGAGGTGTTCGGCGCCCGGCCGGCACCCCTTCAGGAGAAGAATCTGATGAAGAAGGCATTCATTGCGCTCGTTGCCGCCGCAACCCTCGCGGGTTCGGTGTTTGCGTTTTCGGGTGAAGCCGAGGCCAGCAAGAGCGGCCGCGCCTTGACCTACGGCATTCTCGGTGGGGTCGCCGCGGGTGCCTTGATCGCCGGCGGTGCGGCGGCCGCGCCCGGTTACTACTACGCGCCGCCCCCGCCCCCGCCGGCCTATTACTATGAAGAGCCTGCCTGCCGCACCGTTCGCGAGCGGTTCTGGGACGGTTATTCCTGGCGCAGCCGCCGCGTCCGCGTTTGCGACTGAGCGAGATCTCTGACTAACCAAAACCCGGCGGACCCAGTCCGCCGGGTTTTTTGTTGCCGCTAAAGCAGATTCCGATCAGGTTGAACCATATCCAGCGGCGCGGAAGTAGTTTGTGCATTCGTCTGGTGTGAATGCGTTGACTGCGTCTGCGTCTGCGATTGCGGTTTCCAGGGCCTCGACGCTTCTGGCGGCGGTTTTGCGCAGCTGTGATTTGAACTTGGCATAGACATTCGAAGGTTGTGGTCAGCCAATGGCCGTGCGGGATCGGAGCACGACAGCGACTGCCGCGCTTGGCGCGGCCGTAAAGGCGGGCCATTTTTGTCGAGGCGCCGGTCTCATCGATGAAGGGCGAGCTTGTCGCGGGCGTCGGCGGAACAAAGCTGGGATGCCTTGTTCACACCGCGCCGCCGTGGCGACTTACCTCTGCTTCCTGAGGGTGCTGATATAGGCGGCTGCATCGCTTGCTTGTTCGAATGTCAGCGCGAAATTCGGCATCGTTGGATGGTCTCCCCAAATCAATGCCGCGCCTTTTTCTCGAAAGCGCTTGCTCCGCGCAACGACTCGGAATGGCGGTGCGGCAGCATTCGGTGAGGCCTGAGAACCTGAAATCGCATGACAGAGGGAGCACACCCGTTCAGCAAACTGCTTTCCCCGGCCCGCGTCCGCCGCAAATGCGACGGTTGCAAACATAATACCAGTAGACGCGACGATCGAGACATACATCACGCAACATTTTAGCGATCCTGGCATTGCACTTCCCTCATTCCCAGTTTGGCGAAGATTAGTGCATGATTTAGATGATTTTGCGAGCATTGCCCGGAGACCCCCTTGAGATAGGTCAAGTCCTGCCCCGACACCCCGCCTATCGTTTCCCGCATTCGCCTTGGAAAGGATTAAGCATGAGGTTCTGGCCCCCGCGACCGGGTTCACCTGACATTGCCGCCACCAGAGCCGCTATGGTTTTGGCGTTCATCGCCTTCAATCCATCTCCCGTCATTGCCCAGCGTGCGGTTGATTCGCCATTCCCCGCCCTTCAAGGTTCGTGGTCCGGCAGCGGCACGATTGCCTTGTCCGACGGAACGAAGGAGCGTATTCGCTGCCGCGCCACATATCGCCTCGGTTCGAGCAGCGCAAATCTCCGGCTCGACTTGAGCTGCGAAGGCGACAGTTCCCGCTTCGTGCTCGAGAGCCAAATCAGCTATCGTGATGGTGCGCTTTCCGGCAATTGGGGAGAGTCGACCCGCGCAACCGGCGGCAGCATCGAAGGCCAAGCTACCGGCAACCGGATCCAGGTCAGAGCCAGCGGGCAGACCTTCACAGCGCTCTTGTCGATGACGACGCGCGGCGAGCGGCAATCGATCTCGATTGAATCGCCCGGCAGCCAGATGTCGGAAGTGGCGATCACGCTCACACGCAGTTCCCGCTGATCGCCGCCGGGTTGCTGGGGATACGGGCGACCTCGAAGAATTGAGCCATGTCAATGCTCTACCAGGTGAGCTAATCCCTGTTGGAACCTCAAACTGGACGAGAATGATCATGGCCGTCAGTCCCTCGCTGATCTGCAACGCCGCTGGCGAACGGTTAGAATTGGAGCCAACCGGCGCCTGGACGACCGCGCATTCCGAGGCGCTTGAAGCGCTGGTGACAGGGGTGGCGGAGCGGGTTGCGGCCGCACGCAAGCTTGCGATCAACATGGCGGGGGTGCGCGAACTCGATACGCTCGGTGCATGGCTGCTGGAAAAGCTGATCCGTAGCTGCGATGACCGCGGGATCGAAGCGCAGTTCCAGGCGCTGCCTGACCGTTATCGCGGACTGCTCGACGAGGTGCGCCGGGTGAACCGCGGCGTGGCAGAAAAGCCGCGCAGCCAGACCAAACTGATCGTCTGGCTTGAGATGGTCGGCCGCGCCGCTATCGATCTCAAAGCCGATTTCATCACCTTCCTGGAAATGCTGGCGGCATTGAGCTTTGCGATCGCACGCGTGGTCATGCGGCCGCAGACATTCCGGCTGACCTCCGCCGTACATCATCTCTATCGCGTAGGATGGCAAGCGATACCGATCATGTTCCTGATCACTTTTCTGATCGGAAGCATCATTGCGCAACAGGGCATTTTCCACTTTCGTAAATTCGGAGCAGACGCCTATGTGGTCGACATGGTGGGGATTCTGGTCCTGCGCGAGATTGGAGTCCTGATCGTCTCGATCATGGTGGCGGGCCGATCCGGCAGCGCCTATACGGCTGAACTCGGCTCGATGAAGATGCGCGAGGAGATCGATGCCTTGCGCACGATGGGATTCGATCCGGTCGAGGTTCTGATCCTGCCGCGGGTGCTCGCGCTCGTCATCGCGCTGCCGATCCTCGCCTTCCTCGGATCGATGGCGGCGCTCTACGGCGGAGGTCTGGTGGCTTGGCTCTATGGCGGGATGAGCCCCGAGATATTCATGGCCCGACTGCAGGAATCCGTCTCCATCACTCATTTCCAGGTCGGCATCATCAAGTCGCCTTTCATGGCGCTGGTGATCGGGATTGTGGCCTGCAGCGAGGGACTGCGCGTGAAGGGGAGCGCCGAATCGCTCGGCCTGCAGACCACGAATTCGGTGGTGAAGGCGATCTTCCTCGTCATCGTGCTGGATGGCGCATTCGCGATCTTCTTCGCTTCAATCGGAATGTGATGCAATGGCGAGCCCGGAAACCGATATCGTCATCCGCGTGCGCGACCTGGTCGTCGGTTTCGGCAGCCAGGTCGTTCTCGATCACCTGTCGCTCGATGTGCAGCGCGGAGAAATTCTGGGGCTGGTCGGCGCGTCGGGCGGCGGCAAGTCGGTCCTGCTGCGAACCATCATCGGTCTGATCCCGAAACGCGCGGGCAACATCGAAGTGATGGGGCTCGATCGTGATACCGCAGATCCCGAAGAGACGCGCGCCGTCGAGCGCCGCTGGGGCATCCTGTTCCAGCAGGGCGCGTTGTTCTCCTCGCTGACGGTTCGCCAAAACATCCAGTTCCCGATGCGGGAAGGCCATCATCTCTCACAAGGATTGATGGACGAACTCGCCAATGCCAAGCTTGAAATGGTCGGCTTGACCCTGAGCGACGGAAACAAATTTCCATCCGAACTCTCCGGCGGCATGGTCAAGCGCGCGGCGCTTGCCCGCGCGCTCGCACTCGATCCGGAAATCATGTTCCTCGACGAGCCGACATCCGGTCTCGATCCGATTTTGGCGGGCGATTTCGACACACTCATCCGGACCTTGCAGAAAACGCTCGGCTTCACCGTCTTCATGGTCACACACGATCTTCACAGCCTACATGCGGTGTGCGACCGGATTGCAGCTCTCGCGGACGGAAAGATCGTGGCGATCGGTCCGATCGCGGAGCTGCTCGCCTCAGATCACCCCTGGGTCAAATCATATTTCCAAGGCAAACGCGCACGTGTCATCACACGCGCCACGAATTGAGGTCGCTATCCATGGAAACCCGCGCACCCTATGCCCTGATCGGCCTTCTCGTGCTCACTGCGATCGGCGCCGTCTTCGGATTTGTCTACTGGCTCAACAACGCTGGCGGACTCGGCAGGCGGATCGTCTATGAAGTCAGGTTCGAAAATACCGTGTCAGGATTACTCAAAGGCGCCGGTGTCTTATTCAATGGCATCCGGGTCGGAGAGGTGATCGATCTCCAGCTCAACGCCGACAACCCACGACAGATAACCGCAAGGATCGCGGTGGCCGATAACACCCCGGTGCGCGCCGATACCCATGTGGGCCTGGAATTCCAGGGGCTCACCGGCGTTCCGGTGATCGCGCTGGAAGGGCGCAGCAATATGCCGCCGCCCTCCGCCTCCGCCGCAATGCCGGTGCTGACGGCCGATCCGGGCGCGGGCATCAGCATGACGCAGGCCGCGCGCGACGCGCTGCGGCGGCTTGAAGGCCTGCTGGCGGAAAATTCCGAGCCTCTACGCGACACGATTGCGAATTTCAAGACCTTCTCGGCGGCGCTCGCGCGCAATTCCGATCGGCTAGATGGAATCATAACCGGCGTCGAGCGACTGACCGGCGCCGGGCCCGCCGCCGCGCCTCAAGTCATTTACGACTTGAGCGCTCCGAGAATCTTCCCGGCCATCAATGCGGCGCCGTCTGGTCAGCTCAGCATTCTGGAGCCAACGGCCGTCCTGATGTTCGATACACAGAAAATCTTGGTTCGGCCGAGTGGCTCAGAGGGCCCGACCTTTTCGACTGCGCGATGGAGCGACAATCTCCCGAAGCTTCTTCAGGCTCGAATCATTCAGAGTTTCGAAAACGCCAATCTGTTGCGCTCGGTCGCGCGGCCGATGGAAAGCCTCACCGCCAGCCATCAGCTTCTGGTCGACGTCCGGAGCTTTCAGCTCTCGTTGTCCCCGACCCCAACGGCCGAAGTGGAATTTGCGGCGAAGATCCTCAGCGACAATGGACGAATTGTCGATGCACGAATCTTTCGAGCGGCCGTTCCATCGGCCACAGACGCGCGTGCGGCAGCCACCGCACTAGACGAAGCTTTTGGCAAGGTTGCGGTCGAGCTCGTTGTTTGGGCCGCAGGAGTGATTTGAGCGGCGAGCTGTCCGCTACAGATGGTTGCCTGCCAGAGCAGATTCCGATCAGATTGAACCATATCCTGCGGCGCGGAAGTAGTTTGTACATTCGTCTGGTATGAATGCGTTGAATGCGTCTGCGATTGCGGCTTCCAAGGCCTAGACGCTTCCGGTGGCGGCGCTCGTCACCCCGCTCTCGCGCCACTCCTTCACAAAGCGCACCGCGCTCGCCGGCGAGACCCCAAACCGCTCCGCCCCGCGCGCCGCGACATGCCGCCTTCAACCGCTCGGATGACTCTGATCCGTAGATCTTCAGACAAGGGATTCACCCTATGTGCTGGCCCCCTTGTCCAGCAGACAGGGTGAATCAGAATTCGCGGCTTATGGGACTCCCAAACGATTCAATGCTGTCAGGTTTTGCTCTAGCGCGCGCCCGGCCGGCGCTGCATGTGCTCCAGCACCGACACATGCGGCCAGCAATCGACCTTGAGACTGTTCGCCTTCTGGTAGACGCCGAGCGCCGATCGCGTGAGCATCCCGGCCTTGCCGTCGATCTTGTCCTTGTACAGCCCGCGCGCGGCCATGATGCGCTGCATCTCCTCGACCTGCGCGGTCTTGAGCTGTTCGGATTTGCCCCAGAGCTGCGCAAAGGCGCCGCCGCCGGCGATGCGGTCGGCGAGATTGCCGACAAACAGCACATAGAGATCCGAGAAATTGTAGTCCTTGATCACGAAGTAGTTCTTCGTGGTCAGGAAGGACGGGCCAAGACTTCCTTCCGGCTGCAGCACCGAGGCGCTTTCCAGCAAGTCTGCATTGCTCGGCTTCTGGTTCTGCACGGGGGTGAAGCCGAGCCGTATCCATTCATGCATCGGCCGTGTCGCCTCCGGCACCGCCTGCGTGCAATCGAAGCGCGCCGGCGCCTTCACCTCGTAAGCCCAGCGCACGCCGCGCTGCCACCCCTTGCTCGCAAGCTGCCTGGCCGCCGCCGCCAACGCATCCGGCACCGACCTGAAAATATCGGCGCGGCCGTCGCCGTCGAAATCGACGGCGTGCTTGTAGAACTCGGTCGGCAGGAATTGCGTGAGCCCCATCGCCCCGCCCCAGGAGCTTTTCATGTCGACGAGTTTGACATGACCATCCTGCAGCATCTTCAGCGCGGCGAGAAATTCGGCGCGGAACATGTCCTTGCGGCGGCCGGTATAAGCCTGCGTCGCCAGCACGCGGATCGCATTGTGCGGCAGCCGGGCCGCACCGAACGCCGTCTCGCGGCCCCAGATCGCCAGCACGACGGAAGGCGGCACACCGAATTGCTGTTCGATCTTCGCCAGCGTCGCGCGATGCTCGGCGGCGAGCTTGCGGCCCTGCTCGGCCAGCCGCGCCAGCGATGATTCCTTCAGATAGTCCGCCGGGGTCTGCACGAATTCGGCCTGCGCCGGCTGCTTGTCCGGGCGTCCCGGAATGACAAGATCGGGCAGCGACAGATCCGGCTCAAGCCCGCGCGTCGCCTCGTCAAAGACCTTGCGCGAGACCCCGAGCTTCTGCGCCTCGGGCCAGACACCCTGCAGCCATTGCTGGAAGGCGACATTGCCGGACTGCGCAACCGCTCCGGAATGAAAGGCCAGAAGGATGACGGCCGCCGCGACAATCCAGTGCACGCACGCGGCGGTCCGGATCATCGCCCGTGTCCCGTCAATGCGCGCCGTCTTTGTGAGGCTGCGGCTCGTGATAGCCCATGCGGTCGACCATCGAGATGCCGATCGCCGAGAGAATGAACACCACATGGATGATGGTCTGCCACATCACACCTTCGGCGGTGAAATTCGCCTTCGGCGTGCCGAGATTGCCGGCCTCGATGAAGGTGCGCAGCAGATGGATTGAGGAAATGCCGATGATCGCCATCGCCAGCTTGATCTTCAGCACGCTGGCATTGACGTGGCTGAGCCATTCCGGCTGGTCGGGATGGCCCTGCAATCCGAGCCGCGAGACGAAGGTCTCGTAGCCGCCGACAATCACCATCACCAGCAGGTTGGAAATCATCACCACGTCGATCAGGCCGAGCACCACCAGCATGATCTGCTGTTCGGTGAACTCGTAGGCATGGAGGACGAGGTGGTACAGTTCCTTGAGGAACAGGAAGACATAGACGCCCTGCGCCACGATCAGTCCGACATAAAGCGGCAATTGCAGCCAGCGCGAACCGAAGATGAGCTGCGGCAGCGGCCGCAGGCCGGGGGCATCGACGATGGGGGTTTCAGGGGTCATCGACATTGTGGGGTCACCGAAGAGAGGAAGATCCGACGCCTGTGCGAGATACCACGCTCAACGTGTCAATTTTTTGTACTTGATGCGATGCGGGATGGTCGCGTCCGTACCCAGCCGGCGCATCTTGTCGGCCTCGTAATCCTGGAAATTGCCTTCGAACCATTCGACATGGCTGTCGCCCTCGAAGGCCAGCATGTGGGTCGCGATGCGGTCGAGGAACCAGCGATCATGGCTGATGATCACGGCGCAGCCGGCAAAATCCTCCAGCGCCTCTTCCAAGGCCCGCAAGGTATCGACGTCGAGATCGTTGGTCGGTTCGTCGAGCAGCAGAACGTTGGCGCCCGATTTCAGCATCTTGGCAAGATGCACGCGGTTGCGCTCGCCGCCCGAGAGCTGGCCGACCTTCTTCTGCTGGTCGGCGCCCTTGAAATTGAACGCCGAGCAATAGGCGCGTGAATTGACCTCGCGCTTGCCGAGCTGCAGCACGTCGGCGCCGCCGGAGATTTCCTCCCAGATCGACTTGCTGCCGTCGAGCGAGTCGCGGGACTGGTCAACATAACCGAGATGCACCGACTCGCCGATCTTGATGCTGCCGCCGTCGGGCTTTTCCTGGCCGGTGATCATGCGGAACAAGGTGGTCTTGCCGGCGCCGTTCGGGCCGATCACGCCGACAATGCCGCCGGGCGGCAGCTTGAAGGTGAGATTGTCGATCAGCAGCAGGTCGCCGAAGCTCTTGGTGAGGCCTTCGAAGTCGATGACGTTCTGGCCGAGCCGTTCGGTGACGGGAATGACGATCTGCGCCGTGGTGGTCTGTTTCTCGCCCGCCTTCTTGAGCAGGTCCTCATAGCGCTGATAGCGCGCCTTCGACTTGGCCTGGCGGGCTTTGGGCGAGGCCGCGATCCATTCCTGTTCGGCCGCCAATGTACGCTGGCGCGACTCTTCCTCGCGGCCTTCCTGCTCCAGCCGCTTCTGCTTCTGGCCGAGCCAGGAAGTGTAGTTGCCCTGATAGGGAATGCCCTTGCCGCGATCGAGCTCCAGAATCCAGCCCGTCACGTTGTCGAGGAAGTAGCGGTCATGGGTGACGATCAGGATGGCGCCGGGATAGTTGCGCAGATGGCCTTCCAGCCAGGCCACCGATTCCGCGTCCAGATGGTTGGTCGGCTCGTCGAGCAGCAGCAGGTCGGGCGCATCCAGCAACAGCTTGCACAGCGCGACGCGACGGCGCTCGCCGCCTGACAGTTTCGTCACATCGGCATCGTCGGCCGGGCAGCGCAGCGCGTCCATCGCCTGATCGACCTTGGAATCGAGATCCCACAGCCCCTTGGCCTCGATCTCGTCCTGCAGCTTGGTCATCTCGTCGGCGGTCTCGTCGGAATAGTTCATGGCAAGCTCGTTGTAGCGATCGAGAATCGCCTTCTGCTTGCCGACGCCTTCCATGACGTTCTCGCGCACGGTCTTTTTCGGATCGAGCTGCGGTTCCTGCTCGAGATAGCCGACGCGGGCGCCCTCGGCGACCCAGGCCTCGCCGGAATAGTCCTTGTCGATGCCGGCCATGATCCGCAGCAGGGTGGACTTGCCGGACCCGTTGACGCCGAGCACGCCGATCTTGGCATCCGGATAGAATTGCAGGTGGATGTTCTCGAGCACCTTGCGGTTGCCCGGATAGGCCTTGGTCAGCCCCTGCATGAAATAGATGAATTGGCGGCCGTTCATTCTGGTCTCGTCCTGTCGGCGGGCAACACGCCGCCCGCCGCGCCCGGGGCGCTTGGCGACGCAATGTCAGGGAAAAGCAGCGCTGATGTAGCCATGCGGGGCTGAAAGGGCAAGACAGGGGTGAAAGGGCAAGCGGGGCGCGCGTCATCGCCCGTATTGTTGGAGGCGCCGGGTGCGCCTTTATTCCAGCTTCCGTCCCTTCTCCCCTTGCCGGAGGCAAGGGCGCGCGGAA